>ENA-OQHY01000115-OQHY01000115.1-human-gut-metagenome-genome-assembly--contig:-NODE-115-length-44055-cov-8.747359_pt1 | contig 44055 bp, 44 predicted proteins | sample MGYA00242570_ERZ504733 | MGnify/ENA primary metagenome ERZ504733 (study PRJEB26092, sample SAMD00036219) | human gut metagenome | host: Homo sapiens | study: EMG produced TPA metagenomics assembly of... | reverse complement strand
TCTCCTTCTACTGCTGTCAGAAGGAGCTATAACAATAACATTATTATATGAAATAGTAAATATCTACTGTGTTAGAGTAAATTCCACCGCATAAGCGGACGGTGGAATTTAAAATTTCATTTTTGGATATAATTCTATTTTTCGATAATCTATGACAGTGTCGCAGTTAAATGATATACTAACTCTAGTTTATAAATTCGGAGGTATATTATGTCGAACATTCAGATAACAGAAAATGGGTCAGGAAAATATTCTCCTGAATGGTTTTATAGCGAATCTCAGACTCCAGAATGGATTTCATTTGCTCACAAGGCTGATGAGCTACGAGAAAATTTTATAAATCTTTTTGGAATAGAACGCTTAAAATCACTTTCTGGAAAAGATTTGTTAACTTCTTTATTTTATAATGACGAAGGAACTAAAACCAATCTCTGCTATAGACTTGAAATGGACAAAGATATTCGCGAAGTATTTGGAAGTATTTCCGGCGGAGCAGCTTATAAATTTGGATTATTCTATCATAAGAAAAATCAAAGTTGGACCTGTGGCTCACCATTAAAACCTGTGCTTCTTACTGAGGATGAAGCAATACAAAAAGCAGAAGAAATGCGAAATGATCTGGTTGAAGGTGCTGAAATAATATCTTCTTTTGGTCCTTTAGATTCTGAAGAAGATTACGAGCAACTCTATAAACAGCTGGAACATATCCCTGGAATCAATATGGTATGGCGCATGAAATATTATCAAATGCTCTTTCCAACATTATTCGCTCCATTTTATGGACAGGATATTCAGCTGAGAGTATTACATTTTCTAAATCAAAAACCAAGTGATATTCCTTTCATTCGCATGGGACAAATTTCATTATATGCAAGAAAATGCAATGTTCCCGGAGTTGTCTTTGCTCATATTTATGGGAAAAATGTAGGATATACTAATGAGACCAATGATTCTGACATAAATACGCTTTCCGATAAAAAACATAAAACGCACTACTGGATGTATACCGTCTTTGATGATAAAAGTTGGAATGAATGCCAACAAAAAGGAATCATGGTTTTAGGTATGGACGATATTGGTGATTATTCCCAATTTGCTTCCAAGGAAGCTCTCCGTCAAGAACTGATAGATGTGTACGCCAGTAGTACTTCACGAAAAAATCAGGCTTTGATGGCATGGAATTTTGCAAATACCGTATCAGTTAATGATGTGATTTTTGCGAAACGCAGCAACACTCTTGTTGGTAAAGGTATTGTCACTGGAGGTTATGTCTTTGATGATCTTCGGCATGAATATAAAAATGTCCGCACTGTAAAGTGGCTTCAAGTTGGTGAATGGGAACATCCTGGTAATGCAGTAGCTAAACGCTTAACTGATATCACTCCATACACAGATTATATTGAAAAAATTACCGCCATCTTTGCTCCAGACGAATTGGATGATGTAGACACACAACCAGAAATAGACTATCCAACTTACTCTTCTGTAGATTTTCTCTCAGATGTGTATATGAATGAACAAGATTATAAAACACTGGTAAATGTCTTAAAAATGAAGAAAAATATTATTTTACAAGGCGCACCTGGCGTTGGGAAAACATTTACTGCCAAGAGACTTGCTTATTCCATTATCGGTGCAAAAAATCCTGACCGTGTTCAAATGATCCAGTTCCATCAGAGCTACTCATATGAAGATTTTATTGAAGATACCGACCAACTGAAAATGGGTTCACAATTAAAAAGGGCTCTTTTTACAAATTCTGCAAACTGGCTGAAGATGATGATGAAAATGATTATTTCTTTATCATTGATGAAATCAATCGTGGTAATTTAAGTAAAATATTCGGTGAATTATTCATGCTGATTGAAAAAGATAAGCGTGGTATTGAACTGCAATTGCTATATTCTGATGAGAATTTCTCTGTGCCTGCAAATGTATATATTATCGGTATGATGAATACTGCTGATCGCAGCCTTGCCATATTAGATTATGCTTTAAGACGACGTTTTTCATTTTTTACTATGAAACCGGGTTTTAATACGCCTGGTTTTCAAGCTTACCAAGATTCTCTAAAAAGTGATGCCTTTAACAAATTAATTGCTTGTGTGAAACAGCTCAATTCTAAGATAGCAGAAGATATATCATTGGGTGAAGGATTCTGTATTGGTCACAGCTACTTTTGTGGTTTAACACCAGAAGCTGCCAACACCCAAACTTTATCATCCATTGTAGAATATGAATTGATTCCGCTTTTAAAAGAATATTGGTTTGATGAGCCCGCAAAAATCGTAGACTGGTCTGATCAACTAAGGAGTGCTGTTAAATGATTCCTGTACAAAATATTTATTATATGCTGTCCTACGCTTTTCAAGCATTACAAGCACAAAACTATAAAGATCTGGCTACAGAAAAATTTCATAATACCGCTGAATTATGTGCAGCCATTCTTGATAAGGGCATTAGCGTACAGCTAAAACGAGGCTTAGGAAAAGGTTATCTGCCAAAATCAGAATCTCTTTCTACGCTACAGGGAAGACTTAATATTTCTGAATCCATTAAAACTCAGACTCTGTTGAAGAAACAAATGATTTGTACATATGATGAATTTTCAACTAATACACAATTTAACCAGATTATTAAATCTACAATGTTATTGCTTCTTAAAGCCAATATCACAAATACGCGAAAAAAGAGTCTACGAAATCTGTTATTGTTTTTTTCTGATGTTAATGAAATTGATTTACGTTTTGTAAATTGGAACCAACATTATAATCGTTCCAATCAAAGTTATCAAATGTTAATTGGAATCTGTTATCTGATTTATAACGGACTTCTACAGACACAGAACGACGGTACCACAAAAATAATGGATTTTTTTGACGAACAACGTATGTGCCGTTTATATGAAAAATTTTTGCTTGAATACTATCGTAAAGAACATCCAGAACTATCTGCCAATGCATCACAGATCGCATGGCAACTTGATGATTCTGAGAACCAATTGCTTCCTAAAATGCAAACCGATATTATGTTATCTCAAGGAAACAATATACTTATTATCGATGCAAAATATTATTCACATATGACTCAGCAGCAATATGGAACAAACACTTTGCATTCCAATAACCTCTATCAGATTTTTACATATGTGAAAAATAAAGAATTTGAATTAAAAGACTGTGAACATACTGTCTCTGGAATGCTTCTTTATGCACAGACTGATGAAGATGTTATTCCCAATAATACATACCAGATGAGCGGAAATCAGATTTCTGTGCGTGCATTAAATTTAAATCAAGATTTTTTCGGAATTGCAGAACACTTGGATTCCATCGTAACATCATTTTTTTAATCTAAAAATTTGTATTACAATGCTACCTTCTATTACATTTCTTGGAAGAAGGTAGCATTACAGATATTTATTTTATCTTTAAATATTTTGTTTTTAATCGTTTCAAAAACTGAACCTCTTTTTCTTCTTCACAATCCAAAACTGTCAAATCAATAGCAGACTCACATTCTTTTTCTAATTTGTTATTGATTTTCTTTAACTCCCGCTCTATTTCAGTTGAATATTTTCTATATATAAGCAAAATATCCACATCGTTATATCTATTATTTAATTCTAATACTGATCCGAATAAATATACATGTTCAAAATATTTAAAAAGATCCACACTCTCTTCCAATTGTATAATAATTGATTTACTTGATTTCTTGAACATATTCATAAAATGCATCCATGGTCAATAATTTTACGTTCATTTTTTCTGCCCTTTCATACGCTTGTCTAGATATACAGCTTTCACCATTCCAATTATGTAAATTAACAATAACAGTATCCTCCTCTGGTAACATTTCCATCAATTTTACTTGTCCTAAACAATATTCATAAACGAAAATCATCTTAATATGATTTATGCTAATTTCTCTTAGATTCTCATCATTTATAAATTTAAATGGAACTTTCTTATTTCGTATATACTTTAAAGCAAAATTTAAACTCTCCAGTCTTACATTTGTTTTTTTAAAGCATTTATAATTATAATATATTTGCCTAAGTCTAGGTGCATCATCCAAAAATACTTGAACTGTTTTATTGTTTTCCACCATTAAAATACAGGGATGCTCAACTCCCATTTCTATGGCAACAAATTTCTCTTGTTCTTTCAATTTCTTTATCAACAATTCTAAACATTCCGTAGATGGGATAAGTGACTCTTCTACTGGAACAACTCCAAATATCGAATTTATCTCTACAGGGAAAAGAATTTCTCGATTTTTTTCATCATCGCCACGTGTAGCTTCAAACTCCTCAATATGGGCCATAAATAAATGAATACTAGCTAAATTTGAATACCACTCCTCTTGTTGTTTCTGTATTAAATTTAAATTTGTTTTCAATAATAATTTTAACTTTCTATTATTTATCAATATAACAGGTTCAAATTTATCCCAAAGTTTTTTATTATTTTTCTTATAATAATTTTCATAAATCGTCTTATTTTCCATTAGCAATGGAACAACAGCCGCTTCTAGTTCTTCAAATGTAGTAAATTTCTTTTCAAAAAAATTTTTTAATTCTTCCTGCCGGGTTTTCTTCCAACTCAAAATCTCTTGTGGCGTAAAAGCATTGTTTTTATCAAAATTTGTATGACAATTTGGACACAGCAAGACCAAATTTTCAAAAGAATTATCTGCCGTCTTGCAATATGGATCAATATGAGCTTTTTCTATTATATCTCCTGTCCCTGCAAATAAATTACATCGGCAATTTGGATTCATACAATATCCCATAGATTCTGCATACAATCTTCTCTTTACATTTTCATCAATATATCTACCACTCATACTTTCCATCCTTTACTTATGTACCTAGTAAACTTGTTTTCTTGTATCCTCTCTTTTTCATAAAAAGTTTTTCTTTTATTATACACAAAAAAGCTATAGTTTTCCTATGGCCATTTATATTTATTTTAATTATTCATTATAAATCATCTTACTATTTAATCATCCATATTATTTTTAATCGTTCTGTTTTATTACTACCATATGCACCGTACTCTTACTAATCCGAAACTGTTTCGCTGTCTGTCTCACTGTCGCATTATTTTCTATAATATAATTTGCAATTTCTACTGCACGCTCCTCAATATATTCTCTCATAGAAAAGCCCCTGCATAGTTTGTTTTTTACAATCTATGCAGGGGCAAATCAATGTATGTCTAATTCCTGTTCCATCTATTCGTAGAAAATATCATACCATACAACTTAATACTCAAATACTGCCACACCATATCCCGGAAGAGGATATGCAAAGGAATATTTCTGACCATCACATTCCTGTTTCTCTGGCTTGTAAACCAATTGGCGTTCCTCTCCTGATCCGCCGTATTTTGTCTCATCACTGTTAAGAACAAGCTTAAACTGCTTTCTTCTCGGAACACCAACACAGTAATCCGGTCTGTCTACCGGTGTAAAGTTGCATACAAAAAGCAGATTCTTCTTCCCATCCTTTGAATGTCTTGTGAAACTGAAAATACTCCGGAAGATATCATCCTTATTGATCCAGTCAAATCCCTTCGGATCATTATCCAACTCATACAATGCCTTATTCTTCTTATAAAGATGAAGCAAATCTTTATACCAGTTCTGAATCTGCTGATGCGGTTCTTCTGCAAGAAGGAACCAATCCAGTTCTCTCTCTTCACTCCACTCACGAAGCTGTGCGAACTCCTGTCCCATAAAGAGAAGTTTCTTTCCAGGATGTCCCATCATAAATGCATATGCCACTTTCAAGTTGCGGAACTTATCCCATCCTTCTCCCGGCATCTTATTCAACATGGAGCATTTCAGATGAACAACCTCATCATGAGAAAGTACAAGAATATAGTTCTCTGAATATGCATATTCCATAGAAAATGTCATCATATGATGTGCATTTTTTCTGAAATAAGGATCCAGTTTCATATATTCTGTAAAGTCATGCATCCATCCCATATTCCACTTCAAAGTAAATCCAAGTCCGTCATCCTCAGGAGATCCTGTCACCTTCGGCCATGCTGTGGACTCTTCTGCAATCATCATAACGCCTTTATTTCTTCCGCAAACTACAGAATTCAGATGTTTAAAGAATGCAATCGCCTCAAGATTCTCATTTCCGCCAAATTTATTCGGAATCCACTGTCCATCTTCTCTTCCGTAGTCCAGATACAGCATAGATGCCACTGCATCTACACGAAGTCCGTCTACATGATAATGTTCAACCCAGAACAACGCATTCGCCAGAAGGAAGTTGGAAACTTCCGGTTTTTCATAATTGAAAACCTTCGTTCCCCAATCAGGATGCTCGCCCTTTCTCGGATCTGGATATTCGAATGTCGGTGTTCCGTCAAAATCTGCCAGACCTTGTGCATCTTTTGGGAAATGCGCTGGTACCCAATCAAGAATAACACCGATATTATTCTTATGAAGATAATTCACCATGTATGCAAAATCTTCCGGTGTTCCATAGCGTGCAGTTGGTGCATAATATCCGGTTACCTGATATCCCCAGGAACCGTCAAACGGATGCTCTGCGATTCCCATCAACTCAACATGAGTATATCCCATCTCTTTTACATACTTTGTAATTGCTTCTGCAAACTCACGATATGTATAGAATCCTTCATCTTCTCTTCCGGGATGTCTCATCCATGAACCCATATGCACTTCGTAAATAGACACTGGTTCTTCTTTGTTATCCCACTTCTCACGAGCTGTCATCCACTTACTGTCTGACCAGTTCAGATTAGAAATGTCTGTGATTCTAGATGCTGTTCCCGGTCGGAGCTCTGCATAATTAGCAAATGGATCTGCTTTATAGATCTTCTCACCTGCCTGTGTCTCTATACAGAACTTATACAAATCCCCTTTCTTCGCCTCCGGAACGAAGCATGTGTATATTCCGAGAGGCTCCCCTCTCTTCATCTTATCTTTCGTCTCATCCCAGTCATTAAACTCTCCGATTACAGAAACGTTTACTGCATGAGGAGCCCATACCGCAAAATATACTCCTCTTTTTCCGTTCTTTGTCACCTCATGGGCACCCATCTTTTTATAAATCTCATAATGATTTCCCTGCCCAAAAAGATAATGGTCAAGTTCTCCGATCTCATAAGGCTGCACTTTCGTCTTCGTGCTGTTTTTCTTAACCATAAAAGCCACCTCACTGCTCAAATATATTCCTGATTGTAATGATTTAAAAACCATACAATTTCTTATAGATCAAGGCACATTACCGAATCTTTCAATTGGTAACAAAGTTTCATTCTCCCCTTGAACACTATAGTTTTATTATACTTGATACTGTATAAAAAAGAAAGAGAAAATGTATTATTGCACAAAAATAGACAGTCGTTTTACTGACTGTCTATTAATTCTTAACAAATATATGTCATTAAATGTTGAAATCTTTCTCTGAAAGCAGAATCCTGTCGGAAGAATCTGTATTCTTTCCAAATACTCTCTTCACAAGCTTCTTTGCAGAAGCTTTCTGTGAATGAGCGATCGCATCATCCATCACTTCTTTCACTTCTGCTACTGTTACTGCATGATCTTCTCTCTGTAAAGAATCAATCTTACTGTACAGTGCAAGAATTCCCATCTCATCGATTCTGTAACCATTCTCCTGAGCATAAGTCTGTCCAAATGTTACAAGCTCATCATTAATAAAGATCGGCACTTCAAGTCTGGAAGTAAATTTTCTTCTGAATTCTCTGTTGGAAGAAAGAAGTCTGTCCAGTGGTTTTCTCTGCTCTTCAAGAACTACCAAAAGTTCTCCTGTATCCTGCTCCATTGCTTTGTTCAGCTTGGCGAGTGTTTTTTCGTTCATCTGTCCGGCTTTTTCAATGATCAATGCACCGCCGTACAGTTTACGGAAAATGTCTCCGATTCTCTTCTTATTCAGTGACTCACCTGTCACAATTGCAACCTTGCCCTGACGGATGTCACGCTGCTTCTGAATTGCCTTTACAACATCAACAGCAAGGACTGTCTTTCCATTTCCTTTATTTCCAATAATCAGAAGGTTTCCTGTTCTGGAAGTTCCTTTGCGGTTTGTACAGTTCTTATCCTGCTCAAGTACATCTACCAGCTGCTCACTCATACCACGCACAGGTACAAAATAAGAGAAGAGTTTTTTCTGTTCCTCTGTAAGTCCTGCTCTTGTACCGATTCCACTCTGTGTTTCAAGATCATAACGACCATGTACAATAAATCCTGTATCAGACATTGCATCTGCAATCTCATCTAACGGTAATGGTGATGTCTTACCTGTTGCGATCAATTTTGCAGTCTCTTTACGGCTCAATGGTGTCGTCGCAGACATGATATCAATTCCGTCATCTTCATCCGGAATCTCTCTGTCATCCGGTTCCTCACTATGAGCTGGATTCACGCTGAATTCATCTTCAAAATTTGGCACTTCTTCATAAGAATTCAGACTAAGAAGATCATCATCTGAAACCTTATCTTCCGCTGTGAAAAGATCTCTTGGATTGATTACTTCATCATCCTCATCGTCTTCTTCATAACCATAGGCATCCAGATCTTCATATCCTTCTTCCTCACTGAACAGATCATCATCAGCGTCTTCATAATCATCCGGCAGATCGTCATCAGACTCTTCATAATCATCCAACAAATCGTCATCAGACTCTTCATAATCATCTAAAATATCGTCTTCGTCAAACTCTTCTGCATCATCCCAGTCATACGCATCATAATCTTCGTACTCATCCTCACCGAGTCTGAGATCATCCGCAAGCTCTCCCATATTTTCATGTGGTTCTTCTTCTACCTCAAGAACTTCTTCTGAACTTACTGTTGCATCTACTTCTTCCTCTTCCGGAATAACACCTTCAATCTCATCAATCAGTTTCTGTATCTCTGGTGATAAAATTGGTTCTTCATTATTTTTATTGTCCATAGTCTCTCTTACTGCTGCTCCTTCTGAATCATCTTCATCATTGACAACTTCAGTTTCTAAGATCAGTTCCTCCACCTCAGACAAATCTTCTGATTCATCTGTCAGATCTTCTGACTCAGCTTCATCTATTTCAAGGATTTCTTCCTCTTCCGATTCTGCCTCTTCTACTTCAAGGATTTCTTCCTCTTCCGGTTCTGCCTCTTCTACTTCAAGAACTTCTTCCTCTTCCGGTTCTGCCTCTTCTACCTCAAGGATTTCTTCCTCTTCCGGTTCTGCTTCCCCTGCTTCAAGAATTTCTTCCTCTTCCGGTTCTGCTTCTTCTGCTTCTATAGCAACTGCATCTTCTGGGACATCTTCTGAAGTCTCCTCCACTGCCTGTTCTATAAGCTCTTCTTCTGTCTCCGATTCCGGTATCAGTTCTTTCATCCCTGAAGGAACTACTCGTTCTTTACTGGCTTCCTCAGCTTTCTTCTCTTCTGTCAGTTGATTCACGATCTCAAGATCTTCTACATCCTCAATTGCTGCAATATCCTCTTCCAGATCTGTCATATCCGGTTCGACTTCTTCTCCCGGTTCTGCCTGAACTTCCGGTTTCGGATTGAGTAATTGCTGTAGAGCTTCATCTAACCGCATCGTATCTCCAAGTTTCTTCTTGACTGGTTTTACCGGATTCTTACTGACAATCGGTATGGAAGCAGTATCTTTGCTAAGTGTTCTCTTATCTCCACTTGTCTCTACCGTTGCCGGCTGAACTTCTGACTCATCCTCGGAACTTCTATAACTTCTGCTGTTTCTACTCCTGCTTCTTCCTGATTTTCTACTTCGGCATCCGGCTCTTCTGCCGCTTCCAAAGTAACCGCATCCGTGTCAATCACATCGGAAGTACTGTCGTTCTCCATCACCGGCTGTTCTGTCAGCCCGATTGATCTTGTATCTCCAAGTGCTTCAGCTCCTTCTGACGCAGAATCTTTTTCCTCGTCTTCTCCTAAATAGGAAGCCAGATCCGGTATTTCTTCTGTCTCTGAAGAAAGCTTCTCATATCTGTGATCATATTTCTGCTGCTGCGATGGTGACAATGGCTTATACTGCATCTTCAGTTCCATTGCCTTATAAACATACTTACCCTCGCTGAACCAGAGGATCAGATCATCACACTCTTCCAAACATTCTGTCATCATACCTGCTTCGCGATAAAGCTTCGCCAGTTCATAAGCCCACTCTTCAATATATTCTGCCTTCTTAAATTCCTCCAGAGCCTCAATCTGCTGTTCGATCGGCGCTCTCTGCGCTCTTAAGATCTGATATCTAAGGATATGCCTGTTCGGATCTTTCGGTGCAATCTGGATAAATTCGTCATAATAGTCAATTGCTTCATCTATATTCTTTGTCTTAATTGCAAGAGAACATAACTTATAGATCACCTTGCGGCTTCCTTCAGAACGGCGATATGCAAGATTCATAACATCATAGCTCTTCTGATACTCTTTTGTTTTCTCATAAATATCACTGACATTCATCAGCATCCCTGCGTTACGGACACGCTTCCAGTCAATCAGATCTGCTGCTGCCGCTGCTTTTCTGTATTCTCCATCTTCCATAAGTTCCAGCATCTCTTCTGTCTTTAACTTATATTCATACTTATCCACTGTACTCACCTCATTGTCATTGAAATATTAGTTTTGGTCTGAATGTGTCCATTAGGCACTAGCCGATACTCTTTCATTATTCTACCATATGAGGTCTGTAATGTCAAAAAAATGCACCTTCAATTCCTTTTGAAAGTGCATTTTTAGTGTTATTTAATTGTATTATTATTATAATTTTATATTTTGTATCGGAGATTATTCTCGATTCTACGTTCCTGTGAGACCTTTGTCGTCTGTTATTTTATCACCTGAATGATTTTCATATCCATTCAATACTTTATGTATTAAATCTTCTGTCAAATCATTCCTGCTTTTATAACAAATCTGAGATTATAACATATCCTTTCAATGTTTCTTTACACATTTTTCATTCTATGTTATATGCGGTATTTTTATTCAATACATCTATGAGTGATTCATCTTTTTCTCTTTGCTTCCAGTTTCCGTACTCTCCGATCTTTGATCTTCTTTTCTTTCTACTGGACTTTTACGCTTGGCAAAGGTCTCTTTCTTCACAGGAACCTTCACTCATCATACCACTGACATATTGATAAAAATCTGAAACTATACTGTCCATGGGACTGACCTCCTGTTGAACTTGTATTTTTAATCTAATCAGGCATCTGTTACTTTTGCCTTCTTAGTTAAATATCTTTGGGAGATTTCTTTCTCTCTTTGATGGTTATATAATAACATTCGGCGTCTAATTTGTCAATATATTCATTTGATTTTTTTATATTTTTTATTTATTATCTGCTTTAGTTGTAATTGTCTGAATTTTCAAACATTTCAATTAACAGATTTCTGCTCCAGCCGGCATTTCTTTTTCCGGTGTCATCAGTGCAAGGTTACCTTCTGCATCTTCTGCACAAAGTAGCATCCCCTCTGAAAGTACGCCTGCCAGCTTCGCAGGTTTCAGGTTTACAAGAACCATAACTTTCTTACCAACCATTTCTTCCGGTGTGTAATGTGCTTTGATTCCGGATACGATCTGTTTTACCTGGCTTCCAACTTTTACCTGAGAGCAGAGAAGCTTTTTGGATTTCTTTACAGCCTCACATGCAATGATCTCTCCAACCTGGAATTGCATTGCTCCGAACTGCTCAAATGTGATCTCATCTTTCGGCTCAATGTCGATAACAGCTTCTTCCTCTTTCTTTTCTTCTACCTTCGGATGAAGTTCTTCAACTTTCTTCATAACCTCTTCGAGATCCATTCGCTGGAACAGGATCTCCGGTTTCTCTGTTACATGTCCGTTACCAAGCTGCTCAAGAATCTTCTTGCTTGTAGAAGGCATAAAAGATTCAAGAAGTCTTGCCCCTTCAGAAATGCTCTGGATCAGATTCCAAAGTACTGTAGAAAGGCGATCCTTCTTGGATTCATCTTTTCCGAGTACCCAAGGAGTTGTCTCATCAATATATTTATTGCAGCGTTTGAACAGATTGAAGATTTCTGTAATCGCATCGGCAACGCGGAGGTCTGCCATCTTAGCATCAACTGCTTTAGAAGCATTCTCTACAACTGCTTTCAATTCTGCATCTACATCTTCTACAACACCCTTATCTTCTACTGTTCCGCCGAAGTATTTGTTTGTCATAGAAACAGTTCTGTTTACAAGGTTTCCAAGTGTATTTGCAAGATCAGAGTTCAGACGCTCTACCATCAGCTCCCAGGAAATAACACCGTCATTCTCGAATGGCATCTCATGAAGTACGAAGTAGCGAACTGCATCTACACCAAAGAAATCAACGAGTTCATCTGCATAGAGAACATTTCCTTTAGACTTACTCATCTTACCGTCTCCCTGAAGCAGCCACGGATGTCCGAACACCTGTTTCGGAAGTGGAAGATCAAGTGCCATAAGGAAGATTGGCCAGTAAATTGTATGGAAACGGATGATATCTTTTCCGATCAGATGAAGGTCTGCCGGCCAAAGCTTGCCAAACTGCTCTGTGCTGTTTCCGTCTGCATCATATCCGATTCCTGTGATATAGTTTGTAAGAGCATCAAGCCATACATATACAACGTGCTTCGGATCGAAATCTACCGGAATCCCCCACTTGAAGGATGTTCTGGATACACACAGATCCTGAAGTCCCGGAAGAAGGAAGTTGTTCATCATCTCGTTCTTACGGGCAACCGGCTGGATGAACTCCGGATGTGTATTGATATGCTCGATCAGACGATCTGCATACTTGCTCATTTTGAAGAAATATGCCTCTTCCTTTGCCGGCTGAACCGGGCGTCCACAGTCCGGACATTTTCCATCTACAAGCTGAGACTCTGTGAAGAAAGACTCACACGGTGTACAGTACATTCCTTCATAATGTCCCTTGTAAATATCTCCCTTGTCGTAAAGTTTCTTGAAGATCTTCTTAACCTGTTTCTCATGATCTTCATCTGTTGTACGGATGAATTTGTCATAAGATGTATCCATCAGATCCCAGATTCTTTTGATTTCTGTTGATACATTATCTACGAATTCCTTTGGTGTGATTCCAGCCTCCTCGGCTTTGAGCTCGATCTTCTGTCCATGCTCATCTGTTCCTGTCTGGAAGAATACATCATATCCCTGGCTTCTCTTGTAACGTGCGATTGCATCTGCAAGCACGATCTCGTATGTGTTTCCGATATGCGGTTTACCTGATGTATAGGCAATCGCTGTTGTTATATAATATTTTGGTTTTTCTGACATTTGTCTGCCTCCTTTTCCCACAATGTGGGATTCTTTTCTCAACTTTCAGTGATTACTAATACGATTTTTTCTGAATTTTCCGGAACATCCCTAGCGGAGCGTTTTTAATATATTAGGAAAGAACCTAATACATTAAAAAAACGCCCTCCCAGAGACTTGCATCCCTGAGAAGACGAATCCTACTTTCGTGTTACCACTTCTCTTCGTTCCTTCCTCGCGGAAAGAAACCTCTATGAGTATCTGCACTTTCGTTAGTAAAAACTGCTTTGTTAATCAAAACCACTTTGAATACTACGGCATTTCTCACTGTTGATACTCTTCGCTATAAAGGGCGAATCCCTTCACAGACTAACCCGGATCTTTTTATTCAAGATTGCCGCTTAAACAACTCACTTGCTCACTCTGTTCAGGCTCATCTGCGCTGCTCAGAAGCCATCTTCATCTGTCTTCCATCCATCCCTCTCAACATCCGGCCTGACAGCTTCAGGACTTTTCTGTAGAATCTGTTACAGACTACTCTCTTCCTCATCGCGTTTCGCTTATCACTGCTTTTCATTCCTTAAAAAGGTTAGCATAACGCGAATAGAATGTCAAGATACACCGCTTGATGATTTCTTTTTCGATTCCTCTGTTGCCCCGGCAGCATTTCCTTTTGCTTTCACTCTTGGAAATGTAATATCTACCCGGAACAAATCTCCGTCCAGATACAGATCAAATGTGCCGCCCTGCATCGTTGTAAGGCTCTTCGCAATGGAAAGTCCCAATCCACTTCCCTCCGTACTTCTGGAAATATCCCCGCGAATAAAACGTTCTGTCAGTTCTTCAGCCTGAATATTCAACTGATGCTCGGAAACATTTTTCAATGAAAATTTCACCTTTGTATCATCTGTTTTCAGAGTCGCATAGACTCTTGTTCCAGGCATTGCGTACTTGGCTGCATTTCCGTAAATATTTTCCAGGACACGCCACATTCTTCTTCCATCGACATGCACAACAGCCGGTTCTGCCGGAAGATCTGTGACGATCGCCAGATTTCTCACCTCGAATTTTTCTTCGAGTTCGCCCTGCGTCTGCTGGATCATTTCCGACAGATCAAGATCCATATATTCCAGCGAAATATTTCCGCTGCTGACTTTCGATGCTTCTACTACATCTTCTGTCAATGTCTTCAGTCTCTGAGCTTTCTCTTCCAGAATATTCAGATAATCCTGAACTTTCGGATCCGCCGGATCTGTCTGTCTTAAGATGCCTACATAATTCAAAATGGACGTCAGTGGTGTCTTAATATCATGAGAAACATTTGTGATCAAATCTGTCTTGAGACGTTCGTTTTTCATTGCCTCAGCAACTGCTTTATTAAGTCCGGTTCCGATTCCGTTGATCATCAATGCAATGGTTTTATTCTCTCCATGCAGTCCGTCAATTGGAATCTGATAACTCATATTTCCGGCAGCAATCTCCTGGATTCCTTTTCTCAGTCGGTTCTTCTCCATCACATCTGCAACCATGTAATAGAATAGCACTGCGTCAGCGATCAGCAGCAGAAGCACCAGGAAGAAATCTCTATCCAAAAGTACGAAAAGCTGAAACAGGAAATAAAGAATCAAAAGTCCTGCTGTTTTCTTTGTAAGCTTCACATCTCGGAATACTTTTCCAAGAAATACTCCCACGCTTCGAAGCAGACTGTTCTCCCACAGACTCTTTGCTTTAATTCTTCTTACCAGACTGAGGTAACCGGCAAAGAAACAAGTAAATGTGAACACTCCATAGGAAAATACACCCACTGATTCTCCGAGACTTAAAGTCTGCATATATACATTTGGAACATAAGATGACGGAATAAATGTATCACTTTCCACAGCCCCATAGGAACTACACAACCCTGTAATTCCATCAAATAAGATATGAATTCCATCGATTCCTGCTACGAAAAAGAAATAACTTCCAATCACCCAGACAAAAATAATAACTGCAGCGGCAATCTCTGTCTTCCAGGAATCGAACTTTAACAAATACAGTTCTTCATCCTGCGGTTTTCCTCCTGCCCCCAATGTCAGCCACACTACTGTGATCAAAAAGAGTAGTCCGCTGAAAATCATAAAATGCAATGCTGCTTTCATATGCGGAATATTATTCTGATACTCAATACTGTTCTGGTAAAATTGATCCTGAATCGGATATTTTGTATCAACCGCAACTGCAAAAACATCTTTCCACTTTGTTCCTCCGGAATAATAACCATAAGAACGAATATTAAGCCATTGATCAGAATAAGATACATTCATATTCGTCTTAAAATCTTTCAACTCCGGATAGATCACCATGTATTTCACAGATTTTTTAGACGCAGAAGCTATTATATTCTCTATGCTATCTCTTACATCCGCATAATTTGCATATTCTGCTTTATTTGTAGTAACTTTCTTCGTCGATTCATCTGCGTACAGATAGGTAAAATTGGTATTTCCCTCTTCCAGATAATCCCAACCGCCTTCATAATCCTGCCAGTCTTCATAGATTGTTTGCAATGCTGTGGCTATATTATCGTAAACCAGCGACAATCTTCCATTTAACTGTGGATTGTTATTTACAACCTGAAGCAGATTATCTGCCTCAACCGGTGCGTATTTCTCTATCAGAGACTGGCCAAAATTCCAGCAGTCTGTATAAAGCAGATCACCATTTTCATCTGTAATCTGAAATGTATAATATCCGGAAGTTGTAAATTCACCTGCCTGCAATCCTGCCAGGAACTGATCTCTGTCCTGTTCGCCCATCTGAAATTGAAGTTTTCCTGCATTTACAAGAGAGAAGAAATCATTCATATAATAGTAGTAATAATTTCCGTCTGGCTTTTGGCAGACGATCACGCCATTCTGTTTGTAAAGATTGTCGTTATCTGTCCCACTGTAAGTTTCGCCCCAGTTCACCAGCTCTTCCATTGTGTACGTGACGCCGGACAGATTCGTCTCAGATATCTTTCCCTTCTTCGACAGTTCCATTACATCCACCAGTTTTTTCGGATTGTAGGCGCCATCACTTTCAAAAAGATTCTGCAGATAAAGCTTCTCCTGTACATCGTACATGTAACTTTCGACCATCTTGCTGAATTCTTCGGATTCTTCAAAAGACTGTGTATTCATCTTTTGGATCTGTGACAAACTCATTCCCCCCGCCAGTGTCAGGAGAAAAAGCAAATTTGTTACAAGCAATGCTCCGCTAAGAATCGCCACAACAAGAACGATTGTCCTTGTCACGGTCTTCCTGTACCATTTCTTCATTGTTAACCCTTTCTTATGCTTTTTCGATTTTATATCCGACACCCCAGACTACTTTCAGGTAACGTGGATCTTTCGGATTGATCTCTATTTTTTCTCTGATATGACGAATGTGAACTGCAACTGTGTTATCCGCACCAATTGCCTCTTCATTCCAGATGGATTCATAAATCTGATTGATTGAAAATACTTTTCCCTGATTCTTCATCAGAAGCAAAAGGATATTGTATTCAATCGGTGTCAGTTTCACAAATTCTCCGTCTACTGTTACCTGCTTGAGATCATCATTGATCTGAAGGCCACCCACCTTATAAATCGTCTCTTTTGGCTCCTGTGCTGTTCCGCCAAGCTCGTTAAATCTTCTCAGCTGTGATTTCACTCGTGCCACAAGTTCCAGCGGATTGAACGGCTTTGTCACATAATCATCCGCACCGATATTGAGTCCAAGAATCTTATCGGTATCTTCTGACTTCGCAGACAAAATAATGATTGGCAGACTGTTCTTCTCGCGGATCTTCAATGTCGCTCGGATTCCGTCAAGTCTTGGCATCATGACATCGATGATCAGAAGATTCACTTCCTCTTTCTCCAGAATCTCCAGTGCCTCGATTCCGTCATATGCTTTTAAGATCTGATATCCCTCCTGGGAAAGATAAATTTCGATTGCTTCTACGATTTCTCTATCGTCATCACATACTAATATTTTATACATTTTACATACCCCTCGATAATTGCTGACACCGATAACAGCGCAGCAACATAATTATCACATGATCAAGTTCTAACTATAGTATACATGATACTTGATGGTTTTTAAGAGATAGATTGGAAAAATATTAGGAATTTCTTAAATCGACGATTTAACAATTTAAATACTTTCTATTTCTTGCACATCTTTCATCAACGTTTTATAATAAGAAACCGTGAGCCACTTTAGAACATAAGTGTAGCTGCACAAAAATGATTGCATTTAGTACTAGAATCTCTTAGTATAGCTGCAATCCATCAATAAAAAGGAGTATAAATTAAGAATGATTGAATTTTTAAAATCCTTCCTCTTTGGAATTGTGGAAGGAATCACAGAATGGCTGCCGATCAGCAGCACCGGACATCTGATCCTTTTGAATCAGTTTGTGAAATTAGATGTTTCCGAAGAATTCTACAGTATGTTTGAAGTTGTGATCCAGTTAGGTGCGATTCTTGCCGTTGTCATCTTATTCTGGAACCAGATCTTCCCGTTTGGTGCACCGGAAGGAAGTCACACGGTCAGACGCCGTCAGGCAAAACATGCGCATAGAAAAAAGAAATCCGGAAATGGAATTTTAAGTTATGTGAAGATGGATATCATTATCCTCTGGCTGAAAGTCCTTGTTGCATGTATCCCTGCGATCGTGATCGGAATGCCGTTCAATGATCTGTTTGAGAAATGGTTTTACAATTACCCTTGCGTTGCGATTGCTCTGATTGTCTTCGGTATCGCCTTTATCATTGTTGAGAATAATCACAAGGGCAAACCTGCGAAGATCAACAGTATGGACGAACTTACTTATAAGACTGCATTTCTGATTGGACTTTTCCAACTGATCGCTGCAATCTTCCCTGGAACATCCAGATCCGGTGCAACAATTGTCGGTGCTTTGATCCTTGGAGTATCCAGAACCGTTGCTGCTGAATTTACTTTCGTACTTGCGATTCCGGTTATGTTCGGTGCAAGTCTTCTGAAGCTTGTGAAGTTTGGCCTGAACTTTACCGGAACAGAGGCAATAATTCTTCTGATTGGTATGGTAACAGCATTTGTTTCTTCTATTATCGTTATTCAATTCCTGATGGGATATATTAAGAAACATGATTTCAAAGTATTTGGATATTACAGAATCGTGCTTGGTATTCTTGTGATACTGTATGCGTTGTTTTTGGCGTAGTTTGAAAAAGACGGGTAATGATGAGTTCCATTCACCATTCCCGTCTTTTTTAACTTACTTTCACTAGAGGTTCGTTTCCTTTTACTTAATATCTTCCTCTATTATACATTCATGTTTCTTCGTTTTTTTATTGTAATTTACTCCTACAAGAAGTATGTTTCCTTTGTATTCCTCTAAACTTTTACAATATTCTTTCTTCTTAATCTGTTCAATTGCACCGTTTGCGCTTTCATTCCATTTAAGTTCTACCACAAGTGCAGGTTTTTCCTGGAATTTTTTTCTAGGAAGAAATACAAGATCTGCAAATCCTTGTCCTCCCGCCAATTCTCTGTGAACAGTGTAAAAGTTTCTTGCAGCATATAACGCAAGTGATATCGTATAACTCAATGCATTTTCATCGTTATATTGCAAATGAGATGTCTCAAAATGTGCTTGTCTTATTCCCTCTGCCACTTGTACAGGACGTTTCTGCCAAATAGCATTCAATGTATCTGCCGAATTTTTCAATGCTTTAGAAACTTCACCCCAATCCGACACGGAAACACTGCTGACGTATTCTGCTCTCACCTCATTATTTGGTATTTTCACTGTTTTATTATCATAGTCATATGCTAGATACCCAAGATGGATTAATAAAGTAAGTACATCATCCTCTGTATGAAATGTTGCCATATCATTTGTAAAACTTCCTGTATTCACTGGAACACTTTCCCCGGCGATCATGCTTAACACGTCATCTCGCAATCCTTCAAAATTCATATCAATATACATTTTTAAAGCTTCAAACGTTTCTGTCTGATTCCAGTAATTTCCAAATTTCCCAAATCGCATGCAGCTTACTACTGAACGTGGACTATAAATAGAAGGTGCTCCTTCAAAAGAATATCCGTCATACCAGCTTTTTAGCTCCTGCATGTCCATGCCATATCGTTCACACAGCTCGCTTACTTCTTCTTCTGTAAATCCGACATATTCCGCCAATGGTCCCGGATCAATCATGGAAAATTCATCAAACATATTCAACGCTGAATGTGTGCCATATTTTTTTATTGGAAGAATTCCTGTCATATAAGCAAGTGCGACATATCCTTTGTCTTTCAATAAATCTCTTAGAAAATCCAGATACTTTTCCTGCGCTTTTTTATCTGTTATATACTCTCTGAAAATGCAGTCCCATTCATCAATAATTACAACAAACGGTCTCTTTGTCTTATTATAAATATCCTGAAGAGTTCTCATTAAATTTGTTTCATCAAAGTATCGGAAATCCGGGTATTTATCTAACAAATCCCATATTACGCTCTTTTTAAGCAAGCTAAGCATTTCCTCCACATTGGAGCTTTGACTCAAGAATTCTTGCATATTAAGAAAGATCACATCATATTTATTCAAATGCTTTTCATAACTATCTGATGATGCTATTTTTAAATTTGAGAACAGCTCCCTTGAATCATACTCACACGTATAGTAGGCAGAAAGCATATTCGCAGCAATAGACTTCCCAAAACGGCGTGGACGACTGATGCAAATATAACTTTGTAATGTTTTAGCACTTCTATTTGTATATTCAATCAATCCCGTCTTATCAACATATATTTCTGAATTTACAACTCTTGCAAAAGTACTAATATCCGGGTTCAAATAATTTCCCATTTAATTTCCACCTCCATACAGTTCTCTTTCTGGCAATTATTTTTGGACACTCATGTTATTATTATACGACATAAAAGAAAGACGAGCAATGTTTTCCACACCCGTCTTCCTGACAACCGTATAAAAATATCCATTTAGCCTACCCACATCTCATTGGCATAATAATCGCAAAACCATAATGTCTTGCCGCGTTTGATTTCAAACGAATTTACATAAGCTCCTTTTCTAGTATTTTCAACTCTGTAAACTCCCGGAAATATTAATTCACACGTTGTATTTTTGTCACCATCATATACAATTCGAGTAATTGACATTTTCTCCCAAATTCTGAGATTTATAAAATAAAAGTTATCGAAATCTGAATTACTTGCTTCTCGTCTAAAAGGGAAATTGTTGTACTCATTCAACATGTGCGTTTCAAAGCTGTCTGCTCTACTCCCAAATTCGATCCAACCATCAGCCAGCATTATTGGTGGTGTAAAATAGAGTATTAAAACTATACACAATAAAATAACAATACTTATAATGTTCTTTTTATAATACTTCTTCACACGCTCACCCCCTTTTTTCCTGGCACCCACATTATGCCATAAAAAAGAAGCCTGTGCGAAAACATGTAATCAACTGCGGATTTCTCGTAGTCAAATGCATCAGTTTCTTTTCAGACTTCTTATTTTTGCTTTATTTAATTTTTCTGTGGCAGATAAATTATAAAATCCACCCTGAATTCCCAGTTTGCATAATCTATTTCCATATAACCATTATACTTCTTTATTATTTTCTCTACATTACTCAGTCCATATCCATGCTTCTGTTTTTCTTTCTTTGAAGTTAATATCTTATCATCCTTCAGGTAGATTTCTCCGCAATAAGTATTCGTGATCCGACCAATTAAACGCTCTTGACTGAACATAATCTTTATCGTCAATATTCGTTGTTCCCGATCAACTTTTTTCAATGCTTCCAAAGCATTATCCAATAGGTTTCCCAATAGCGTAACAAAATCTGCTATATCAATGTTTAACTGTTTCGGTACAACAATTTCTGTTTCTACTTTTATATTTTCACTCGCCACACTTTGAAGCTTATAGTTAACTAACCCATCAATAATTATATTTCCTGATGTACTATAAATTACCTTTCCTTTTATGAAACGAGAAAGTTGATCCAACTGTCTTCTTGCCTCTTCATCTTTTCCCTCTTCCAGTAAATGATTCAAAATGATAAGTTGATTACTCATGTCATGTCTAAACGCCTGTAAATCTTCTGTAGAGCTTTGCATAATCTCGCACTGTCTGCTGCATAATTCATTTTCCTTTTGTAACAAAGCCAGTTTTGACTTCTTTATATAATTTTCTGCTAATGAATCATAAAGATAAAATGCAATTATATTTACTGCAAACAGAAGTGACACTGAACCCACTGCTTCTACCTTAGTTAAATTGGTCTGATTTGCAATAATTACTTCCAAAATTAATGTAGAAATCGGAATTACAATTGAAGCCAGCCAGGAAATCCAACTAATATTACGTCCCTTTCTTGTTAACTTTATGTTTTCAAGCAGCAGCGTTTCACAATATGCAACAATTCGCGCGACTATTAACCCAAAAGTATCTCTGAACTCGCCTTGTGAAAAAACTGAAAAATTAATATATCCAGTCATAGCTGCTGCAATTATTTCCGCTGCTGCCATAAAAAGATACATGTAAACAACATAAATAATTCTCTTTTGAAGACTTGCTTCGTAAGTTAAAGAAATAATGAACATAGTAATTAAATTCGTAATCAAAGTAATTAACGGAATATCTATCAGAAGATATACTAAAGTTGTCATTATAAAGTAGAAGGAATAGCTAATATTCCCAATATTCTTTTGTATTTTCTATGTTCAAAAAAAACTCTCATAAAACGATGGACAACAAATATCAGGAAAAAATTCGCCAGCAGATAAATTATATGATATGTATCAAATACCATGTGCAAACCCTCCATTTTCAAAATGAAGCTGCATTCTCGCTATTTCCTCTTTTCTGCCTCTGGCAACAGGAATTACGTCACCATTTACCATAATAACCTGTTCCCCCTGAAAAGATCTGATATAACGATAGTTCACCAGATAAGATTTATGTGTCAGAATCATTCCCTGCCCTTTTAATTTGTCGCAGACTTCTTCCAACGAACCATAGAATTCGTCTTCTGACTTCTGCATTACAATCTTTACTTTTCTTCCGTTACTTTTAAAATACAGAATCTCACTCACACGGGCACAATACATATCGTGACCATATTTATAGTGAAATATATCATTCTTCTTCCCATAAATCCTGTTATACTTTTCAAGCGTAGCAGTCACCACATTCTGGTCAAATGGCTTCTCTATAAAATTGAATGGTCTGAAGGCAAATAACTGACGGTCATATCCATCCTTTCCCGATACATATACAATCTGAGCTGCTTCATCTTTTATCTCATTTCTGATACAATCACTTACACTAATCCCGGTATCATCTGCGAGCTCAATATCCAGAAAATAGATCTGATAATTTTCCCCTTCCCGAAGTTTCCGTTTCAACACTTTCCCCGAAATGAAACTCTCCGTTTCAGCTTCTATATGGAGTGTCCTGCAGGAATCATTAATATAATTTTCCAGCAGATTACATATCTTTTCATCGTCATCACAAACCGCAATTTTAAGCATTTCTTATCCTTCTATCCATTCATGTACTATTATCTGTGTTCATTTTTTCACTGTTTTAGCAAGTGCAACATATTATTTGTCTTGGGACACTCATGTTATTATTATACGACATAAAAGAAAGACGAGCAATGTATTCCACACCCGTCTCTCTGACCCGTCTCTCTGACCATCTTTCCGGCAAATTATGCTTGTTTCTTTTGAATAATTCCTTTCAATGCCGGATACAGTTCTTTAAATTCCTGATATCTTTCCTCGTACTTCTGCACCAGTTCTAGATCCGGTTCTTCTGTTCCTGTTACTTTCACAAGTTTCTTCGCAGCCTCTTCCACCGAATCAAATACGCCGCATCCAACTGCTGCCAGGATTGCCGCTCCATAGCCAGGACCTTCTTCGCTTTCGATCAGATCTACTTTCATATTCATCACATTTGCAATGATCTTTCTCCACAGCGGACTCTTTGCTCCACCGCCACAGATCTTTGTTCTCTCCGGATTCACACCAATACTTCTTGCAACTTCCAGGGAATCACGCAGTCCGAATGCAACACCTTCCAGCACAGCCTGTGTCATATCCTCTCTTGTGCTGTCCATAGACATTCCGATAAATGCTGCTCTTGCGGAAGGGTCATTATGAGGAGAACGCTCTCCCATCAGATACGGAAGATAGAACACATGGTTCTCGCCAAGCTTTGTAATTCCTGCCTGTTCTGCCGGATAATCCTTTGTCTTAAGGATTTCGTCCATCCACCATTTATTACAGGATGCCGCACTGAGCATACAGCCCATCAGATGATAGTTACCGTCTGCATGGTCAAAGGAATGCAGTGCATTGTTCTTATCTACTCCGAACTTCTTACTGGAAATAAAGAGTGTCCCGGAAGTTCCGAGAGAAATATTGCAGCCGCCGTCTCCGACTGTTGCCGTTCCAACTGCTGCCGCCGCATTGTCCCCGGCTCCTGCAATTACTTTTACATCCTCTGATACGCCAAGTTCTGCTGCGATCTCTGCTTTCAAAGTTCCAACGACTTCCCAGCTTTCATACAGCTTTGGAATCTGTGCCTCTGTAATACCACAGATCTCAAGCATTTTTGCAGACCAGCACTTATGCTCCACATCCAGAAGCAGCATTCCGGAAGCATCTGAATATTCTGTGCAAAAAGACCCTGACAGGCGATATGCAAGATAATCCTTCGGAAGCATAATCTTCTCAATCTTTGCAAAATTCTCCGGTTCATTTTCCTTCATCCAGAGAATCTTCGGTGCTGTAAATCCGGCAAATGCAATATTTGCTGTATACTCCGAAAGCTTCTCTTTTCCAATTACCTGATTCAGGTAATCGGTCTGCTTTGCAGTACGTCCATCATTCCACAGAATTGCCGGGCGAATCACCTGATCTTCCTTATCAAGCGCAACAAGACCATGCATCTGGCCTCCAAAACTGATTCCTTTCACTTGATCCTTATCAAAGCCTTCCAGAAGCTCTTTCAGTCCTTCCATACTCTGTGCAAACCAGTCTTCCGGTTTCTGCTCTGACCAACCTGGGTGTGGAAAATATAACGGATATTCTTTTGATACGATATTCTTGATCTTTCCGTTCTCATCCATCAGAAGAAGTTTTACTGCGGATGTCCCAAGATCTACTCCTACAAATAACATGTTGTTCCTCCTATATAAAGACAGAGAGCCTTGACGTTTCCGGCACGGCTCTCTGCCCGTTTTCTATGCTTTCATAACTTTCTATGTAATTAACCCCACGGATTCTCTGTTGGATATCTTACGCCTTTCGGCTGGTTGTATCCAATCTCTTCAACCGGCACACCAATATATTTGAATACTTCGAACAATGCTTTTCCAAAGTGTCCGAAAGCAACTGCTCCGTGATGTGGATAATTCTTTTCAATCAATACGTGACGGTAGAATCTTCCCATCTCCGGAATGGCAAACACTCCGATAGATCCGAAAGATTTTGTAGCAACCGGAAGTACTTCTCCCTGTGCAACATAAGCACGAAGTACATTGTCAGATGTACTCTGCAGTCTGTAGAATGTGATATCTCCAGGTTTGATATCTCCTTCCAGTGTTCCCTGTGTAACCTCGATTGGAAGAGATCTTGCCATGATCATCTGATATTTCATTTCGCAGAAAGCAAGTTTGCCGGAAGCTGTATTTCCACAATGGAATCCCATAAATGTATCTTTCTGTGTATATGGGAATTTTCCTTCAATACTTTCTTTGTACATATCTGCCGGTACTGTATTGTTGATATCAAGAAGTGTTACTGCATCCTGGCTCACAGCGGTTCCGATAAACTCACTGAGTGCTCCGTAAATATCAACCTCACAGGATACCGGGATTCCCTGAGCTGTCAGACGGCTGTTTACATAACATGGAACGAATCCGAACTGTGTCTGGAATGCCGGCCAGCATTTTCCTGCAATTGCAACGTATTTTCTGTATCCTCTGTGCTCCTCAATCCAGTCTTTCAAAGTAATCTCATACTGAGCCAGCTTCGGAAGGATCTCCGGTTTCTTATTTCCTGCTCCGAGCTCTTCTTCCATCTCTTTTACAACGGCCGGGATTCTTTCATCGCCTTCATGTTTATTATAAGCCTCGAAAAGGTCAAGTTCAGAGTTTTCCTCAATCTCAACTCCGATATTGTAAAGCTGTTGGATCGGTGCATTACATGCAAGGAAGTTCAGCGGACGCGGTCCAAAGCTGATAATCTTTAAGTCACTTAATCCTACAACTGCTCTCGCAATTGGTTCGAACTCATGGATCATGTCAGCACATTCCTCTGCTGTTCCTACCGGATACTCCGGGATGTAAGCTTTTACTCCTCTGAGTTTCAGATTGTAGCTTGCGTTAAGCATTCCACAGTAAGCATCTCCACGTCCCTGTGTCAGATTGTCTTGTGTCTCCTCTGCAGCTGCAACAAACATCTTCGGTCCGTCAAAATGTTTTGCAAGCAGTGTCTCTGAAATCTCCGGTCCGAAGTTTCCAAGGTAAACAACTAAGGCATTACAGCCTGCTTTCTTTACATCTTCCAGAGCCTGTACCATGTGGACCTCACTCTCTACGATACAGATTGGACATTCATAGACTGTTCCCTCACCGTATTTCTTTGTATAAGCATCGATCAATGCTTTTCTTCTGTTCACGGAAAGGCTCTCCGGGAAACAATCTCTGCTCACGTGCTACAACACCGATTTTTAATTCTGGCATGTTATTCATAATAAAATCCTCTCTTTCTTATCTTATTCACACTATTGCTTTCATTCGAAAATGTTATCCACATTTCAGCACTTCTGTTTGTGAACAACTTTCTTTCTACCTAAATATTAATATTCTCACCTTTTAATCCGCAGAATGCTCCTTCAATCTGTGCATCCTCATGCGCAATCAGCATTTATTCATAGCTGCAAGAAGTCTGTTTTCTCCCTCTTTCGCTGTTTCAAATGGAGCTCTTCATTCGTTCCTTTCGGCAGAACTACTACACAACGGAATCCACCTTCCTGTGCAGTACACGGTGCATAATGAAGTGTTGTCGCATACAGTTCTACACCGGTTCCTGCCGGAACAAAAAATGCTTCTACCTTGGCTGTATCATAGATATCGCCATCTTCAATATCCTGCTGCATTCCAAGAAGCAGGATCAGATCTGTCTGTGCGATATCAAATTCTGAACTTCTGTGATATTCCAGTGCATTCAGTTTATGGTTGTCTCCATTACAGTATCCAATCTGGATAGCAGTCCGCCGAATCCTTTCTTGCAGATTTCAGCTGCTTCTGGAAGTACTTCCAACTCTTCAACAGACGGTACATAGACAACGTCTTTCGGAAGTGGTGTGTGTTCCATCTCTTTTAAAATCTTCTCAAAAGAGTATTCCGTGATGATCTTGCCATATTTTCGGAAAGATGCATCTGTTACATTCTGGATTTTCATGATGTCCTCCTGAATTTTCTTCTGTATCCTGTTTCGTTTGTTTCTATGGTCATTTTACCAACTCAAAAGGGCATTATCGACCAAATAATTAGCCAAATAATGCCCATTTCTTATCTTTTTAGTAATTCTTTTGTCGTTAATAGCATTCTATTCCACGCCCCATCATTCCTTCGGTGGCAGGAATCCCTTACTTGTCTTCACGATTACTTTATCAAATACCATGAACATAGACGGCAGTACGAAGATTACGACTACCATACTGATCAGTGCTCCTCTCGCCATCAGGATACACAGGGAACTGATCATATCGATATTGGAGTAAAGTCCTACACCGATCGTTGCTGCGAAGAAGCTTAGCGCACTTACCATGATGGACTGTGCGGATACGCGGTGCGCAGTTGTGATGGAATCGTATTTATTCGCGCCATGGTTACGCTCTCTCTTATAACGAGTTGTCATCAGGATTGCATAATCTACGGTGGATCCTAGCTGGATCGTTCCGATTACGATAGATGCCACGAATGGCAGCTTAGTTCCCATGTAGTATGGAATACCCATATTGACGAAAATCGCGAACTCAATAACGCCTACCAGGATGATCGGCAGTGAGATTGACTTGAACAGAAGCATAATGATCACGAAAATAATTCCGATTGATACTGCACTTACTGTCTTGAAATCTTTATCTGTAATGTCAATCAGGTCTGCTGTCAGAGGACCTTCTCCGATCAGCATTCCACCTTCATCATATTTATGAAGAATCGTATTCAGCTCTTTGATCTGGTCATTCAGTTCATCTGTTGCTACCTTATATTCTGAGTTCGCCAGTACAAGCTGGTACTTATCATTCTTTAATGAGCTTGTCACTGAATCCGGAATCATGCTTGCCGGTACGGACGGCCCGATCAGAGAGTCGAGTCCAAGTGCCCACTTGATTCCGTCCACCTTATCCATCTCATTCAGCATCTTGCCTACATCCGCTGAATCTGTAGAGCTGTCTACAAGAATCATATGCGTCGTATTCATGTCATAGTCTTCCTTCAGTTTCTCATTTGCAATGATACTCGGAAGATCTTTTGGAAGTGTCTCATCCAGATTGTAGTAAACTCCTGTATGGTTATTTCCGTAAATAGCCGGGAATAACAGAACTACGAACAGTGCCACATAGATAGGATATCTCTTAGTAACCTTATCTGAAATCTTTCCGATATCCGGAAGGAATGGTTTATGCTTTGTCTTCTCAATGATCTTGTCACAGCACAGGATCATAGATGGGAGGATTGTTACACAAGCCAGTACTCCGAGGATAACACCCTTAACCATAACAATTCCGATATCCTTACCAAGTGTGAATGACATAAAACACAGTGCAATAAATCCGGCGATTGTTGTAACGGAACTTCCGATTACAGAGGAAAATGTCTGTGAGATCGCATGTGCCATTGCACGGTGTTTATCTCCATTGTAGCGAATCTGCTGTTCTTCGTAACTATGCATCAGGAAAATGGAGTAATCCAATGTTACACCCAGCTGCAGAACTGCTGCCAATGCCTTTGTAATATAGGAAATCTCTCCCATAAAGTAGTTACTTCCCAGGTTATAGACAATTGCGATTCCGATACTGAGCATGAAGAGGATCGGTACAAAGAATGATTCCATTGTAAGACCGAGCACGATCATCGCCAGTACAACCGCGATCAATACATACAGCGGTGTCTCTTTCTCCGCCAGCTCCTTCGTATCTGTAACAACAGCTGACATACCACTTAAGAAGCACTGCTCGCCCGCCAGAGAACGGATCTCGGAGATTGCCTCCATTGTTCCGTCTGAAGATGTTCCTTCATCAAAGAAGATTGCCATCATTGTTCCGGTCTCGGAGTTAAATGCATCATAAACCTTTGTTGGCAGCATACTCTTCGGCATACTGATATCTGCGATAGAATCATACCAAATAACCTCTTTTACATGATCTACCTTCTCAATCTTCTCTTTTAGCTTCGATACATCCTTATCTTCCATTCCATCGACTATAAACATCGAAAATGCACCTGTACCGAAATCATTTACCAAAATATCCTGCCCTTTCATCGTCTCAATGTTATCCGGCAGGTAAGTCAATACATCATAATTAATTCTCGTATGCAGATACCCCAATGCAGACGGAATCAATAATAAAATACTGAGAATCAGAATCGGCACTCTGAATTTTACTATCTTTTTTCCAAACTTTACCATCATATCCTTTTTCGCTTCCTTCCTCATATTCAGTTTATGACCATTGGTCATTTTAATCTCTTCTTGCACTATACAATAAAAATGACTAACAGTCAATATATTTTGTACTGTTAGTCATTTTTCTTTTTATTTATATTCCATTTTCGTAACTGTTCAGAGCCAACCTCTAAAATGCTACCCATTTTCTTTATATTCGCTTGGAAGAATTCCGTATTTTTTCCGAAATGCCCTTGCCATCGCCTTGCTTCCGGAGAATCCGCTGCGAAGTGCTGTCTCAGTGATATTATATTTTCCGCCCTTCAGGTCTTTCATTGCATATTCCAGACGGATATTCTGTAAATAGCTCTTATATGTAATTCCCGCATACTTCTGAAACATCCTCGACAAGTACGTTGGTGAGTAGCCAAAAATTCTTGCCACTTCTTCCAGACTGAGCTCCTGTGCATAATTCTCTTTCATATAAGATGTGATTGCTGAAAGCTTGTTCAGATTCTTATTCTTCCTTACAAAAGCATCCTCAACTTCCGTCAGACGGTATTCTTTCACAAGGAGATATAAAAGATGATAAAAAATACTGTTCATCTTCATGTCATATCCACACTGCTTTTCACAATACGTCTTATACAGTTCTTCCAACAATTCCATAAAACGCGCGTCCTTACGTCCCGGTTCATGCGTAAACCAGATAAATTGCTCTCCTGTATAATATTTTTCAAAAACTTTCAACGGAATCTGAAGAACGATCGTCTCGTTTGGCAACGGAGAATCTACTTCATGAACCTCATTCGAATTCACAATCATAAATTCTCCCGCTGTCAGATGCCAGGTCTTCTCATCGATCTTAAATTCCAGTTCTCCGTCGCACACTGCAAAAATCTCAATCGATCTGTGCCAATGTTTTTCTCTATGGTAATGTCCTTCTCTGCCTTCAAATAAGAATAGTTTAAAAGAAAATCCAACTTCCGGAACGATCAATTCATGCGCAAACTGCATCTCTTTTATTCACCACACTTTAGGCTTTCGTCCACTTATGTACCGTATCTGTTCCCGGACTACATAATTCCACTGTAGATCCATCATCTGACAGTGTATAGACATATTCCAGTGTTCCACCGGAGATAACCAGATTCAGCCTCAATGTACCGTCTGTATTCTCTGCTACACAATATGTTCCCTTTGTCTCACCGGAGGAACTCTTGATCACAAGCTTTCCGTCCTTCTTTAATTTATATTCATTTCCGCTGTTGTCTGTCCACTTTCCGATCAGCCCCTTCGCACGGTCATCCGTCAGATCCAGAAGGTCTGTATCCGCCTGGAGGAACTTCATATCCTTTCCGCCATCTAGAGACTTCAGTACTATGCCATAGCCTGTATCATCTGTTGTAACCGCATACAGTTTACCTTCATCTTCGCCGTCCATTGTGATCTTGATCGTAATGTTGTTATCCTCATCAAATCCACACTCAAATGTCAGTCCGGCGTCATCCTTCGTTCCTGTTCCATCTTCTTTCAGATCATACACAGTATCTGTTCCAATCACCTTCCACTGTTTTGCCATAACTCTCTTAACAGAATCACTTGGAAGAACCGCGTTGTCTCCCATCTGTTCTTTCATCGCACTGCTTGCTTTGTCCACCTCTTCTGTCTTAGATGCAGTCGGTTCCGCTTTCTTCGTATCGCCACATCCTGTCATACACAATGTGCTTGCCAGAAGTAATGCTACTATTAATTTTTTCATATTCTCTCTCCAGTCTTGTTACTGTTCACATGATGTGCGACCAATAACCCAGTCTTTTCTGTCTGATCAGGAAGGCAGCATCCCGATCAGACTTACAGTCTTTAGAGTATCACAAACGCGCTGTAAATTCCAGTAAAGTTAATACAATTTCACGGTTATTTCATTTTTAGACACACTCGTTTTCGTCTGTTTTCAACAAACTTTAATGCTTTTGCACTGTTTCACTTTACCTCGACAGCTTGTTTATTTTCTTAACATATGATACACTATTCACAATGTAAAATTATAGGTAACTTGGGAGGAAATAGGTTATGATTATCTCTACAAGAGGGCGTTATGCTCTCCGAGTCATGATTGATCTGTCTCAGCAGGATCCGGAATCTTACACACCGCTGAAAGAGATCGCAGCACGTCAGGAGATTTCTGAAAAGTATTTGGAAAATATTTTAAAATCTCTTGTCACACAAGGATTTATCCTTGGACTTCGCGGAAAGGGCGGCGGCTACCGCCTGACAAAATCTCCGGAAGAATACACTCTCGCTTCCATTCTTCATGAGACAGAAGGAAGCCTTGCGGCAGTAGCATGTTTGGAGGATCATGCACCGGAATGCGCACGTGCTGGTCAGTGTCCGACACGTCCGATCTGGGAAAAGCTGAATAATCTGATTGAAGATTATCTTGGAAGCATTACACTTGCTGACTTTCACAAAACGATCATTCCATGCAAGATTGAGAAGTAGAATTATTTCAGAGGGGAACGAAATAACAGCTGTTTCAAACAATGAAAGTTCAGATCTACATAGAAAAAGATGGCTAAGCATTGAGGGCGTTGCTTATCCATCTTTTTCTGTTTTCTTTTTATTTATTTTTCACTGCTTTTTCAATCCGATCCAACGCTTCCACAAGCGTCGCTCTCTGGCAAGCCACGTTGATCCGCTCAAAACCACTTCCAGGCTCTCCGAAGATCGCTCCTCCATCCAGCCAAACCTCTGCCTTATCTTCTATCAGTTCTTTTAGTTCCTTGTCTGAAAGCCCTAATGCCCGGAAATCCATCCAGACGAGATAGGTTCCTTCTGTCTTTGTCACCTTGATCTGTGGTAAATGTTCTGCCATCCATGTATGAAGGAAATCAATATTCGACTTCACATACTGTTTCATCGCCTGATACCATTCTTCGCCCTGAGTATACGCAGCGATCAGTGCAAAGATTCCGGGTGCGCCGACCTGACTATACCCGGCTGCAGTTACCTGATGCTGAAATTCCTTGCGAAGGCTTGCATTTGGAATGATAATATTGGAAATCTGAAGTCCAGCAAGATTGAATGTCTTCCCCGGGGAAGTACATGTCACTGTAATGTCTTTATACTCGTCCTTAAGATCTACAAGTACCTGATGCTTCCCTTCAAATACGAAGTCTGCATGAATCTCATCACTTACAATGATCACCTGATGCTTTAGGCAAATGTCTCCCAGACGCTCCACTTCTTCCCTTGTCCATACCCGGCTGACCGGGTTGTGTGGGCTGCAGAATAAGAATAATTTTACACCCTTTTCCACGATCTGGCGTTCAAAATCTTCGAAATCAATCGCATAAGATCCATCTTCCTTACGGATAAGGATATTGGCGGCCACTTTACGGTCATTGCTTTCAATCACTTCCCGGAATGGATAATAGACCGGATCCTGGATCAGAATATAATCCCCGGGTTCTGTATAAGCCTTCACCGCCATTGCCAGTGCAAAGACAATTCCCGGAGTCTTTGTGATCCACTCCTTGTCGATCTTCCATCCGTGACGGCGTTCCATCCAGGAGCTGACCGCATCATAATACTCCTGATCCGACTCTGTATATCCATAAATTCCATGCTCTGCCTGACGGATCAATGCTTCCTGAACGAAAGATGACGTCTTAAAATCCATATCAGCGACCCACAACGGAAGAATATCTTTCTTTCTCCCCCTTTCTTCTGCAAAATCATACTTCAGACTGTGGGTTCCTCTTCTCTCTACGGGCTGGTCAAAATTCAGATTCTTCTCACTCATTTTTACTCCTTCTTATTGAAATGCCTGTTCCAGATCTTTGATCAGATCTTCAGCATTTTCAATTCCAACAGACATTCTAAGGAAATCTTCTGTGATTCCAAGACGTTCTCTTATCTCCACCGGCACATCACCGTGTGTCTGAAGCATCGGATATGTGATCAGCGATTCTACACCGCCAAGACTCTCCGCATAAGAGATCAATTTCACGCTTTCAAGAATCTTCCTTGTACGTTCCACCGTATCTACACGGAAAGAAAGCATACTTCCTGCTCCTGTCGCCTGCTTCCGGTTCACCTCGTAACCCGGATGATCTTCCAGCCCTGGATAATAAACTTCTGTCACTTCCGGTCTGTTTTTCAGCCAAAGTGCAATCTTCTTCGCATTCTCCTGCTGGCGCTCCAGACGCACTGACAACGTCTTGATTCCTCGAAGCACAAGGAAACTGTCAAACGGAGACAGACTACAGCCAACTGTCTTATATGTATAACGCAATTTTTCCGACAGCTCTTTCCCTTTGACACAGACAAATCCTGCGAGAACATCATTGTGTCCTCCAAGAAATTTTGTTCCACTATGTACTACAATATCAGCACCCAACTGTAGCGGTTTCTGGAAATAAGGAGAAAGGAATGTATTATCCGCAAGAATCAGTAACCCGAATTCGTCTGCGAGTTTTCTCATCTCTGCAAAATCTGTAATCCTCATCGTTGGATTGCTTGGTGTCTCAATATAAAGCGCCTTTGTCTCTTTTCTGATATTCTTTCTTACAAGGTCAATATCTGAAGTGTCTATATAAGAAAACTTTAATCCTCTCTTTTCGCCAATGCTTTCAAACATTCGCACAGTTCCACCGTACAGATCTTCTGTACATAGAATATGATTGCCTTCTCCGAAAAGCTCCAGGCAGATTCCAATCGCCGCCATTCCTGTCGAGCACGCAATACTGTCATCTGCTCCTTCTAAAGAAGACATTACGCTTTCTAATTCATACCGTGTCGGATTGCTCTCACGAGAATAATCATATCCTGTACTTTTCCCGATTCCCGGGTGTGCAAAAGTTGCTGTCTGAAAAATGGGAACAGAGACTGCTCCGTATGGATGTTCCTCTACAAATCCTCCGTCCCCGTGAATACATCGTGTTTCAAATTGATAATTTTCTGCCATGCTGTCTGTCTCTGCTCCTTACGTTCCTCTCCACTAAATATAGTACATTCCCTCAACGGAATCCTGATATCCTTCGTATGCATCCACAAGATCCTTAAGCGTCATATCTTCCAGAATCTCCTGAACACAATCATTGATCCGGTCAATGATCAGATGCTGAATTGCTTCCTGATCTCCACGTCCCACGTTGTTTCGATCAACTTCATCTTCCAGATCATAAGTTCCTTCCAATGCCTCTACAATCTGCGCAACCGTGATTTCTTTCGGATCTCTCTCCAGAAAATATCCTCCCTGGGAACCTTTCATACTTTTTACAATATGACCCTTGCGAAGGGCTGAAAATACATGCTCAAGGTACTGAGCGGAAATGTCATTTCTCTGTGCGATACTTCCTAATGAAACCAGCTCTGTCCGTGAATTCACCGCCAAATCAATAAGAGCACGCAGTCCATATCTGCTTTTCTTTGATAATTTCAAACGATTCTACTCCTTTCTTCTAAACACTATAGGAGCAGCTTTTACTGCTCCTACTTCTTACAGATTTCTCTGTTTTCTCTGATTGCTATTTACTGAATTGCTTTGAATGCCTCATCCAGATCCTGAATGATATCATCAATATTCTCTGTACCAATAGACAGACGGATTGTGTTTGGCTTGATTCCCTGATCGAGAAGCTCTTCCTCTGTGCACTGGCTGTGTGTTGTTGTGGCCGGATGGATAACAAGTGATTTCACATCCGCTACATTTGCAAGCAGTGAGAACAGTTCCAGGTTATCAATGAATTCCTGAGCCTTTGCGGAATCTCCTTTGATCTCAAATGTGAAGATAGAACCACCGCCGTTCGGGAAATATTTCTTATAAAGCTCCTGCTGCTTCGGATCCGGATCTACAGATGGGTGATGTACTCTCTCAACCTGCGGATGATTGTTCAGATACTCAACAACTTTCAGTGCATTTTCCACATGACGCTCTACGCGAAGGGAAAGTGTCTCAAGTCCTGCAGGAAGATAAAGGAACTGATCGGAGAAATTGTTGCTCCTGTATCTCTCAAAAGGATTGCTCTGATCTTTGTAACAAATGCAGCCGGTCCGCAAGCTTTTGTGAAGCTGATGCCGTGGTAGCTTGGATTCGGATCTGTCAGTGAAGGGAACTTTCCTGAAGCCTCCCAGTCGAACTTACCGCCCTCGATGATAACTCCACCGATTGTTGTTCCATGTCCACCAATGAACTTTGTAGCAGAGTGAACAACAATGTCAGCACCGTACTCGATTGGTCTTACAAGATAAGGTGTTGCAAATGTATTATCTACAACAAGCGGGATTTTATGCTTATGTGCGATATTTGCGATTGCTTCAATATCAACTACATCTGAGTTCGGGTTACCAAGTGTCTCGATGTAAACAGCTTTTGTGTTCTCCTGGATTGCATTCTCAACTTCTTCCAGATTGAAAATGTCAACAAATGTTGTTGTAATTCCATAATTCGGAAGTGTATGCTCAAGAAGGTTGAAAGATCCTCCATAAATATTCTTTGCAGATACGATGTGATCTCCCTGCTGGGCCAGGTTTTCGATTGTGTATGTGATTGCTGCTGCTCCGGATGCTACTGCAAGTGCTGCTGTACCACCTTCAAGTGCTGCGATTCTCTTCTCAAACACATCCTCTGTCGGGTTTGTCAGACGTCCGTAAATGTTTCCTGCGTCTTTCAGTCCGAAACGGTCTGCTGCATGCTGGCTGTTGCGGAACACATAAGAAGAAGTCTGGTAGATCGGTACTGCTCTTGCATCTGTCACCGGATCCGGCTGCTCCTGGCCTACGTGAAGCTGTAATGTCTCAAATTTAAATTTTCTGTCTTTTCTCTCTAATTTTGCCATGGGTTTATTCTCCTTTTTCTAATTCTTATTTTGTATTCTTATTCCTCAGCCAAAGCTGTTTGGAAGTTAAAATCTTACTTAGTTAATGCCTTTGTCTTGATATTCGTGCCTACTCTGTAAAGAGTGGTGTAGAGTAGTATCTGTCTCCGCTGTCCGGAAGAAGTGCTACGATTGTCTTTCCCTTATTCTCCGGCTTCTTTGCATATGCGATTGCTCCGGAAAGTGCTGCTCCTGAAGAAATACCTACCAGGATTCCTTCTGTCTTTGCAAGAAGCTTCGCGGCTGCGAATCCTTCGTCATTGTCTGCTTTGTATATCTCATCATAGATCTTTGTATTAAGGACATCCGGTACGAATCCTGCTCCGATTCCCTGAATCTTGTGCGGTCCGCCCTTTCCTTCTGAAAGTACCGGAGATGCTGCAGGCTCAAGTGCTACAACCTTCACATCCGGTTTCTGTGACTTCAGATATTCACCAACACCTGTCAGTGTTCCACCTGTACCGACACCGGCGATAAAGATATCAATATTTCCATCTGTGTCTTTCCAAATCTCCGGTCCTGTTGTCTCTCTGTGCGCCTTGGAGTTTGCCGGGTTCACAAACTGTCCCGGGATGAAACTATTCGGAATCTCTTTCGCAAGCTCTTCAGCTTTTGCGATTGCTCCCTTCATTCCCTTTGTACCTTCTGTAAGTACGATCTCTGCTCCATATGCTTTGAGGATATTTCTTCGCTCAACACTCATGGTCTCTGGCATGGTAAGAATTGCTCTGTACCCCTTCGCTGCTGCGATTGATGCAAGTCCGATTCCTGTGTTTCCGGAAGTAGGTTCAATGATAACAGAACCTTCTTTCAGGATTCCTTTCTCTTCTGCATCTTCGATCATTGCCTTCGCAACACGATCCTTTACACTTCCTGCCGGATTCAGATACTCAAGCTTTACAAGAATTGTTGCTTCAAGTCCAAGCTCTTTTTCCAGATTCATAGGTTCAACAAGTGGTGTGTTTCCAATCAGTCCAAGTGTGCCTTTATAAATTGCTGCCATAGTCTATATCCTCACTTTCTTTATTAACCTACTTAGTTGGTGCGTTTTTGATGGTTTGTATTATATACTTATAAAACCCATCTGTCAACTATGTTTTTATATTTTTCTTCATTTTTTATTATACAATATCGATCGGAGATGTAAATGATCCAGTGTTAAATTGTTTTTGAGCGATAAAATCTACTTCTGTAGAGCCATATTTACCTACAATGGCTCTTTTTCAAAAAACATTCCCATTTCAGAATTTATTTTTTGTTTTCAAAAAAAGATTCCCATTTGGGAATCTTTTCCTACGTCGTCTCTCTCTATCAGCTTTGTTCCGAACACCATGTGCTGCACCTTGGTTTCTCATCATCCGCCGCTTCAATGTCTTCCAATATCATATCAGCCGCCCGCTGTCCCATCTCACGACCCGGCAGCTCCATGGAAGTCATGGCTGTCTCAAGCATTCCTTAATGAATCAACCAGTTATAATCTTTTCTGCAATCAACAATATACTCCACATATACCGTATCATCCTGTATCTGATAAAGAACCAGATACCATTTTTCAATAAACATCTTATGATATTTATTTGGTGGAATGTACGCTTCTTCAAAAAATGGAAAACGCTGCGGCATATGATTCAAGGAACGGATTGCTGCTATTATTTCCTTCTTTTTTGTGCTGGCGGCATCTTTATTAACCTGAGCTATAAACCGAATATGCGCTCCCAACATCCTCTTTGCCCTGTCAGAAACAATTACTTTGTACTTTTTATCTGTCATTCACTATACCTCTGCAATCACATCCTCAAGATATGCGTCCAGTTCATCTACTGTGCATCCACTTCTCCCTGCCATCCGATCCTCTTCTACTGCAAGCAGTTCCTCCCTTAACTTCAACATTTTTTCTCTACGATTGAAGGTTTCTATATCCATGACAACCAGATCACCTTCTCCGTTTTTTGTAAGAAATACGGGTTCTGCAGTCTTACGACACATATCTGCAATCTCATTATAATTTTGACGGATTGCTGCTGATGGACGAATATTCATACTAGCACCTCCTCAAGTTAATCATAGTAATATTCTAACTATATTATATCTTTTTATCGCTATCTCGTCAATTTGATTTTCCTTTTCCGTAGAATGTTTTAATCCATCTCAAGTATGCTCTGAATTCTGATTCGTTGATAGAATAGTCGTCGTTAAGTGGTACTGATACTGCTGGGAAAATTGTCTTGAAATTTTTTACTTTTGCCATTTTTATTGTCTCCTTTTTCTTGTATGAGATAACATGATTTTTAATGTTTCATAACAACGCGCATTGTTCATTTCTTTCTATGCAAACGTTTGTTGTTTGCTATGATTAGGTTATATCACACAAAAAGAGACGGTCAATAAAATAACCGTCTCCTGCAATTTGTTGCATAAATCAGAGAAATAGTGGGGTTAACTGCAATAATTTTCGCATTATATGTGTTACTTTTTATGTTGATTTTTATCAACATATTTGTTATCATATGTTCAGGCTTTATGCCTAGGGTGCTACTTCACATTGACGTGAATGGCGGTTGCTTTGCGCGGAGAGTTTATAGCTCCGATTACATAGATCATCTCTCATTTGAGAAATCTTGGAAAGGAGAATTGGCCTATGCTGACCATTACTGACCTTATCGCAGTTATTTCACTGTGTGCGACTTTTTATAGCCTTGGTTACGTGCGTGGAAAGCATGATTCCAAGACGCAAAAATAACCGCCCAACGACCTGAGAAAACTTGAGCGGTTATTTAACCCTATAAAACATCAGGCGAACCGTCATCGGTAGCACCTTTCTATTTATTATATTAGCATTTCTTTTTTCTTATGTCAAACAAATCTTTCACTCTTTACCTCACACGATGTGCGATCAGCAGCCTCACACCGCACTGTCACTCTGCTCTTCCCATCCAGCGTACATGTGAACAAACTTAACGCCCACTCTCCGCTTGTCATATCTTCCACGCTTTGTGGAGTCAGTGCCTCTACCGCCGCCACTTTGTATTCGAACCGGTTCCCGCTGCATCTGTGAAGATCACCTCAGTTCCAACTTCCAGTTCCTTCAGCTTCCCGAAATATGTTCTGTAATTATGTACCGTGATCACGAGATTATCCAGATAAGCACTGCCCGAATAGCGACAAGGTGCCCTCTTCAGAAACGGATAGCTCCACTCACTCAGTACCGGAAGCTTCAGGTCAATCGCCGGTATCTCAAGAATTCCTATACATGCCGCGCCGTTGCTTTTATCGATTTAAGATAGGTGTCAGCAGCTTCCTGTGCTGCCTGAAATACGCCGCTTAACTGCATTGCTGAATCAGCAATTGACCCTGACTTCTCAATCGTAATTTCTCTGTCCTTAAGCTGTGCCTCAGCTTCGTCTAGTCTAGCCTGAAGCTCTATCTCCCGTTTTTTCATCAATATTGTTGCGGTATATTTGTGATTTCTTGTGAATTTTCACCATTTTTCCGTATTTTACACCAAAAAGAGACAGAGCCTTTTCTCGCATTGGAAAAGTATCTGTCTCTTAATTTTCATCTCTTTCAAAATTGATTAGAATTCAGCGATCACTGTCTCGCCCTGTACTGCATCCATTCCTGTGTGCAGCTTCATATCCGGATAATCGTCTCCGTTCGTAACTACGAGAATACATGTTTTCTCATATCCGTGTGCTTTGATCTTCTCCGGATCAAATGAGAGCAGCTTGTCTCCTGCGCTTACCTTGTCTCCTTCTTTCACGAAGTACTCGAATCCGTCACCTTCCATGTTCACTGTGTCGATTCCTTCGTGGATCAGAAGCTCTACTCCGTTCGCAAGTGTAAGTCCAACTGCATGTCTGGATCCTTCCATCAGTACAGATACTGTTGCGTCACATGGTGCCACGATCACATTCTCAACCGGCTCGATTGCAAGTCCGTCACCTAATGCTTTAGATGAGAACACTTCGTCCTTTACTTCCTCGATTGGTACTACTTTTCCTGACAGATAAGCCTTTACGGCAAATGCCTTTTTCTCCTCTGCAGGAGCCTGTTTTTTCTTAAAAAATGAAAACATACCTACTTCTCGCCTCTTTCTTTTAAACATTGTCCATTGGTCTCAATTACGGTCTTATACCAGTCAAATGATTTCTTCTTTGTACGTCTAAGCGTTCCATTTCCATTGTCATCTTTATCGACATAGATAAAGCCATAACGCTTTTTCATTTCACCGGTTGAAGCACTAACTAAATCAATGCACCCCCATGAAGTATAACCCATAATTTCCACACCGTCAATCTCTACAGCGTCCATCATAGCCAAAATATGTGCTTTTAAATATTCTATACGATAGTCGTCTTCCACATAACCGTTCTCATCCGGCTGATCCACCGCACCAAGTCCATTTTCTACGATAAAAAGCGGCTTCTGATATCTGTCATACAGTGCATTCATTGTAATACGAAGTCCCAGCGGATCGATCTGCCATCCCCATTCACTTGCTTTCAGATGTGGATTCTTTACTGTAGCAAATACATTTCCATCTGTTGTGTCAACGCTTGCATCCGCACTTGCGCATCTGGAAGAGTAGTAAGAAAATGAAACAAAATCAACTGTATTTTCTTTCAGGAGTTTTTCATCTTCTTCTGTAATATCGAGCTGGATTCCTTCTCTTTCGAAGAATTTCTTTGCATAAGCCGGATATTCACCTCTTGCCTGTACATCAATGAAGAAGTAATTTTCACGATCTTTTCCCATCGCTTTCCATACATCTTCTGGCGCACAGGAGTATGGATATGTCTGACCTGCTGCCAGCATACATCCGACCTTATTCTCTGGATCGATCTCATGAGCGATTCTTGTTGCTTCTGCAGACGCTACCAGTTCATGATGTGCTGCAAGATATTTCGCCTGTGTCTCATTTTCTCTTTCTTTAAAGACAAGTCCCGCCCCCATAAATGGAAGGTGCAGAATCATGTTGATCTCATTAAATGTCAGCCAGTATTTTACAAGTCCTTTGTATCTTGTAAAGAGTACTGTTACAAGTTTCTTATAGAACTCAATCAGTTTTCGGTTCTTCCAGCCTCCGTACTCTTTGGTCAGATGAATCGGGCAATCAAAATGTGTAATTGTAACAAGTGGCTCAATTCCGTATTTGTGGCATTCTTTAAATACATTTTCATAGAATTGAAGTCCTGCTTCATTTGGTTCTGCATCATCACCGTTTGGAAAGATTCTTGACCAGGCAATCGACAGACGAAATGTCTTGAAACCCATTTCACCTAGAAGCGCGATATCTTCTTTGTAATGATGATAGAAATCGATTCCTTGCATTGCCGGATAAACATGCCCTGTGTCCGGCTCTAACGTCTCTCCATGTCCAAGCATTACCTTGAATCGGTCTTTTCCTGCCGGACATATATCGACATTGGCCAGCCCTCTTCCATCCACATTATATGCACCCTCACACTGATTTGCTGCTGTTGCGCCGCCCCACAAAAAATTTTCCGGTAAACTCATCTTACTGCCTCCTGCTGAATTTTTCTGATTTTTCTGATTTATTTTCCCATGTAAAGATGCACCATTCCTTCAACGCCAAACGGTTCAATTGGCAGATAATGGCTGATTGCATCTCTCATCTGTGTACCTAGTGTATTTGTTACCTCAATTGCCAGCCGGTTCTCACCCTCTTTAAGAAGTCCTGTCAACTCAAAGCGATATGGCTTACAGATACGAACACCTGCGGATTTTCCATTTACAAACACTTCCGCTGTCTCATAGGCATTGCCCAGATCAAGCCAAATACTTCTTTCTATATTTTTCTTTTCTAGCTGGGTTGTTCCTTCATAGCGCACGGTTCCGGATTTATTTTCAAATCCTGTAATACTGCTGATCAGATCTAGCTTTTCTGTCGGAACTGTTTCTATGAATTCTGGATAGGAACAGCTGTCTGCAAATGTTACTTTCCATTTTTCCGGAAGCAGATTGGTTCTGTCTTCCATTTCACCATCTGTGCCAAATGACTTCTTGCCACTTTCTCTATCAAATTCTCCAGTGAAACCAGCCTCCAATTTTTCTGCAATCGCCTTCACTTGACTTTCTTCTCCCTGAAGAAATACCACTGATTCATATGGTTGCAGAACAAGCCTTGCTGTCTGTGATACTTCTGTCAAAGTATTGGCAAATGCATCGTAACGGTAGACTGTATTTCCGTCTGAAATTGTCAGTTCTGTGTCGATTGTATTTCCGATATTTTCATTAAATAACATAAGACAATACACATTATTTTTCATATATTCTCCGACTGCAAGCTCCGGATACGCATTAGTAAATTTTACTGCCTGATATTGTCCTAATTCTTTCTGCACATCAAAGTTATAAATCTCTTTTTCAAGATAGATCACACGAACTCCCGACTGCTCTAATTGACTAAGAAGCTCTTTTCCCTGCTGTGGCAGGAAAGTGCTATAAGGAACAACCAGCACCTCAAAATTCTGTCCATTGATACTGTACTGTTTCTCCTGCAGCTCTGCGCCCGCAAGGTAATCCAGTGAAATGATATCAAAGCTGATCTGATGTTCTGTTAGTGCTCTTGCCGGTTTCTCGATTGGCATATACTCTCCGCCCCATTCCTGCTCAGCCGGGTAGAGCACTCCGACTTTCGCCGGGTGTGTTCCATCCCGGAACAATTCCATCAGACGATTCACATAATTACTGAATGTTGAGAAATACCGAAACTGCGGATTCATTCCATGCGCATAGAAATGCGGTGGGCAGTCGAAGTCCGGGAATTTCTTTGGATCAAAAGCATGTGGAACAATGTGATTGATTCCACGGACGATCAGGTGATCTGCGATCCATTTCATCATCTTCAGTCCTTCGTTCCATCCGTAAGCTCCGAAGGCTTCACACATAGAATTACCGTTCTTGAGTGGATCTAAATGTGCTGCGGATGAAGCCAGTTTTGCAAGTGCATAATGGTAAAATTCTCCATTGCTTCCACCGGTATTGAATGCGTCATGATGATAATTCATCCCCGGAACGATCTGACCTCCGATCACATCGATTCCTGCGTAGTCCATCGTCTCCTGTCCACGGAAATAATGTCCTGTTCCGTAACCGAGTCTTGCATGTGCACCGTTGTCTTCAATTGTATGTCCAAGATACATCACACCATGTGCATGGCACCAGTCTGAAAGAACATTTGTAAAATTATCACGATACAGCGTTGTGATCAGATCCATGTAGCGGTAACGAATTTCTGCTTCAGCACCGTTTGCATTTACCCATAAAAGCGGCAGATATTTTGCATCAAATTCCAGCTCTTTTTCAAGGCCTTCTCTCCATGGAAGAACCATATCAGATCCGATTCGTGCTTCCGTTCCTTTTTCATTTCCAAATCTCGGTTCATCTGAGAAGAAACCTTCAATCAACGTTCCGAAATCATCTTTATAATGTGCATAGTGAGGTTCATAAACCTCATCAATGAGAATTTGCGTTGCTTCTTTTACAAGTGGATTAAGGTAATCTTTTGTCGCCTCTTCACCACCTTTTCTGGTTAGATACAGAATAAAAATACTCCACGCACCGTCTTTAACATCCAATGTCAGAAGGCGTTTTTCCATGTCCATGCAATCCGTAATATCCGTTAGTGTCTCTGCATCAACTGGATCTCCCTGCTCTGTATAACGGCTGCTTCGTTTTGCCATGTAGACTTTCAAGATTTTCTGCTCCGGATCCGGCTTGTCCCACGGTCTTCCTTTTAAAAGCTTTAAATCAATGCGCATCTGTCGCATCGGTCCTTGCACATCATAGCGACGCATATCCAGATATTTCTTCAGATACTGTGGATAGCATTCTTTTACTTTTCCATTCGCATATCCTGTTGGAAAATGGGAATCATCGAGAATCCAGACCTTCATCTCATTTTCTTTTGCTTTCGCAAGAATCAGATCCAGATCACTCCACCACTGCTCTCCAACGAAGTCCGGATGTGGGCGTGCCTCAATGCACACCCCTTTCATCCCACTCTCTGCTATCTTGTCCATATATTCACTCAATACCGCATGTTCTTCTCCATGCTGCCAAAAAAATGGATATAATCCGTTCTTCATCCTTCGTCTACCTCATATCATTACTATCTACAATTAATTTTTCTTTTCTT
>ENA-OQHY01000114-OQHY01000114.1-human-gut-metagenome-genome-assembly--contig:-NODE-114-length-44248-cov-4.190861_pt1 | contig 44248 bp, 50 predicted proteins | sample MGYA00242570_ERZ504733 | MGnify/ENA primary metagenome ERZ504733 (study PRJEB26092, sample SAMD00036219) | human gut metagenome | host: Homo sapiens | study: EMG produced TPA metagenomics assembly of... | reverse complement strand
AAGGCAGCAGAAGCCCCGGAAGAGAACGCATGAGAAATGTCTAATTCTGTCGGTCAGGTAAACCATTATGTCAAAAATATGTTTACCCAGGATTACTTTCTCCGAAAAGTCTATGTAAGGGAGAGGTATCCAACTGTAAATACCATACCAGCGGACATATTTATTTTCCCTGAAGGATGAAACAGGCACATTAAGCTGTGTGATGTTTGCGGGACACCGTAGGGGTCTTGCTTTTCGCATGAAGGACGGGGATAAGGTAGTTGCAGGCGGAATTGTAGACGTATATGAGAGAGACGGGCGTTATCAGCTTTATGCAAAAGAGATCACACTGGAAGGTGCTGGTGCCCTCTATGAACGGTATCTGGCACTGAAACAGGAACTTGAGGATATGGGGATGTTTGCACAGGAATATAAGCAGCCCATTCCTCATTTTATTCATACCCTTGGCGTGGTGACAGCACCTACTGGTGCAGCAGTACAGGATATCCGCAATATTGCAGGCAGAAGGAATCCATATCTGCAGGTGATCCTTTATCCGGCACTTGTGCAGGGAGAGGGAGCGGCGCAGAGTATCGTAAAGGGAATCCGGATGCTGGATAAAGCAGGGGTGGACGTGATCATCGTCGGCCGTGGAGGTGGCTCTATTGAAGATCTCTGGGCCTTTAACGAGGAGAGCGTTGCCCGTGCTATTTTTGAGTGCAGGACACCGGTGATCTCGGCAGTGGGACATGAGACGGATTTTACCATTGCGGATTTTGTAGCAGACCTGCGGGCACCTACACCATCTGCTGCAGCAGAGCTGGCAGTGGATGATTTTCGCAGTGTTCTGGAGAGCTTTCATATGTACGGAGACCGTCTGCAGCGTGCCATGAACAGTAAGACAGAACTTTTGCTGCAAAACTTAAGGCCTATGAGAACAGATTCCAGTATCTGAGCCCGGAGTCCATGTTACGTGAAAAACGTCAGTATGCATCGGAGCTGGAGGAATGCCTGCGTTCTTCCATGGAACAAAAGCTTACAGAGAAAAGACATGAACTGGCAATATGGATCCAGCGGTTTGAGGGACTTTCTCCATTAAGAAAGCTAAATGGAGGATATGCATTTGTGTCCGACTCAGACGGACATGTGGTGACAGAGATCAGTCAGATAAAAAAAGGTGACAGGATCTCCATTGCAGTAACCGATGGAGTCATAGAAGCAGTTGCGGATCGCATCAGGAAGGAAGAGCGATAATGGCAGAAGCAAAGAAAGAAGAGAAATCCATAGAAGATACTTTTGGGGAGCTTGATCTGCTTGCCCGGAAGCTGGAGGATAAAGAAACACCTCTTGAGGAGTCTTTCCGCCTCTACAGACAGGGAATGGAGCTCCTAAAGGATCTGAACGGAAGACTGGATACTGTAGAAAAAAAGATGCTTCAGATGAATGAGGATGGGACATTTCGTGAATTTTAAAGAAGAACTGAAAAGAAGAACAGAAGAAGCAGAACATGTGATCCGGGAATATCTTCCGGAAGAATCCGGTTTTGCAAAAACCATGCAGAGGCCATGAATTACAGTATGACGGCAGGTGGAAAGAGACTCCGCCCGATCCTGATCAGGGAAACCTACGAGCTGTTTGGAGGAAAGGATAAGCTTTGTGAGCCTTTTATGGCGGCTATGGAGATGATCCATACACATTCGTTGATCCATGATGATCTCCCTGCACTGGATAACGATGATTACCGAAGGGGAAGGCTGACCACACATAAAGTATACGGAGAGGCCATGGGCGTTTTAAGCGGTGTGGCACTCCTTAACAGAGCTTATGAAGTGATGCTTTCCGCCTTTGATCTGACCGAGGATAAAGACCGTGTGATAGCCGCTATGCGGATTATTGCAGATAAGACCGGCATCAACGGTATGCTTGGTGGACAGAGTGTTGATGTGGAGAATGATGGGAAACCTCTGGAACACAAGATGCTGGATTATATTTACAAAAACAAGACCTCCGCATTGATCGAGGCTTCCATGATGACCGGTGCTGTGCTGGCAGGGGCATCTGAGAAAGAACTTAAGGTTGTGGAGCAGGCTGCAGAAAACATCGGGCTGGCTTTTCAGATCCAGGATGATATCCTTGATGTGACCAGTACCCAGGAGGAACTGGGAAAACCGATCCACAGTGATGAAAAAAACAACAAGGTTACCTATGTAAGCCTTGTTGGAGCCCCGGCAGCAGCCAGCAGGGTTAAAGAACTTTCTGACCATGCGGTAGAACTTTTAGACGACCTTGACAGGAAGAACGGATTTCTGGATCTTCTTGTGGAAAGTCTTGTCAGCCGCAGGAAATAGAAAGAACAAAGGAAGGGTACAAATGATTCTGGAAAAAATTAAAAAGCCAAATGATATTCATAAAGTTTCATTGGAGGATTTTCCGCGCCTTGCTGAGGAAATCAGGAGCTTTTTGATCCAGAGTGTAAGTGAGACAGGTGGCCATCTGGCATCCAATCTGGGTGTGGTGGAGCTGACTCTTGCTCTGCATAATGTGCTTGATCTTCCACAGGATAAGCTGATCTGGGATGTGGGACATCAGGCTTATACACATAAAATCCTTACAGGAAGAAAAGACGGCTTTAAGGATCTTCGTAAAGAAGGAGGTTTAAGCGGTTTTCCAAAAAGGAATGAAAGTAACTGTGATTCGTTTGATACCGGACACAGTTCCAATTCCATTTCCGCAGGACTTGGCTATGTCCGTGCCAGAGACCTGATGGGAGAGAAATACCATGTGGTTTCCGTGATCGGAGATGGTGCGCTTACCGGTGGGATGGCTTATGAAGCATTGAACAATGCGGCTGAGCTGAAGACTAATTTTATTATTATCATCAATGATAATAACATGTCTATTTCCAAGAACGTAGGAGGAATGTCCACCTATTTAAGCGCTCTGCGTACAGCTGAGACTTATACAGGAATGAAGATCGGCGTGACAAAAACACTCAAAAAGATTCCCCATGTTGGAACCGCCGTGGTAGATACGGTCCGAAAGACCAAGAGCAGCATCAAGCAGCTGATCATTCCCGGAATGCTTTTTGAAAATATGGGGCTGACTTATCTGGGACCGGTAGATGGCCATAATATGCGTCAGATGATGAAGCTTTTTAATGAGGCAAAGAGAGTGGAAGGACCGGTTGTTGTCCATGTCCTTACAGAAAAAGGCAGAGGCTATGGACCGGCATCTTCCCATCCGGAGCGTTTTCACGGAACAGGTCCTTTTGACATCCAGAGTGGCAGACCCCTTGCAGCAAAAACAGCGCCGACATATACGGATCATTTTTCCGGTGCAATATGTTCTCTGGCAGAGAAGAACAAAAAAGTAGTTGCTATTACAGCTGCTATGCCAGATGGAACCGGACTGAACCGATTCCGGAAGAAATTCCCGGAGCGTTTTTTTGATGTTGGTATTGCGGAAGAACATGCAGTAACCTTTGCGGCAGGCATGGCACTTGGGGGAATGATCCCGGTTTTTGCGGTATATTCTTCGTTCCTGCAGAGAGGGATCGATCAGATCCTTCACGATGTATGTATGCAGGATCTTCATGTGATCTTTGCCATTGACAGGGCAGGATTTGTCGGAGCAGATGGTGAAACACATCATGGATGCTTTGACCTTTCTTATTTATCCATGATCCCCAATATGACAGTTATGGCTCCCAAGAATGGAAAAGAGCTTGAGGAGATGTTGAAATTTGCAGTAGAAGAGCTGGATGGTCCCTGTGCGATCCGATATCCGAAAGGATTGGCATGTACCGATATGGAAGAATGTCATGAGCCACTTAAGAAGGCAGAAGTGAAGTGATCACTCCAGGCAGTGAGATTGCAGTTCTCGGGGTTGGCAGCATGGTTTCTGTCTGTCAGAAGGTCTGTGAAGAGATAAGAGATCACAAAATGGCAGGAGCTACGTTTGTCAATGTCCGTTTTGTAAAGCCTCTGGATACAGAGCTTCTTGATCGGCTTTCGCAGAACCACAGTCTTTTGGTCACTGTGGAGGAGAATGTAAAAAGCGGTGGGTTCGGAGAACATGTATCTGCTTATATGGAAGCCTGTCATCCGGAAGTAAGAGTTCTTCCACTGGCAATACCGGATCATTTTATTGAGCATGGAACGGTGGACCGTCAGCGAATGAAAATAGGTTTAAATGTACAGGGAATCCTGGATGCGGTAGAACAGAGCTGGGAAAATCTTGTGAATAACAGAAAATAAAGGACATAGCCTTTGCAGAAGAATACGAAGCTGTGAGGCATTTTACAGCCCGGCACATAAAGAGCCGGGCTGTTGGAGGATAATATGAAAAAAAGACTGGATATCATGATGGTGGAACAGGGACTTGCACCGTCACGCGAAAAAGCAAAAGCGTATATCATGGCCGGGGAAGTATATGTCAACGGTCAGAAGGAAGACAAGGCTGGCTCCATGTTTGCTGAGACTGTCAAGCTGGAGGTAAGAGGAAAGACTCTTCCTTATGTCAGCAGAGGCGGACTGAAGCTGGAAAAAGCCATGAAAAATTTCGGTGTGACACTTAAGGATAAGGTGTGTATGGATGTAGGCGCATCCACCGGCGGCTTTACAGACTGTATGCTTCAGAACGGAGCGGTCAAAGTCTATTCCATTGATGTGGGATATGGACAGCTGGACTGGAAACTCAGGAATGATCCAAGAGTTGTATGCATGGAAAAAACAAATATCCGCTATGTGGTACCGGAAGATCTGGAAGGTCCGGCAGCATTTTCTTCGATCGATGTTTCTTTTATCTCCCTTACAAAAGTGCTTCTTCCTGTAAGAAACCTTCTCACAGAGGACGGAGAGATCGTATGTCTCATCAAACCTCAGTTTGAGGCCGGCAGAGAAAAAGTCGGAAAAAAAGGCGTTGTCCGTGATCCGAAGGTCCATGAAGAAGTCATTGAGAAAGTCAGAGATTATGCCATGAGTATTTTTATGGAGCCCTGTCATCTTTCCTTTTCTCCCATCAAGGGACCTGAAGGAAATATTGAATATCTCCTTCATCTGAAAAAACATCCGGAAGGAACAGAAGTACCTGTGAGTCTTGACGTATCCGTAGAGGATGTGGTAAAGGAAGCCCACGGACAGCTGGACTGATGTTTGGAAAGGACTGAAGCAATATGGACAGATTTTATATAATTCCAAACAGTGCCAAGGATCCGGAACTGACATTTTCTAATAGGATCATTGCCTATCTGGAGAAGCATGGTGCCAGGTGTCATGTGCAGAAGATCACCGAAAAAATGGAAGGACCGTATCATTATACGGACCGGATGGGATTCCGCAGGATACACAGTGCATTATTGTACTGGGTGGAGATGGAACACTTCTGCAGGCTGCAAGGGATGTGGTGCATCTGGATATCCCTCTTCTTGGAATCAATCTGGGAACTCTGGGATTTCTTGCCGAGGTGGATAAAAATTCCGTGTATCCGGCTCTGGATCGGCTTCTGTCAGATGACTATGAGCTAGAAGATCGTATGATGCTGGAAGGAAAGATCTATCGTGGAGAAGAACTTATTGGAAAAGATATCGCATTAAATGACATTGTGATCGGAAGAGAAGGACATCTCCGTGTGATCCGTTTCAAGAATTATGTTAATGATGCATATATGAATTCATACAATGCAGATGGTATCATCATTTCCACTCCGACCGGTTCTACCGGATATAGTCTGTCAGCGGGAGGTCCCGTGGTTTCTCCCAGTGCCAGTATGATGATCATGACCCCCATCGCTCCCCATACTATGAACACCCGAAGTATCATTCTTTCCGGGGAAGAGGCAGTTACAGTAGAGATCGGTGAGGGAAGACATAATACCATTGAGAAAGCGGTGGCCTCTTTCGACGGGGATACCCAGATATCCATGGTCACCGGTGACCGGATCGTGATCCGGAAAGCCACAGTCAGGACAAAAATCCTCAAGCTGAACCATCTGAGCTTTGTGGAGGTTCTGAGACAGAAAATGAGTAACAGCTGATGCAGGAGGTTCAATTTTGAAAGTAGCAAGACATGAAAAAATTATCGAACTGATCCGTCAGTACGAGATCGATACACAGGAAGAACTTGCAGCAAGACTGAATGAGGCCGGTTTTAAGGTTACGCAGGCTACCGTATCCAGAGATATCCGTGCTCTGAAAATGACAAAGGTTGCAGGCAGCAACGGAAAGTCCAGATATGCGATCCTGGAAGAACATACACCGGATGTGTTAAGTGATAAATATTCCAGAGTTTTGAAAGATGCAGTGATCGCTATGAACATCGGACAGAATATCGTAGTGGTAAAAACAATTCCGGGAATGGCCATGGCGGCAGCAGCAGCTCTTGATGCTATGAAATGGCCGGAAATCCTGGGATGTATTGCCGGAGATGATACCATTATGTGTGTGGTGAAAACCTCTGAACAGGCACCGGGTGTAGTTCAGAAGCTTGGCGGGATCTTATCCAGAGGAAAATAAAATGACAGAATATGTAAATGCTTTATACCAGAAAGGAAATCAATGTTAGTACATCTGCATGTAAAAAATCTTGCACTGATAGAGGAATCAGAGGTGGAATTCGGACCAGGCTTAAATATCTTAACTGGTGAGACCGGAGCCGGAAAATCCATTCTGTTAGGATCCATACAGCTTATCTTGGGTGGAAAAACTTCCAGAAGCATGATTCGTGAAAATGCTTCCTATGCCCTGGTAGAGTTGCTGTTTCAGGTTGAAAACACGAAAGCCAGAGAGTCCCTTGCGGCGCTTGACATCTATCCGGAAGACGGACAGGTGCTGATGTCCCGCAAGATCATGGACGGCAGAAGTATCAACAAGATTAACGGAGAGACAAGTACTGTCAGCCAGATGAAAGCAGCAGCAGCCTGTCTTCTGGACATTCACGGACAGCATGAGCATCAGTCACTTCTGTATGGAGACCGCCAGCTGGCTATTTTGGATGTATACGGAAAAGAACAGATCCTTCCTGCCAGGGAGAAGGTCCGGAAAGCTTATCAGGAGTATCGGGACTGTGTGGATCAGCTGAAAGCACTGGATATGGATGAGGAACAGCGCAACCGTGAAAAAGCCTTTCTGGAATTTGAGATCAATGAGATCGAGGAGCAGCTCTTATTCCGGGAGAGGACGAAACACTGGAGGACCGCTACCGGAAGCTGAGCAATGCCAGAAGAATCATGGAAACAGCACAAATGGTTCGTGGGATGACCGGATATGAACAGGGCGCCGCAGATATGACCGGAAATGCCCTGAAAGAGTTTTCAAGAATTGCAGATTACGATAAGGAGCTTGCACCTTTACAGGAAGCTCTTGTGGAAATCGATTCACTTCTCAGTGACTTCTGCCGTGATCTGTCCTCTTATATGGATAGTTTGACTTTTGACGAAGAAACTTTTTTTGAAACAGAAAAAAGACTGGATCTGATCAATAGTCTGAAGGCAAAGTATGGACAGACGATCCATGAAATTTTGTCTTATCAGAAGGAACAGCAGGAAAAATTAGAAAAACTTCAAAGATTCGAAGAAAATTTCCGGTTACTGAAAGAAAAACTTATGCAGGCAGAAAAGATTCTTGAGGAAGCTTCGCATGAACTTTCAGAGATCCGGAAAGAATACAGTAAGCAGCTAGATGAAAAGATTATCGAAGGATTGAAGGAACTGAATTTTGAGGATGTGGATTTTTCTATTCGTTTTGACCGCAGAAAAAATTATACAGATAATGGTTATGATGCGGTGGAATATGAGATTTCCACAAATCCAGGTGAGAGCAGAAAACCGCTGGGACAGATCGTATCCGGTGGTGAGCTTTCCAGGATCATGCTTGCCATCAAAGCGATCCTTGCAGATAAAGATCAGATCGATACACTGATCTTTGATGAGATCGATACAGGGATCAGTGGGCGTACTGCACAGAAGGTCTCTGAAAAAATGGCAGTGATCGGACAGCACAGGCAGGTGCTTTGTATCACACATCTTCCACAGATCGCAGCAATGGCAGATACCCATTTTGAGATTGAGAAACATGTAGAAGGAACAGAAACTATCACCCAGATCCATCCTCTGGAAGGAGAGGAATCTGTTCGTGAGCTTGCCAGACTTCTGGGCGGTGCCAGATCACGCCGGCTGTTCTTGGAAATGCAAGAGAGATGAAGGAATTGGCACAGCAACAAAAAAATACAAGACTGAAATAATTTATACGTTACATACTAAGAGAGGACGGCCGAAAGGTCGGTCCTCTTTTTTAACCGAATCAAGTAAGTCCCCTGCTTCAATTGCGAAAAGCAATAGGCAGTGGGTGGGGATTTGCTTGTATCAGAAAATTACAAAGGATGTGACGTAAGATGAACAGAAAAAGAAAATACCGATGTTGGCTCCTTGTATTTCTTGCGCTGGATCTGATTCTGATGGGATGGCTGGGCTACCGGCTTCTGGACAGAAAGATCCCGGATCAGATCCTGGTGGATCATGAGGACAGCCGGGACGTAGCCAATCTTCTTAAACGCCCTTTTATCAGCTTTGATGATGCGATCACCGTTTCAGGAAAAGACAGCTATAAGTTGCACTGCAGACTCTTGGGAGTGATCCCTTTTAAAGATGTGAAGGTAAAAAATATAACTGCAAAAGAAGTATATGCAAGCGGAGATGCAGTAGGTATTTATATGCAGACGAAAGGAGTTCTGATCATTGATACAGGCGAGATTCTTTCGGAAAGTGGTGAGATGGAAGAACCGGCCCGGGACATTGTAAAGCCGGGAGATTATATTGTGGCTTTTGATCAGAACCGGATCCAGTGCAAGCAGGATCTTCTGGAGGATCTTGCAGATCTTTGCGGAGAATCTGTAACACTGAAGGTCCGCCGGGGAAAGGAGACGATTCCCCTGTCCCTGACGCCTGTGAAAGATGAGAAAGGAAACTATAAGCTTGGCATCTGGGTGAGGGACGATACACAGGGAATCGGAACCCTGACTTATGTGGACGAAAATGGAGGGTTCGGTGCTCTTGGTCACGGGATCAGCGATGTGGATACCGGCGAACTTTTAAGTATCGCAGATGGAAATCTTTACAACGCCCAGATTCTGGGGATCCGGAAAGGAGAAAAAGGAAATCCTGGAGAACTATCTGGTCTGATCCGATACGAAGCTGACAATATCCTGGGTGAGATTTCCGAAAACAGTAAAAACGGCATTTTTGGAACTGTGGATGCTGATCAGGTGAAAAATCTGGATCTGAAGAAGATTCCTGTGGGTTACAAACAGGATCTGAAAATTGGACCCGCATCTGTTCTCTGCTGCACAGACGGCGAAGTAAAAGAATATGCCGCGGAGATCACCAGGATCGATATGAACCATGAGGATTCTAATAAGAGCTTCGTGATCCAGATTACAGATAAAGAACTCCTGGAAAAAACAGGTGGGATCGTTCAGGGAATGTCTGGAAGTCCTGTGCTTCAGAACGGAAAACTCTTTGGTGCCGTGACTCATGTATTTGTGCAGGATTCTACCGGCGGATATGGGATTTTTATTGAAAATATGACAGGCAATGCATAATCTGCAGTTGAGGAAAGAGGCACAAAAACATGGAAAAAGTCCGGGAAAAGTGCCTCTTTTTTATATGGGGAAAAATGCCGGATACAGATTGAAATACCTACATTTTGGTGAATTTTGTGATATATAAGAGAAAAAATGTCGAAAAATATCGTACGAAAGTGTGATAAAATAACTACTTTTATCTTGATTTTACTACAGGATTTCCACTATAATAATTTTGTCGCCAGCAAGGGGAAAGCGCAGGCAGCTAACAGTGTCGGTTACTGCGTGGTGACAGGGGGTATGTCTGGAAACCCAAGGAGATAGAAGTTAGGAGGGTCCTCATGGACAAATTAAATGTTGCAATTGCTGATGATAACGCGAAAATGACAGACATGCTCGGTCAGATGATCGAAGAAGATAAAGACCTTGAACTGGTCGGAAAAGCACACAACGGAGAAGAAATCTGTAACATAATCAAAGATAAGGAGCCGGATGTGGTGATTCTCGACATCATTATGCCGAAGATGGACGGCCTTTCCGTTATGGAGAAATTTTCCCATAACGCAAATGTCAAAAAAGTTCCAGTGTTTATCGTATTATCTGCAATTGGACAGGAGAGGATTACAGAGGATGCATTCAGTCTTGGAGCAGACTATTATGTTTTGAAGCCTTTTGACAACACCACACTTTTAAACCGGATCAAACATATTCGGAAGATTGGGGACAGAAGAGTGCGGGAGATTGCAAGGCCAGGTATCACAGAAACCAAAAAGCCTCAGCCGGAGAGGAATCTGGAAACCGATGTGACGAATATCATTCATGAGATCGGAGTTCCGGCACACATCAAGGGGTATCAGTATTTAAGGGATGCGATCATTTTGTCTGTCAATGACATGGAAATGCTCAATTCCATTACCAAGGTATTATATCCAACCATTGCGAAACGCCATCAGACAACACCGAGCAGAGTGGAGCGGGCGATCCGACATGCGATCGAGGTGGCATGGAGCCGGGGAAAGATGGATACCATTGATGAATTGTTTGGATATACTGTAAGCACCGGAAAAGGGAAACCCACGAATTCTGAATTTATAGCACTGATCGCAGATAAAATCAGACTAGAATATAAAAATCGGTCTTTAAATTAGATGAATTTTGGAGTATAATCATAAATAAAAACGGGTGTACCCAGGGAGGGGAATACAGATGAAAAAAATTCTGTTTGCTACATCAGAAGCAGTACCTTTTATCAAAACAGGAGGACTCGCTGATGTTGCCGGCTCACTGCCTAAGTGCTTTGACAAAAAATATTTTGATATCCGCGTGATCTTACCGAAATATGCCTGTATGAAACAGGAATGGAAAGACAAAATGGAGTATGTGACCCATTTTTATATGGATCTGGGATTTAAGAACTGCTATGTAGGCATTATGCAGATGCAGTATGACGGGATCCAGTTTTACTTCATTGACAATGAATATTATTTCAGCGGTCCGAAACCATATGACAGCGCACCATGGGATCTTGAGAAATTTGCTTTCTTTTCCAAAGCTGTGTTATCGGTTCTTCCGGTGATCGGATTCAGACCGGATATCATCCACTGTCATGACTGGCAGACAGGACTTGTTCCGGTTTACCTTCACGATTCTTTCCAGGAGAATGAATTCTTCCGTGGAATCAAGACTGTTATGACAATACATAACCTGAAATTTCAGGGTGTATGGGATGTTAAGACTGTTAAGGATATCACAGGCCTTTCCGATTACTACTTTGCGCCGGATAAACTGGAAGCATACAAGGACGCAAACTTCCTAAAGGGCGGTATGGTATTTGCAGATGCCATTACCACAGTAAGTAATACCTATGCAGAAGAGATCAAGACACCGTTTTATGGTGAGAAGCTGGACGGACTTCTCAATGCGAGAGCCAACAGCCTGCGTGGTATTGTAAATGGTATTGATTACAATGAATTCAATCCGGAGACAGATCCGAATATCACCAAGAACTACAATGCAAAGAACTTCCGCAAGGAGAAGATCAAGAACAAGATCCAGCTTCAGAAAGATCTTGGACTTGAGCAGGATCCGAAAGCTATGATGATCGGTATTGTATCCCGCCTGACAGATCAGAAGGGATTTGATCTGATCGCTTATATTATGGACGAACTGTGTCAGGATGCGGTTCAGATCGTTGCTCTTGGTACCGGTGAGGAACGTTATGAGAATATGTTCCGTCATTTTGACTGGAAGTATCATGGCAAGGTATCTGCACAGATCTACTATGATGAGGCAATGTCTCACAGAATTTATGCAGCATCTGACGCATTTCTGATGCCGTCACTGTTTGAGCCATGTGGCTTAAGCCAGCTGATGAGCCTTCGTTATGGAACTCTTCCGATCGTCAGAGAGACCGGTGGTCTGAAGGATACAGTTGTCCCGTACAATGAATTCGAGGGAACCGGAACAGGATTCTCCTTCGTAAATTACAATGCACATGAAATGCTTGCTACGATCCGTTATGCAGAGAGTGTATATTATGACAAGAAACGTGAATGGAATAAATGGTAGATCGCGCGATGGCTGCAGATTTTTCCTGGAACAATTCCGCACGCCAGTATGAGGAAATGTACAATTGGTTAATTGGTGAGTAAGGATTCACCGAAGCGGTTCTCGCAATAAAAAGGCGCAGACGACAGATAATATGTCGTTTGCGCTTTTTTATTGCGGGAATATACATGGATGTTATTGTATGTCTGAAAAAAATATGAAGATGTTTGTTTATCAAACAGGAATTGTGCTAAAGTGAGAAAAAATATAAATGTTAATGATAAATAACTTTTGAATTGGTATTATTTATATGAAACTTATCAGATTAATCAGTTATTGTCAAATAACTTAAATTGTGTTACATTTATATTAATACATCGTTTTTGAATAACTATACCATTCACTTGTCTGTGAATCCGATTGATATAGTTATTTACGAAACGATGTACCAGTGGATAATACAGATATATGTATTGACCATGTAAATTGTACTTATGATGAGGTGACAATATGACACTGGACAAATTAAAGACTGGAGAATGTGGCAGAATCATCAGTGTTCGTGGCGAGGGGGAGCTGAGACATCATCTTCTGGATATGGGGCTTACACCGGGGACAGAAGTGTCTCTTCGTAAAACAGCTCCTATGGGAGATCCGGTACAGCTTGTGCTGCGCGGATATGAGCTGACATTGCGGCTGGCGGAAGCTGCAAAGATTGAGATCGTATCGATCGAATCCATGACGGAAACGAAGAAAGAAAATGAACGGCATCAGCCGATTGCTCATCCTGGTGTGGGAGAACTTGGAAAGGCTCGAGATTATCGCAAGAACCGGATCGGTGATACGATTCCCAAAGGGGAACCGATCACGTTTGCACTGGCAGGTAATCAGAACTGTGGAAAGACAACTCTTTTTAATCAGCTGACAGGCTCCAATCAGCATGTTGGTAACTTTCCGGGTGTAACTGTTGACAAGAAAGAAGGAAGCATCCGGAGGCATCCGGAGGCAACGGTAACGGATCTTCCTGGAATCTATTCACTTTCCCCGTATTCCAGCGAGGAGATCGTAACAAGAGATTTTCTGCTGAATGAGAAGCCGACAGGAATCATTAATATTGTAGATGCTTCCAATATTGAGAGAAATCTTTATCTTACCATGCAGCTGATGGAGCTTGGAATCCCAATGGTGCTGGCCTTAAATATGATGGATGAGGTAAGGCAAATGGAGGCTCTGTTCGGATCAATGAACTGGAGGAGATTTTAGGAATTCCGGTTGTACCTATTTCAGCAGCGAAGAATGAAGGAATTGATGAGCTGATCGATCATGCAGTCCATGTTGCAAGATACAGAGAAGCACCAGGAAGAATTGATTTCTGTACTGACAATCAGTCACCGAAGGATCCGGTAGGCGCACTTCACAGATGTATCCATGCAGCCGTTCATCTGATCGAACCCTATGCAAAAAAAACAGGACTTCCTGTACGTTTTGCAGCTACGAAGATCGTAGAGAAAGATTCTCTGATCGAAAAACGTCTGGATTTGCCTGAAGGTGAAAAAAAAGGTTCTTGATGGGCTGGTACATGTTATGGAGAAGGATGGCGGTCTGGACCGTGAGGCAGCTCTTGCGAACATGCGCTTCAATTTTATTGAAAAGCTTTGTGAGAAAACTGTGGTAAAACCGGCAGAAAGCCGTGAACATAAACGAAGTGTCGCCATAGATCGTATCCTTACCGGAAAATATACAGCAATTCCCTGTTTTGTGGGAATTATGGCAATTGTATTTGTGATGACGTTTAATTATCTGGGAGCCTGGCTTTCAGACGGAATGACTATGGTCGTGAACTGGGTAATTGCACTTATTGGCAGGGGACTGGAGGTGGCAGGTGTCAGCTCAGTACTGCAGTCACTGGTTGTGGATGGAATTTTAAGCGGTATCGGAAGCGTGATCGGATTTCTTCCTACGATCGTTACTTTGTTTTTCTTCCTGTCAATCCTGGAAGATACCGGATATATGGCTCGTGTAGCCTTTGTTATGGACAAGCTCCTTCGAAAGATCGGACTTTCCGGAAGAAGCTTTTGTGCCGATGCTGATCGGATTCGGCTGTTCGGTGCCGGCCATTATGGCAACCAGAACATTATCCAGTGAACGTGACCGGAAAATGACGATCCTGATTACTCCGTTTATGAGCTGCAGTGCCAAGCTTCCGATCTACGGACTTCTCACCAGTGCATTTTTCCCGAAGCAGTGGAGAGGAGTTGTGATGATCAGCCTTTATTTTGCAGGAATTCTCTGCGGGATCCTGTATGCGCTGATCCTGAAAAAGACGAAATATAAGGGAGAGCCGGTTCCGTTTGTCATGGAGCTTCCCAATTACCGGCTTCCTTCTGCAAAAAGTGTAGGACAGCTGATCTGGGAAAAGGCGAAGGACTTTATCCAGAAAGCGTTTACAATTATTTTTGCGGCAACGCTGATCGTGTGGTTCCTGCAGAACTTTGATGCAGGTCTTAACCTTGTTACCAGCACAGATCAGAGCCTTCTGGCAAAGATCGGAAGCATCGTGGCACCACTTTTTGCTCCGCTGGGCTTTGGTGACTGGAGAGTATCCACCGCATTGATCACGGGCTTTATGGCAAAAGAGAGTGTTGTGTCTACGCTGACAGTCCTTCTGGGCGGAAATACGGCGTTGCTTCAGACGTTGTTTACACCGTTTACTGCTTACGTATTTTTGATCTTTACCTTGCTCTATACACCCTGTGTTGCAGCTATTGCAACTGTGCGTCGGGAGATGGGAACTGTAAGAGCTGCCGCCGGTATTGTAGCAGTACAGTGTGCCACTGCATGGATCGTTGCGTTTGCGGTACATGGTGTGGGAATGATGCTTGGATTATAGAAAAAATACCTTACATATGGCTTTTCACAAACTGCAGAAAACATTCTGCAGAGGTTGTGAGAGCCATATTTTTTATGGGCAATTCCAACAGATAGCTTTTTCAGTCCATTAACCGGGACAGCAACAAGCGAAGGCTGACGAAAGAACTGAAAGCTGCTTTCTGTAAGAAGGCTGATCCCTTCGCCAATTTCCACTGCGCTGACAATAGATTCTGCGCGGGCAGTACGCAGAAGCTGAGGGTGGATCCCTGCATTATGAAAACTTTGCATACAGAAACGGTAAATGGAGGTGTGCGGAGGCATCAGGATAAAAGATTCTTTTTTCAGTTCGGAAAGAGAGACCGATTTTTTGGACGCAGAGGGATGAGCTTCAGGAAAAACAGCAACCAGACGGTCTGCTGTGAGAGCATGAAAAGTATAGAGCTCCGGGTCTATCATGTGTTTTCGTACAAAGATCAGATTAAAAAAGTCTTTTTCAAGACCGGAAAGAAGTTCTTCGTCTTCTACCTCCTTCAGAGAAAAAGAAAGCTCCGGGTGTGTATCACAAAAACTGTGTATCACAGAAGTAAGATGGTACTGAGAAAGAAAAGGAAGTGTTCCAATATGAAGTGCCTGGAGCTTACTGTCCTTAAAATGGTACACTGCTTCCAGAGAACGATGATACTGTCTGGAAATCTTAAGTGCTTCTTTGTAAAAAAACTCTCCTTCAGGAGTAAGCACAGCAGTACGCTTGCTGCGGTCCCATAAGGTAAGCTCCAGTTCTTTTTCCAGTTTCATGATCTGCTTGGAAAGGGAGGACTGGGAGATATGCATAGCTTCTGCAGCATCAAAAAAAGTCCGGGATTGAGCTGCACAGATAAAATAGTCGATCTGTTCAAGAGTCATGGTAACACCTGCCTTTTAGAAAATAGTGACAAATCATTCCATATTGGAAACAATTATATCATAGAAAGAATTGATTCACCATGTAAAAAAGAGATAAAATAACATAAGAAAATAAAGATGTTACTGAGAACGGAGTGAACAGTAATATAAAGATAACGCAGGAGGTTTTTTATGGCAGAAAAAGTAAGAGATCTGAGAAGTGCTCTGGCACTTCTGGAGCAGATGCCAGATCAGCTGATCGAAACAGAGGTGGAAGTTGATCCGATGGCAGAGCTTGCAGGGGTATATCGTTATGTAGGAGCCGGTGGAACGGTGAAGCGTCCCACAAAGGAAGGACCTGCCATGATCTTTAATCGTATAAAAGGACACCCGGATGCAAGAGTAGCTATCGGTCTTCTGGCAAGCAGAAAAAGGGTTGCTGCTTTACTTGACACTCAGCCGGAAAATCTTGGAAAGATGCTCTGCAAAAGCGTGGAGAATCCAATTCCACCGGTCGATCTTGAAAGTGATGCACCGTGTCAGCAGGTGGTGCATAAGGCAGCAGATCCGGATTTTGACCTCTATAAGCTGGTTCCTGCGCCAACGAACACACCGGATGATGCGGGCCCGTATATCACACTTGGCATGTGCTACGCCACACACCCGGATACTGGAGTTCACGATGTGACCATTCATCGTCTTTGCATTCAGGGAAAAGATGAGCTTTCCATTTTCTTTACACCTGGTGCCAGACATATCGGAGCAATGGCAGAGCGTGCTGAGGAGCTGGGACAAAGGCTGCCGATTTCTATCAGTATCGGAGTTGATCCTGCTATTGAGATCGGTTCCTGTTTTGAGCCGCCTACAACACCACTGGGGTATGATGAGCTGTCTGTAGCCGGTGCACTGCGCAAAGAGCCGGTGAAACTCTGTAAATGTTTAACCGTTAACGAGCGTGCCATGCCAATGCGGAATACGTGATCGAGGGAGAAGTGATTCCGGGTGTGCGTGTAAAGGAAGATCAGAACAGCAATACCGGATACGCCATGCCGGAGTTTCCGGGATATACAGGGCCTGCAAGTGATCAGTGCTGGCTGATCAAGGTTACAGCAGTGACACATCGTGAAAATCCGATCATGCAGACCTGTATCGGGCCAAGTGAGGAGCACGTATCCATGGCGGGAATCCCTACAGAGGCCAGCATCTATGGCATGGTGGAAAAAGCAATGCCTGGAAGACTTCAGAACGTATACTGCAGCAGTGCCGGAGGTGGAAAGTATATGGCTGTCCTTCAGTTTAAAAAGCTTTCTCAAAGTGATGAGGGAAGACAGCGTCAGGCTGCACTTCTTGCATTTTCCGCCTTCAGTGAGCTGAAAAATGTATTTCTGGTAGATGAAGATGTGGACTGCTTTGATATGAATGACGTACTTTGGGCGATGAATACGAGATTCCAGGGGGATGTGGATGTGATCACCATTCCGGGTGTCCGTTGTCATCCTCTTGATCCGTCTAATGATCCTGCATTTTCTCCAAGTATCCGTGATCATGGAATTGCATGCAAGACTATTTTTGACTGTACGGTGCCTTATGATCTGAAGGAAGATTTTCACAGAGCCCGTTTTATGGAACTGGATCCGGAGAAATGGCTGAAAAAATGAAAAAGAGAATTATAGTTGGTGCGACAGGTGCAAGCGGCCTGCCGCTCCTTGTAAAATGTCTGGAGATCATCCGGGAGAATCTGGATTTTGAGTCTTATCTGATCATGAGTTCCAGTGCAGAGCTGACTCTTCGCCAGGAGACGGAGCTGGAACCGGAGGATGTGAAACGATTGGCAGATCATGTATGTGCACCGGGAGAAATTGGGGCAAAACCGGCCAGTGGTTCTTTCAAAACAGAGGGGATGCTGATCGTGCCCTGCAGCATGAAGACGATCGCGGGGATCCACAGTGGCTATGCGGATAATCTTATTCTGCGTGCGGCAGATGTGACGGTCAAGGAACAGAGAACACTGGTGCTGGCAGCCAGAGAAACACCGTTAAGCGGGATTCATCTCCGAAATCTTTATGAGCTTTCCATGCTTCCGGGAGTGCGGATCATTCCGCCGATGCTGACGTTTTATCATAAACCGGAGAGCATTGATGATATGGTGTATCATATTGCGGCAAAGCTTTTGGAACCGTTTGGGATCGAAGCAAAGGAGTATCGCAGATGGAATGGATTGTAAAAGAGTGTGTGGAGACTGCAGGCTGTAAGCTGGAGGTCAGTGCTGCATTTGTTGGAGAGGATGTGCTTATCTGTCTGAAAGGCGGAGAGAGACCTCATCTGGGATGTGTGGTGCAGACGGAACCGAGAGTGTCTCTGACAGGGGATGGTTCTGTGAGTGCGACTTCTTCAGTTTTGAATTTTCCGGGACATAAGGACGAGGTGATCTGCCGGTGGATGGCGGAGCAGGTTTCGAAAGAGCTGGGAAAGAGAGTGGTTTGCACCGGGGGATTTCATAAGGATGGTATTTCGGAGAAAGAGATCCGGGAGGTGCAGGGAAGTGTTGTGCGTCTGACAGAGATGGTGATAGAAGGACTGCAGCGGTAGTTGAGTAACGAACGGCCGGAACCTGCTAAAGTTATTTTCCAAAAGTCCGAAACTTTCTTCGCTCAAACAGCGAATTTTTGAAAAATAACGCAGATTCCAGCCGTCTAAAATGTTTCTGTATTCTATTTATTTTCAAATATATTCTCGCGGGTAATATTCTTAGCCCACTTCCCACTGAGATACCTTTTGATCACCCATGGCCACTTCACAAATTCATCCGTACAGAGCAGAAAATACACCCACATAACCGGCAGCTTCAGTACAAAAGCAGCGAAGAATCCAAGGGGTACTGCATATACCCACATATCAATGGTATCACAGATCAGACCAAACTTTGTATCACCACCTGCCCGGAACACACCAGCAATCAGGGTTGTATTTACGGCAGACCCCATAATATAGTAGCTGTTGATCAGAAGCATATATTTCAGATAATGCATGGCAGTGGGTGTCAGGGACGCAAATCTCATTACGAACGGTGTGATGGCAAGAACGATAAGTCCGCCCAAAAAACCTGCAATAACAGTAAGCTTCAGTGTTTTGGAAGCATAACGCCTGGAACGTTCCAGATCGCCCTGCCCCATAACATTGCCTAGAAGGATACCTCCTGCACTGGCAATACCGAAACAGAAAACAGAGCCGATATTACGGACTACTACAACCAGAGAATTGGCAGCAACCGCATCCGTACCAAGATGCCCCAGGATCACAGAGTACATGGAAAAACCAATACTCCAGGAAATATCATTGCCAAGAGCCGGCAGGGAAAGCCGCACGAAATCACTGAACAGCAGTTTGCTTTTTGTGAACATACATCGGAGATCCAGTCGGACATTTTTGCTGAAAGCAGAAACAATAAAACAGGCGATCAGCTCGATCATTCTGGAAAGTGCAGTAGCAATAGCCACACCGGTAGCACCAAGCTTGGGTGCTCCGAACAATCCGAAGATAAAAGTCGCATTCAAAAGAATATTCAGTCCAAAGGCCAGCATATTCATCGCCATGCTGGTAGTCACCCGTCCAATGCTTCGAAGAACAGCCAGATAAACCTCCGTCATACCCCAGCAGATATAGGTGATACCCATAATGCGAATATAGGAAGAACCAATGGCCAGAAGCTCCGGATCGTTGGTGAACAGTTTCATCATCATCTGTGGCATGGTAAATGCAACGAGTGCCACGAGAACAGAGATGATCATGGAAAAACGAAGAGCGATTCCCTCGATGATCTGAATGGCTTTGTAATCTCCCTTTCCATAATACTGGGCACAAAGCAGGGTGGCTCCCGTACCAAGACCGTAATAAACCATAAACAGGACATTGGAATAATTCGCTGCCAGGGATACTGCGGAGATGGATGACTGACCTACAAAGTTCAGCATGATAACATCGGCGGAATTGACCGCTGCACTTAGCAGATTTTGAATGATGATGGGGATGACAAGCTTAACGATCTGTGGATAAAAATCATCCCGCTGTGAAAGTTGATTTCTCATTTCCTCCTCCAAAAAAATACAATTACAATGACGTGAAAAACAGTAAATCACATACATGGTAACTGTGTCAGCTTTTGTAAAAAATGAAAGCAGACATGATTGCACGATAACATAGTTTGCAGGCAGTGTCAATCGGCAAACTGCAAAATTGTTTAAACAACTTACGGAAAAATGACGAATACAAAAAATGCATAAAAAATTATATCAGCAGTTGTTGAGATTTCCAATCCATGATAAACTGAATGGAGATATTTTTCAGAGAAAGAGGAGTAAAAAATATGCCAGTTTTTGATTTCAGCGCAGCGCCGGCAGATAAAAAAGAGACAAAAAGCCAGTGCACATATACAACATTTCGTTCTAATGAAACAAAAGCCACACCGGAGAAACCGGTGCTGATCCTGGATAACAGCAAAAGAGAGTGGAAACATCATTCCTGCGGATATTTTTCCAATCCTGCGAAGCAGATTGCATTTGAGTTTAAGGAAGAGGACGGTGTTTTTCCGGCAGACATCCTGAAGATCGATTCCCGTTTTACAAGCCTGATCAAATGGCTCGGAGAAAATCATATCAACATCCGTCTTTCCGGACAGAATACAGAAGAAGGATATGCTGTTTACAAAATCCGTGAGATCGCTTTTGGCGGAGGCACCAAGCTTTCTGCTGAGGACGGATTTCTTCAGTTTATGATCGAGCGTCTGTTTGCAAGCAGTGCGCCGGCAGAAGAAAATGAGAACGATGAGGAGGAAGAAGACGGTGACGATATGAAGCTTACCAGTATTCAGAGTATCACCGACTTTATGAACTGTGCCGGAAAGACTATGCCGGATAATATCCGTCTCTGGGCAAGAAGAAATCTGGCAGTTGCCCGTTCTCATGAGGTTTCTCAGGAGGAAAGACGCCATGCCCAGAGAGCACTTTCCATCATGATGAATATTCAGTGGAAGCATAATTATTTTGAGTCTATTGATCCGAAGGAAGCACGCCGTATCCTGGATGAGGAGCTTTATGGAATGGAGCGTGTAAAACAGAGGATCATTGAGACGATCATTCAGATCAACCGTACTCATACACTTCCTGCTTACGGACTGCTTCTTGTAGGACCGGCAGGTACCGGTAAATCTCAGATCGCTTATGCAGTTGCAAGAATCCTGAAAATGCCGTGGACAACCTTGGATATGAGTTCGATCAATGATCCGGAACAGCTTACAGGAAGCTCTCGTGTTTATGCAAATGCCAACCTGGAATCATCATGGAGGCTTTTTCCATGGCAGGAGAATCCAATCTGGTATTTATCATCAATGAGCTTGACAAGGCTGCATCAGGTAAGGAAACGGAAATCCGGCAGACGTGCTTCTGACACTGCTGGATAACCTTGGTTTTACAGATAACTATATGGAATGTATGGTTCCGACAGTTGGTGTCTATCCTATTGCCACAGCCAATGATAAGGCACAGATCAGTGCACCTCTGATGTCACGTTTTGCAGTGATCGATATTCCTGATTACACACCGGAGGAAAAGAAGATCATCTTTTCCAGATTTGCGCTTCCCAAGGTTCTGAAACGTATGAGCTGAAACAGGAAGAATGTATCGTAACGGATGAGGCGCTGGACGCAGTAATTAAGAAATTTGAAGATACTACAGGAATCCGTGATCTGGAGCAGGCTGCGGAGCATATTGCGGCCAATGCTCTGTATCAGATTGAGGTGGATCATGTGAAGGCTGTAACCTTTACCCCCGAGATGGTACAGGAGCTTTTGGACTGACAAAGGGATCTGTTTTGCAATGATAAAAATGCTTCCGGAGATTTTTTCGGAAGCATTTTTGGCTGAGGGAATGCACCTGTTTATGCCGGGCCTGTCTGATCGTAAAGGAAAATTATAAAAATAATGAAATCAGGGATTGCCTGAGAAAGTGTAAATGTGTATAATGAGATAAAAGAGCGTGCGCGTGAACACAAAGCACACAGGAGAGGTTTTGGAGGGTAAAATATGGCAGTAACATTACAACAGATTGCGGAAGCAGCAGGAGTTTCAAGAGGCACTGTGGACAGGGCACTGAACAACAGAGGCCGTATCCGCCCGGAAGTAGAGGAAAGGATCAAAAGGATCGCCCGGGAGATGGGATATCAGCCCAGCCGTGCCGGTCGTGCCCTTGCCATGGCAAAGAGGAAAATCCGTATCGGTGTGATCCTTCAGTATATGGAGACTCCTTTTATGCAGCAGGTTTTAAAGGGAGTCCTGGAAGCAAAAGAAGAAGTGGAGAGCTTTGGCGGAACAGTAAAGATCTATGAGATTGAAGGCGTGGAACCGGAAAAAGTAATGGCTGCAATGGAAGAACTCCGGGAAAAGGGGTTTAATGGAATCGCGCTGACTCCATCAGAGGATCAGCTTTTGAGAGCGAGGATCGATCAGTATCAGGAAGAGTATGGAATTCCGATAGTTACCTTTAATGCGGATCTGGAAGATACAAAAAGGTTATGCTTTGTGGGACAGGATACCTTTCAGGCCGGTCGTACGGCAGCAGGCTGATGTGGGAGATGACAGGCGGAAACGGGCAGGTTGCCATAATTTCCGGACAGGTTGCCAATCCTGGTCTGATCAGCAGGCAGAAAGGATTTACGACAGAGATTAAAGAAAGCTTTCCGGGAATCGAGATCGTGGATATAAGGTATTCTTATGATGACGAATGGGTGGCATCCAAGATCGTGGAAGAACTTCTGGAGCTTTATCCGGAGCTGACCGGGATCTATATTACGGGTCATGGTGTAAAGGGTGTCTGCCAGACCTTGCAGAAGCTTGGAAAGGATAAAACCATGCATGTGATCGCCAATGATTTCCTGGAAGAAAATCTGAAATGGCTGAAAGAGGGGACGATCAATTTCCTTATCGGTCAGGATGCGGCTGTACAGGGACATTCTCCGGTGATTATTTTGTTCCAGCTTCTCTTTGACAGCAAGGCACCGGAAAAGGAATACCAGTATACAGATATTGTGATCCGGACGAAATATAATATGGGTTAAAAAGTCAGTATAAATATTAAAATTGCTGTTGTGCACGGAGTCTATAGTCAGATTATATACCAGGGTTCTGTACAGAAAAAAAGCAGATTCAGGAGGAAAAATGAATTATAAAAATGTAAAGATCGCAGAAGGTGCCAGGATCGCAAAGCAATCTGTGATCCTTGGAAATGTAACGATCGGCCGTGACAGCTGTGTATTATATTATGCGGTGATCCGCGGAGATGATGCGCCGGTAGTGATCGGAGAAGAAACCAATATCCAGGAAAACTGTACCATTCATGTGAGCCACAACATGCCGGTCCATATCGGAAACAACGTTACTGTGGGACATAATGCGGTGATCCATGGATGTACCATCGGAGACCGGACACTGATCGGAATGGGAGCCGTGATCCTGGATGGTGCAAAGATCGGAAACGACTGTATCATAGGAGCCGGAAGCCTTGTGACTAAAAATACGGTGATCCCGGATGGCTCCTGGTAATGGGAAGTCCGGCCAGGATCAAACGAAACCTTACCTGGGAAGAGAAGCTTGGTATCGTGGAAAACAGCAAAGAATATCTTACTGTGTCCGAAGAGATGAAAGCGCAGGATGTATTATAAAAAAGTGAAGAAGACATTTGTAAACGGACAGCTCCGACTGCTTTGTAATATGAGAAGCAGTCGGAGCTGTAACTTTGTTATATAAAATGCTTATATTTATCGTTTTTTTATTTATCGATCACTTCCACCGGTGTGTCATCCCGTGCATCCAGATCGTTGATATATTTTTTGGTCTCTTTTACGATCACATTGGAAAGCAGTAGTACTGCGATTAGGTTTGGAATAGCCATCAGTGCATTCAGGATATCCGCTACGGTCCATACCAGGTTCAGAGAAATAACAGGGGAGATGGCAGCTACCGCAATGTACAGCACACGATAGGGGATGAGACCCTTTTTACCGGAAAAATACTCTACGCACCGCTCGCCATAATATGCCCATCCAAGGACTGTAGAATATGCGAAGGAAATGATACCCACTACAAGGATCACAGGACCAAGAACCGGGATCTGCTGAAAAGCCAGTGTAGTAAGAACACCGCCATCAGTGATATTTCCCATGTCGATCGAAGGATTTTTCATAATACTGGTTACCAGAACAAGACCGGTCATCAGACATACCACAACGGTATCCCAGAATGTACCGGTGCTGGAAACGAGAGCCTGACGAACCGGATTTCTTGTCTGTGCGGCAGCAGCGGCGATGGGGGCAGAACCCATACCGGATTCATTGGAAAAAAGTCCTCTTGCGATTCCATACTGCATGGCCATCATGATACCACGTCCTACAAGACCTCCTGCAGCAGCACCAGGGGTAAAAGCAAATTTGCAGATGGTTTTTACTGCGGGAATGATAAAATCGAAATTGATCCCCAGGATGATGATACATCCGATCACATAGAAAAATGCCATAAACGGAACAAGACGTTCACATACATTGGCGATGGATTTGATCCCGCCGAAAATAACAAGGGCAGTAAGAACTGCCACAGCAATGCCGATCGCTGCCGGCGAAATATGAAGGTTCTCATTACATACCGTTGCAATGGCATTGACCTGGGTAGCACATCCGATTCCAAAGGAAGCAAAGCCACCGAAAAAGGCAAAGATCAGACCAAGCCAGCGCATATTTAATCCGCGCTCCAGGGCATACATAGCACCACCCTGCATACGGCCGTCTTTGGTTTTGACGCGGTATTTTACAGCGATGAGAGACTCACTGTATTTGGTGGCAATTCCGAAGACACCGGTAAGCCAGCACCAGAGGACTGCACCGGGACCGCCAAGAGCAATGGCAGTACCGACTCCGATGATATTTCCAGTTCCAATAGTGGAAGCAAGGGCTGTTGTCAGGGCGCCAAACTGGCTGACTTCATCTTCCGCATTGGTATCTTTGGTGACAGACAGGCGAATGGCGGTACCGATCTTACGCTGGATCACACCAGTACGGATGGTCATGAAAATATGGGTGCCCAGAAGTAAAATGATCATCCACCAGCCCCACACCAGACTGTCGATCTGGTTTATCACACTTCCGATTGCATTCATCATAGAAATCTCCTCCCTTTCTCAAAGCGAAATATCGCAGGACTGCAGAAATAGCACAAGGGCGTACAGACACAGGAAATATGTGCTGTACGCCCTTGTACGTTACGCTCTTAAGTTTTGATTATTGTGCTAATTATACAGGAATATTCAGAATAATGCAACAAAAATATTCCCTCTGAACAGAAGATTTTTTGCTTCAATATATGTTGATCAAAACTCTACAGCACCTTCCTCGCAGTACATATAAAATCCCGGGCGTACTGTGGGAGATAGGTACCTCTTCGGTATGCAATTGTCAGTGTGCTGAAGACGCCATCTTCACCAATGGAAAAACAGGCTGGTTTTACAGGGAGGTCCATATTTTGGACATAGTTTCCGGGGTGAAACACATACCAAGTCCTTGCATGCAGAGTTTGACACAGGTTTCTGTGTTGCGGCTCTGAATTGGCACATAAGGCTTGATATGGGCAGCTTTCAATGCTTCCAGCGAAAGCTGTCCGGTAGTCTGTTCCGGAAAATGCAGGATAAAAGGTTCTTCTGCCAGAAGTGAGAGATCAAGCTTCGGGTATATGCCGTGAGTGGATACACTGCCGGCAGCAGCCAATGGGTGCTCCGGAGGCATGATCAGAAGGATTTCTTCTTTTTTCAGCAGTTCGTATTCCAGCTTGGGGTGTTTATGTACTTCATTGAAAATGCCAAAATCAAGCTGATCATTGAGCAGAAGTTTTTCCTGGATAGAATATGCCTCTTCCAGGATATTGACTTTTACTTTAGGATATTTTTGAAAAAAAGAGGTCATGATCTGAGGAACCATACAGGTACTCCTCATCAGTGGGAAAGCAACGTTCAGTTCTCCTTCATTATTTTCTGTAAGATCTTTCAGCTCTTTTTCCCAGTCCTGTCGTATCTGCAGGATCTTTCGGGCATACCCCATATATTTGCGGCCCGCAAAGGTAGGAGTATAGCTGTTTCCGCTGCGGCTGAACAGCTTGGTCCCCATTTCTCGTTCCAGTTTCTGGAGATGCTTGGTCAGGGTTGGCTGGGAAATATAAAGCTCCTGTGCGGCTTTTGTAAGATTCTGATATTTGGCAATGCAGAGAATGTACTCCAGTTCATGATAGTTCATGTTTTCCTCCAACTATTCCGTTTTGGCATAATTTTTATGTATAATATGAATTTGACTTCCTGATATGCATATTTTACAATACATCCTATCATCATATCAAGGGGGAAAAAATAAATGAAAAACTGGCTGGAAAAACAGTTCAGACTGTCTGAGTTCAATACAAATATAAAAACAGAACTTCTGGCAGGACTGACAACTTTTGTAACTATGGCGTATGTGCTTGCCACGATCCCAAATATTCTGGCAGGCGCCGGTTATGATAAACACACGACTCTGACAGCTATGATCATTCTGATCATTGTGACCAGCTGTGCAATGGCATTGGTTACCAATCGACCGTTTGCTCTGGCTCCGGGACTTGGAAGCGTTGGAATTATTGCGTCTATGATTACCAATGAAGCGTAAGTATGCCGATCGCAGCAGGTGTGATATTCTGGAGTGGTGTTCTTTTTATCATAATTTCATTCTTTGGTCTGAGAGAAGCCGTGGTACGTGTGATCCCGGTAAGCCTGAAACAAGCGGTTAGTGCCGGTATTGGTCTGTTTATCGCACTTCTTGGTGCAAAAAACTGTGGACTGATCGTGGCAAATGATGCAAAAAACTGTCTTTCCTTTGGAGATCTTTCATCTCCATCTGTGATCGTAGCAGTGATCGGATTTCTGATTCTTCTGGTGATCAAGGTACGAAATATTCCGGGTGGTATGATTCTTGCGATCCTGCTAACCACTCTGGCAGGAATTCCTTTCGGTGTTACACATGCTCCGGAATCCATTTTTGCATTTCCGGCAGGTATCGGCCATCAGTTCCTGAAAGTTGATTTTATGGGAGCGCTGAATTTTGCTTATATTCCATTTCTGATCGCTCTGTTTGTACCGGATTTCTTTTCTACATTCGGAACAGTTCTGGGAGTGGGAGCAAAGGCAGGCTATCTGGATAAGGATGGAAATCTTCCGGGTATTGATAAATGCTTTAAGGTAGATGCGATTGCAACAAGCTTTGGAGCATTGTTTGGAATGCCGAGTCTTACTACTTATCTGGAGTCATCTGCAGGCGTAGAAGCAGGAGGAAAAACGGGACTTACGGTTATTTTTACAAGCATTTTCTTCGGACTTTCGCTGTTTCTGGCACCACTGGCTCTTGTGATCCCATCTGCGGCAACCGGTCCGGTGCTGATCTATATCGGCATCAATATGCTTGGTGCTATGAGAAATATTGATTATTCGGATATTACAGAGTATATTCCGGCATTTTTATGTGTAACCTTTACGATTTTTGCAAATAATATCGCAAATGGTATCTGCGTGGCGCTTCCGGCTTATCTCGTTATGAAGATCGCAGCAGGAAAGATCAAAAAGGTTGAACCGGTTATGTATGTACTGGTAGCAGTCTGTCTGTTGTATTTTTATTCAATTATCTAAGGATGGTGAAATGGTATGGAGCAGGTTCATCTGCTGATCAAAAACGCAAAGGTATTTAATTCCTATCTTAAGAAATTCATATCTGCCAATGTTGCGGTGAAAGATGGAAAATTTTATTACATAGACAGAAAACAGGATACGGATCTTCAGACTGACAATGTGATCGATGCAAAGGGATCATACATGATTCCAGGACTGACAGATATTCACATGCATATTGAGAGTTCTATGGCCACACCGGCTTTTTTTGGAAAATGTGCAGGAGAAAATGGTGTGACGACGGTGGTTTCAGAGCCTCACGAAATGGCCAATGTCAAAGGGATCCGAGGGATTCTGGAAATGATCTCTGCGGCAAAGAATGCACCTATCGATATTTTTTACGGGATTCCAAGCAGCGTTCCGTCAACCAGTGAAAAGCTGGAAACAACAGGCGGGATCATTGACTGCAGTGCAATGAAGCATCTGCTGGAAGAAAAAGATGTGGTATGTGTAGGCGAAATCATGAATTACCGGCAGATCATCCGGGAAAATGATCTGGAGATCAGCCGGTTTCTGGAATATCTGAAAAAAGACCATCCGGGATATGTGATCGAGGGACACTGTCCGTCATTACTGGATCTGGATCTTGCAAAGTTTCTTTATCTGGGTATTAATGGTGATCATACAGAACATACTCTTGAGGAAGTAAAGCAGCGGATCGAAAACGGAATGTTTTTTGAGATCCAGGATAAAATGCTGAAACCGGAAATCCTGGAATATATCTGTCAGAACCAGTCTACGAGTATTGTTCCTTTGTAACAGATGATACCATGGCAGATGTTTTGTATGAGCAGGGACGCTGAATGCAGTGGTACAGAAAGCAATCGATATGGGATTTCCGATGGAACAGGCAATCTACTGTGCCACATATACACCATGTCAGCGGATGCATTTTTATGACAGAGGAGCTATCGCACCGGGAAAACTTGCGGACTTTATGCTGCTTAAAGATCCGTCCGTTCTTAAACCGGAAGCTGTATTCAAAAATGGTGTTCCGATTTATGCAAAGGATGAACCGCAGTTGCCGCTGTCTGCTTCCACATATGAATTTCCGGCAGATTTTTACCGGAGTGTACAGCTTCCGGAGATTTTTCTGAAGGATTTTCAGGTGAATGCTCCTTTTCAGGAAGGATATGCAACGGTTCGTGTGATAGAGATCAATCCGGATCGTACCCACACTACTGAAAAACTGGTGGAAATGCCGGTGAAAGCCGGAAAGATCTGCTGGGAAAACAGCGGATGTCTTCTGGCTATGGTGGTGGAACGTCATGGGAAGAACGGAAATATCGGCTATGGATTTCTTACAGGCTCCTGCTTGAAAAAGGGAACTGTGGCAACAACATATTTTCATGATCATCATAATCTCTTTGTGGCAGGAAGCTCTCCGGATGATATGTTATTTGCTGTAAACAGGATCCGGGAACTGCAGGGGGGATTTCTGACAGTAAAAGATGGAAGGATCCTTTCTGAACTTGCACTTCCGGTATGTGGGCTTTTATCCGAAAAATCAATCAGGGAGAATGGCCTTGCATTGAAGGCGGTAAGAAAAAGCCTTACAGATCTGGGATATGTGCATAATAATCCGATCATGTCAGTGGCAACACTTGGATTACCGGTAAGCCCGGCACTGAAGCTGACTGATAAGGGACTGGTGGATGTAAAAAAAGGGGAAATTGTTCCGCTGATCGTAAACACAAAGAAAAATAAATAACGTTGTTCTTATTGCAGCAATATAAGCCGGACGTAAGTCGCGGAAGGCGGCATAATAAGGCATAATAATCAGATATCGTTGTAAAAAATCTGCATTTTTCAATCTTATGATTGGAATCTGCAGATTTTGTTATAGAGAAAAAACAAAAATCATGGTAAAATAAAAATGCAGGACAAAAAAGGTTAAATCAGGAGAAAACGTATGAAAAAGAATCACTTTGAATTAAAAAATTATGTTATGGCAACCGGCGTTTTTATCTTGGCGGTTATAGCAGGGATTCTTATTTTTTTCGAGTGTGTGCAGAGGGCTGTACAGGTGAATTCTCAGAATACATTGAAGATAAATGTGGAGAGACAAAGTGAACACTTACGGACGATACTGGATATTAATTATCAATATCTGAATGAGATTGCCTCTGCAATGGGAAGATCAGAAGAACTTTTTTCAGAAGAAAATAAAGAACGACTGATATCCATTTATGAAAAGACAGACCTGGAGAGGGCTGCTCTTATTGATAAGAATGGAGATGCATACTACGACAATGGAGTAACCAAGAATGTTTCTCATCGCAGATATTTTCAGGAGGCTATCAGTGGAGAGCAGACCATCAGCGATCCCCTGGAAAGCAGTGTGGACCATAAGGTGCGGGTGGTTTTAGGTGTGCCGGTATACAAAGACCATAAAGTGATCGGTGTGTTGGGCGGATCCTGTAATGTTACAGCGCTGAGCCATATGCTTTTTAATGATCTTTTTGATGGAGCGGGAAATAGTCTTCTGGCTACAAGTGATGGAGAGATCATTGCCTTTGACAGTGGTTCGGCGTCTGGTACGGAGATCACATATGGAATCAATCTTTTTAAATATTACGGAGAAAAAAATCTCAAAGGAAAGCATACTCTTCAGGATATTCAGGAAGATTTTAAAGTTGGCGAAAGTGGTCTGGTGAAGCTTAGTCTCAAAGAGAGAAAAGAAGCAGACCGGTATCTGGCATATATGCCTCTTGGATACAACGACTGGATGATCTGTTATGCAATTCCTGTAAAAAGTGCACAGCAGGCTTATGAATTCATTTCCGGTTATGAAATCCTATTTATGGGAAGCTTCTGTATTCTGGTGCTTCTCCTGCTCCTGTATATTGTTGTAAGAAATAACCAAGAGAAAGCAGAGTTGGTGCGTTCTGCCCAGAAGGATGCGCTTACAGGCGTTTATAACAGAGAGAATACGCAGAAGGTGATCGATGCTATTCTGAGAGAAAACGCTCCGGAAGGCTTTCATGGCTTCCTGATCCTGGATATGGATCATTTTAAAGAAGTGAATGATGTTTACGGACATGTCATGGGAGATAATGTATTAAAGATGCTGGGAGGTTTTCTTAAAGAGCAGTTCCGGGAACAGGATGTGATCGGGCGTATCGGCGGGGATGAGTTTGTGATCCTGCTCTGTAATATCGGTTCCCGGAAAAATATGGAGAGCAGAATAAAAAAACTTCATGAAAAGCTCAGGGAGATCCGTATGGAAGGCATGGGAGAGCATACATTTACTTTTAGTGCAGGAATTGCTTTTGCACCACAGGATGGAGATACCTTTATGGAACTGTATCAAAAAGCAGATTTTGCCCTTTATCAGGTAAAACGCTCCGGAAGGGATGGCTACCGGATCTATAAATAACAATAAAAAAGACAGAAGATATCCTGAAGAGAAAAAGGAAATCTTCTGTCTTCTTTTTGTATAAATTGGAATGGGAAGCTTTGATGTCCTTAGGCTTCCGGAATTTTTTGAATGATCGTTCTGTTTATGACAACCAGGAAAGTTACGGACACGATCAGAGAAATGATCTCCGCAATGGGGAAAGACCACCATACTGCGTGAAGTCCGCCGATGGAAGCAAGGATATAAGCAGCAGGTACCAGGACAAACAGCTGACGCATGATAGATACGATCATACTGAATACAGCTTTTCCGAGTGCCTGGAATACAGTTCCCGCAATGATACAGAACCATGCGATCAGATAGTGGATTCCTATGATACGAAGTGCAGGGATTCCGATGGTAAGCATATCTTCGGAAGCACTGAACAGCCCCAGCAGTGTTTTCGGAATAAATTCAAAGGCAAGAAAACCAATGAATGTAAAACAGAATGCGATGAACATGCTGACTTTGACAGTTTTAAGCATACGCTTTCTGTGGCGTGCACCATAATTATAGGCAATGATCGGTGTAATGCCGTTGTTAAGTCCAAATACAGGCATGAAGAAAAAACTCTGCAATTTGAAGTAAACACCAAATATTGCAGTTGCAGTGACTGTGAACTGTACCAGGATCAGATTCATGCAGTAGGTCATGATAGAACTGATGGACTGCATGATGATCGATGGAATACCTACTGCATAAATATGGCCGATGATCTTAAGGTCAGGACGGAAGCCCCTGAAGCTGAGCCGGACTTCATGATTAAATTTATGGTTGCAGATTCCTGCAACGATGCAGGCTACACACTGTCCGATCACAGTAGCTACAGCAGCTCCGGTAACACCCATTTTCGGAGCACCGAACAGACCAAAGATCAGGATCGGGTCAAGGATGATGTTGGTGATGGCACCGCACAGCTGAGAAGTCATGCTGAATATGGTTTTTCCTGTGGATGTGAGCAGACGTTCAAAGAAAAACTGTCCAAGCAGACCAAAGGAGAATATCATAACTGTGCTCAGATATTCAATCCCAAATTTAAGGATTTCAGGGTCTGCGTTATGTACCTGGCTGGCATAAAATGGTTTTACTACTGTAAATCCAAGGATCAGGAAAACCAGATAGCTTAAGCCATACAGGAAAGCAGCATTGCTGGCTGTCCGATCAGCTTTTTCAAAATTCTTTTCTCCAAGGGATTTGGAAAGCAGTGCGTTCATACCCACACCGGTACCTGCACCTACTGCGATCAGAAGTGTCTGCAGTGGAAAAGCCATGGAAACTGCCGTCAGAGCATTTTCGGAAAGCATGGCAACGAAAACACTGTCTACAATATTGTACAATGCCTGCACCAGCATGGAGATCATCATTGGCAGAGACATGTTTAGTACAAGCCTTCCTACGGGCATGGTCCCCATTTTGTTTTCTGCTATGGGAGCAGATGTACTTTTTTGATTCATATTTCCTCCATTTTGTATTTTGTAGTTTTTGACCTAATTATATATATTAGCATGAAAATATAAGGGATTCAAGAAAAGAATATCCTTCTGACATTATTATAAATGGTCCATACTATAAGTATTTAAACGATTTTGATAGTTGACATGAATTTTCAGATATGCTATGCTTATGTAGATTTTGAAGGACAAGAAAGAGTCTTTTCAAAGCAATTATTTTGGACCACTCCATTTTGGGGTCAAGGCCATACGGACAGCCGGGTCCACTGCCGCTGATGGTAACTTTGGTTGCCTTATTGATTGAGTTAGAAGCTCAAATTTTATAAGTTGGTTCCTTTGATAACCGTCATGCGCATGTTGCGCAGACTTGTGAAACGGTCAATAAGAGTAGTAAAAGTATGATTGCTATATAGACTCTGACATATATCATCCGGATTCTGATCTCATGTAAATATGGGGATTCTCATATTTATATGCGATGAAAATAAAATCAGGAAGAATGATCTAAGCAGGTTTACGGTTTTGTATCGGCCTGCTTTTTTTGTGCGGATAAAGGAACTGGAAATGGAGAAGCAATGAACAGAAGTCGTTTTAAACTGGACCAGAATCATGCTCCAATTCATGAAGCTCTGGAAAAATTCCTGCGTATGAGAGTAGTACCTTTCGATGTGCCGGGACATAAAAGAGGAAGAGGAAATCCGGAGCTTACTGAATTTCTGGGACAAAAATGTGTAGGTGTGGATGTAAACAGCATGAAGCCGCTTGATAATCTCTGTCATCCTGTATCTGTGATCCGGGAAGCGGAAGAGCTGGCAGCAGATGCCTTTGGAGCAGCGCATGCATTTCTTATGGTTGGAGGAACTACAAGCTCAGTACAGACTATGGTGCTAACTGCTTGTAAGAGGGAGATGAGATCATTCTTCCCCGAAATGTCCACAGAAGTGTGCTGAATGCGCTGGTTCTGTGCGGAGCAATCCCGGTCTATGTGAATCCGGAGGTGGATCAGAGACTTGGAATTTCTCTTGGAATGCGACGTGAACAGGTGGCAAAGGCAATTAAGGAGCACCCAAATGCGGTGGCTGTGCTGGTGAACAATCCCACCTATTATGGAATCTGCAGTGATCTTCGCGCAATTGTACGCATGGCTCATGAAGCAGGAATGCTGTGTCTGGCAGATGAGGCACATGGAACTCATTTTTATTTTGGCGGAGGTCTGCCGGTTTCGGCAATGGCAGCTGGTGCAGATATGGCGTCTGTATCCATGCATAAAAGCGGCGGAAGCCTGACCCAGTCCAGCCTTCTTCTTACAGGACCAGGTGTTCATGCCGGTTATGTCCGTCAGATCATCAATCTGACTCAGACTACTTCAGGCAGCTATCTTCTGATGTCAAGTCTTGACATTTCGCGCCGGAATCTTGCACAGCGAGGACGCCAGATTTTTCATCAGGTAGCAGATATGGCAGAGTATGCAAGGGAAGAGATCAATGCTATTGGCGGCTATTATGCATTTGGAAAAGAGCTGGTGAATGGAGATTCGGTTTTTGATTTTGACATTACGAAATTAAGTGTACATACCCTGGATATCGGACTTGCAGGGATCGAGGTTTACGATATACTGAGAGATGAATATGATATTCAGATCGAATTTGGTGATATTGGAAATATTCTGGCTTATCTGTCGATCGGAGATCGTGCCCAGGAAATAGAGCGGCTGGTAAGTGCTCTTGCGGAGATCCGCAGGCGATTCCAGAAGGATAAATCAGGATTGCTGGATCAGGAATATATCGATCCTCAGGTAGTGACAAGTCCTCAGGAAGCTTTTTATGCAGAAAAATGCAGCCTTCCTCTCAGAGAAACCGAAGGCAAAGTATGCAGCGAGTTTGTAATGTGTTATCCTCCGGGAATCCCGATTTTGGCTCCGGGGGAACGAATCACTCCGGAAATCCTGGATTATATTGAATATGCCAAGGCAAAAGGATGCAATATGACAGGCCCTGAAGATCCGGATATATTGCGTTTAAACGTACTGGCAGGGAGGTAAAGAAAATGGAAATGTGGTTTTCGGAATTTCATACACCGGATGTGAAGCATAGTATCCGGGTAAACCGTCAGCTTTATTCAAAGCAGAGTGACTATCAGAGAATTGATATTTTTGAGACACCGGAATTTGGCAGGGTGCTCACACTGGACGGTAATGTAATGCTCACAGAGCGTGACGAATTTATTTATGACGAAATGATCACGCATGTACCTATGGCTATTCACAAAGAAGCCAAAGATATTCTTGTGATCGGAGCAGGAGACGGCGGAGTTGTACGTGAACTGACCAGGTATGACCGTGTCAGCCATATTGATCTGGTAGAGATGGATCCTATGGTAGTAGAAGCCTGTCGCGCATATCTTCCGGGAAATGCCTGCAGGCTGGATGACAGGAGAGTGCACCTTCATTATGAAAATGCGTTGAAATATATACGCCGCTGCGAAAATAAATATGATCTTATTATTGTAGATTCCTCGGATCCCTTTGGCCCATCGGAGGGATTATTTACCCGTGAATTTTACGGAAACTGCTATAATGCGCTGAAGGCGGATGGAATCATGGTTAATCAGCAGGGAAGTCCTTTTTATTCCGAGGATGCGCATGCCATGCAGCGCAGTCACAAAAGAATTGCCAGTACTTTCCAGATCAGCCGTGTTTACCAGGCTCATATTCCTACCTTTGCTGCCGGCTACTGGCTGTTTGGCTTTGCAAGCAAAAGATACCATCCTGTGGATGATCTGAGTGTAGGGCATGGAATGCACTGAACTTCGCACCCCGTTACTACACTACAAGGCTTCACAAAGGCGCTTTTTATCTTCCGGCTTTTCTGGAGGAAATGCTTCAGGAGGTGGAGGACTGATTTATGATCTTACCAAATATTGAAAATTTTATCGGTTGTGACAGCAGCTTTGAGGAAGCAGAAATTGTTCTTTACGGAGCTCCCTTTGATTCGACCACAAGCTTTCGTCCGGGAGCCAGGTTCGGTCCTTCTGCCATTCGTCATGAAAGCTTTGGACTGGAAACCTACAGCCCTTATCAGGATCGTGACCTTATGGATATCCGGGTATTTGACAGTGGAGATCTGGAACTTTGCTTCGGTAGCAGTGAAAAGGCGCTTGCTGATATACAGGATCGTGCAGAGGAAATCCTGAAAGAGGGAAAAATGCCGTTGCTTCTGGGGGGAGAGCATCTGGTGACACTGGCTGCTGTGAGAGCTGTCGCCGGGAGATATCCGGGACTTCATATTATTCATTTTGATGCGCACGCAGATTTAAGAGACGATTATCTTGGTGCCCATTTAAGTCATGCGTGTGTTATCCGCAGATGCTATGATATTCTGGGAGATGGGCGGATACATCAGTTTTGTATCCGAAGCGGGGAAAGAGAAGAATTCCGGTTTGCAAAAGAGCATACAGATTTTCATCCCTTTACCTTTGAAGGCCTGGAAGAAACCGTACAGGAATTGGCCAGGAAGCAGGTTCCGGTATATTTTACCATTGATCTGGACTGTCTGGATCCATCTGTATTTCCGGGAACCGGTACACCGGAGGCAGGAGGCGTAAGCTTCCTTGAATTGCTCGCTGCTATCCGGAAGGTATCAGAATTAAATATTGTGGGAGCAGATGTTAATGAGCTGGCACCTATGCTGGATCCAAGCGGTGTTTCCACAGCTACAGCATGTAAGGTGGTCAGGGAACTGCTGCTGGCGGTGGCAAAATAAAAACAGTTACGAAAATTGAGTATAAAAAAGGAGACAAAAAACATGAGCAGAGTACTTGTAATCGGCTGCGGCGGAGTAGCCAGTGTAGCAATTCAGAAGTGTTGTCAGGCAGATACTGTATTTACAGAACTGTGTATAGCAAGCAGGACAAAAGAAAAATGCGATGCACTTGCCCGGAAACTGGAAGGAAAAACAAAAACAGTTATTACCACCGCAAAGGTGGATGCGGATGATGTAAACCAGCTGATCCAGCTGATCAATAGTTACAAACCGGATCTGGTAATGAACATTGCGCTTCCGTACCAGGATCTGACCATCATGGATGCATGTCTGGCATGTGGTGTAAACTATATGGATACGGCAAACTATGAGCCGGAGGATACGGATGATCCCAAATGGCGTGCTATTTACGAAAAACGCTGCAAGGAAGCGGGATTTTCCGCATATTTTGATTATTCCTGGCAGTGGGCATACCGGAAGAAATTTGAAGAGGCAGGACTTACAGCACTTCTTGGCTGCGGCTTTGACCCGGGTGTTACCCAGGCATATTGTGCATATGCATTAAAGCATGAGTTTGACCAGATCGATACCATTGATATTCTGGACTGCAATGGAGGAGACCACGGATATGCATTTGCAACCAACTTTAATCCGGAAATCAATCTTCGTGAGGTAAGTGCGCCCGGAAGCTACTGGGAGAATGGACACTGGTGGAAATTCCTCCGATGGCGATCAAGCGGGAATATGATTTTGATCAGGTCGGCGATAAAGATATGTATCTTCTGCATCACGAGGAGATCGAGTCCCTTGCCCAGACAATTCCGGGTGTAAAGAGAATTCGTTTCTTTATGACCTTCGGACAGAGCTATCTGGATCACATGCGCTGTCTGGAGGATGTGGGAATGCTTTCTACTACTCCGATCAACTATAATGGACAGGAAATCGTTCCTATCCAGTTTTTGAAGGCTCTTCTCCCGGATCCGGCCAGCCTGGGTCCACGTACTAAGGGAAAAACTAATATTGGCTGCATTTTCACCGGGGTAAAGGATGGAAAAGAGAAAACCTATTATATTTATAATGTTTGTGACCACCAGGAATGTTATAAAGAGGTTGGAAGTCAGGCAATCAGCTATACGACAGGCGTTCCGGCTATGTGCGGAGCATTAATGATGCTTACCGGAAAATGGATCCGCCCGGGAGTGTACACAGTAGAAGAATTTGACCCGGATCCGTTCCTGGAAGCACTTGACAAATATGGACTTCCACGCAGCGAAAATCATGATCCGGAGCTGGTGGATTAATGGAAAGAACAGATACAAGACCACCCTTTGCAGCGTCCGGCGGAATTATTCCGCCGGAGCTGCGGAAGATCAAAACACCTTGTTATGTTCTCGACGAAGCGGCGCTTATAAAAAATGCAGAATTAATGGGGAATATTGCCAAAAGAACAGGCTGCAAAATGCTCCTGGCACAGAAGGCTTTCAGTAATTATGACTGCTATCATCTTTTGGAACCATATTTGACAGGAACAGAAGCAAGCGGACTGTACGAAGCCAGGCTTGGCGCCCAGGAGATGCCCGGAAAAGAGGTACATGTATTTTGCGCCGGATATCGTGAGGATGAATTTGAGGAGCTGCTTAGCTTTGCAGATCATATAGTGTTTAATTCTCCTTTTCAGCTTCTTCGCTTTGGAAAAAGAGTGAAGGAGGCCGGGAAAAGTGCAGGGCTTCGGATCAATCCGGAATGCTCTACCCAGGAGGGACATGCTATTTATGATCCCTGTGCCCCAGGCAGCCGCATGGGTACCACAAGAGCACAGTGGGAGACTGCTGTGAGAAAGCATCCGGAGCTGATCGGATTATTGGATGGTATTCATTTTCACACCCTTTGTGAGCAGGACTCTTCTGATCTGGAAACTACTCTTACAGCAGTAAAGACGAAATTCGGAGATCTGATTTCTCAGATGAAATGGCTGAACCTGGAGGAGGACATCATATTACAAGACCAGGCTATGATATTGCACGGCTTGAGAAGTGCATCAGCGCAGCAAAGGAAGAATGGAAAGTAGATGTTTATCTGGAGCCCGGAGAGGCATGGGCCTTAAATGCAGGATTTTTTTTGACAACTGTTTTGGATGTGCTGCAAAATGGTGATACCCAGCTTGCAATTTTGGATGGAAGTGCTGCCTGTCATATGCCGGATGTTCTGGAAATGCCTTATCGTCCTCCTCTTCTTGGAGCAGATGAACCGGGAGAAAATGCAGTCACAATCCGGCTCGGAGGACCAACCTGCCTGTCAGGAGATATCATAGGAGATTACAGCTTTTCAGAGCCGTTGAAGTATGGAGACATTCTCATGTTTGGTGATATGGCCATTTATACAACCTGCAAGAACAATACCTTTAATGGAATGCCTTTGCCTGATATATGGCTGAGACATGGCGATAAAACCATGGAACGTCTTACTGATTTTGGGTATGAAGATTTTAAAGGCAGACTTGGACGCAGCAGGAAATAAGAGCAGTTTTTTTGAAAAATAATATTGACAGGTTTAATGAAAAATGGTGCTGAACATAATATCCAACACCATTTTTATATAGTCTGGTCCAATGATCATAATCTGACATGGTGTAGCTATTGGTGTCATAAATACAGGAAATACTGGGATTATTTCATATTTCAAAAAGGTGTGGATCTGCATTTAGTTAAGATAATTTGACAGGTTCTTATAAAATAAATAAATTTGATAAAATATGTAAAGTTTTAGTTGGATTTTAAGCATTTTGTGGTACACTAATATAGTATATCAAAAATGGGAGGGAGATTCAAAAATGAGCAAAAACGAAGGAAAAGGGTTAAAGTCTTTTAACAAGGGATTTCAAGTGCCTGATACCTACATTATCATCTTTTTTGTAGTTGTTTTCGCAGCACTTATGACATTTCTTGTACCAAAGGGATTTTACGAAACACAGGATATTTCATATATGATCAATGGTGTTGAGAAAACCCGTACAGTAATCAAAGACGGAAGTTTCCAGTATCTGACAGATGATACAGGAAATGTAGTAACAGAAGGAGTAGCACTCTTTAGTGGAGATGGTGGAACAGGATTTTTCAACTATATGTATAACGGAATCGTAAATAGTTCTGCAATCGAGATTATCGCATTTCTTATGATAGTAGGTGGTGCATTCGGTATCATGATCCGTACAGGTGCGATTGAATCCGGATTGATCGGATTGATCCGTAAGGCAGAGGGAGCAGAAAAACTACTGATTCCGATACTTTTCGTACTGTTTTCTCTTGGTGGAGCAGTTTTCGGGATGGGAGAAGAAGCGCTTCCGTTTACTATGATTCTTTGTCCGTTGTTTGTAGCAGTTGGATATGATTCAGTTATCGCAGTTCTTGTTACTTATGTTGCAACACAGATTGGTTTTGGTTCATCTTGGATGAATCCATTCTCTGTAGGTATTGCACAGGGTATTGCAGGTATTGACGTATTCTCCGGAGCAGGATTCCGTATGGTAATGTGGGTAGTATTTACAGCACTCGGCTGTGGAATGACTATGTTCTATGCATCAAAGATCAAAAAGACTCCGACAATCTCAATCGCATATAAGACTGATTCATATTTCCGTGAGCAGAATGAAAAAACAGGAATTGACGAAGGACATTCATTTGGTCTTGGACACATTTTAGTTCTTCTGACATTGGCTGCTACAGTAGTATGGGTAGTTTGGGGAGTTATGACTCAAGGATACTACATGCCGGAGATTGCTACACAGTTCTTTATTATGGGAATTGTTTCCGGTGTGATCGGAGTTATCTTTAAACTGAACGATATGAAACTGAATGATATTGCAATATCATTCAAAGATGGAGCAAAAGATCTGATTGGTGCTGCACTTGTTGTTGCTATGGCACAGGGTATCATGCAGGTTCTTGGTGGATCTGATCCGACCACACCTACAGTTATCAATACAATTATGTATAATATTTCAAATGCATTGTCTGGAGTTTCCGGAGCGGTTGCAGCAGTACTTATGTATCTGTTCCAGTCCGTATTTAACTTCTTTGTTGTATCCGGAACAGGACAGGCTGCGATCACAATGCCGATCATGGCTCCACTGTCAGACCTGTTAGGTGTTTCACGACAGACAGCTGTAGTTGCATTCCAGCTTGGTGATGCATTTACAAACCTGATTGTTCCTACATCCGGATGTCTGATCGGATCTCTTGCAATTGCAAAGATCGAGTGGTCTAATTGGATTAAATTCATGTGGAAATTCCTTGGCGTCTTAATGATTGGTGCAATCATTACAGTTCTTATTGCAGTTGGAATTGGATTCTAAAACATGCATTGGATAATTGGGAGTGATTTATGATGAAATTAATTCAGAATATTGATGTTTATGCTCCACAGCATCTGGGGAAAAAAGATGTACTTATGATCAATGATAAGATTATTAAGATTAAAGATGCAGGTTCTATATCCGCAGACGGATTTCTTTCTGAGGCAGAAATGATCAATGGAGAGGGGTTACTTTTAACTCCGGGATTCATTGATAGTCATGTTCATGTACTCGGAGGCGGTGGCGAAGGTGGATTCGCCAATCGTACTCCGGAAGCAACTATGGAAGGACTTACGAAGTTTGGAGTAACAACAGTTGTTGGCTGCCTTGGAACAGATGGAATCGGTCGTGATATATGTGCACTGGTTGCAAAGACAAAAGGATTGAATGAGCAGGGAATGTCTGCATACTGTTATACAGGCAGTTATCAGATTCCGGTTCGTACGTTGACTGACAGTATTGTGAAAGATATTATGATGATTCAGGAAATCATTGGAACTGGAGAAATCGCAATCTCTGATCATCGGTCTTCACAGCCGACTTTTGAGGAATTTGTACGTGTCGTTGCGGATACAAGACTTGGTGGTGTTCTTTCCGGGAAAGCTGGTATTGTAAATGTTCATCTTGGTGACAGTCCGAGATGCTTAGATCTTATTGAACGGGTGGTAGATGAGACAGAGATACCGACTTCTCAAATATTGCCAACACATATCAATCGAAATGAGCTGCTTTTCTGCAAGTCAATGGAATATGCGCTGAAAGGCGGAGCAGTAGATTTTACCGGAAATGAAGATATTGACTATTGGGAAACTATCTGTGATGAGGTACGAGTATGTAATGGTATCAAACGGATGTTAGATGCAGGAGTAAATCCTAACCGCATGACAATTTCTTCTGATGGACAGGGAAGCCTTCCGATGTACAGTAGTGATGGCGAATTCCTTGGAATGGGCGTTGGACAGTCCAGCTGCTTCTGAAGGAAGTTAAAGAGTGTGTGTTTAAAGCGGATATCCCGTTGGAAATTGCACTTTCAACAATAACATCCAATCCGGCAGAAATCCTTCGCCTTAATGGAAAAGGAAAGATTGAAGAGGGCTATGATGCGGATCTTTGTATCCTGGATCAGGACCTGCAGCTTGTTGAGGTAATAGCAAGAGGTAAAACAGTGTATACAAAATAGAATTAGAAATATCCGGTATAAGAACAGATGTGTTCCGTACCGGATATTTTACTAGCATATATTCTAATAGATGGGGGCAAAATAATGCTGACTTATACATATGTTTCAAAGGGAAAATTTGAACTAATGGAAAAACCGAAACCAGTGCTCATGCATGAACGAGATGCCATTGTAAAGGTGACACTGGCCAGCATCTGTTCCAGTGACCTGCATATTAAACACGGAAGTGTTCCGCGTGCAGTCCCGGGAATTACAGTTGGCCATGAGATGGTAGGTATTGTTGAGGCAGTCGGTTCTAAGGTGACGCATGTAAAACCGGGAGACCGGGTGACTGTAAATGTAGAAACCTTTTGCGGAGAGTGTTTTTTCTGTAAGAAAGGATATGTAAACAATTGTACCGACAAGAATGGTGGCTGGGCACTTGGCTGTCGTATCGATGGGGGACAGGCAGAATATGTCCGGGTTCCTTTTGCAGATCAGGGATTGAATAAAATCCCGGAAGGTGTTACGGACAGACAGGCTTTACTGGTAGGAGATGTTCTTGCTACTGGTTATTGGGCAGCACGTATTTCTGAAATCACAGAGGAAGATACTGTACTGATCATTGGAGCCGGTCCAACAGGAATATGTACTTTACTTAGTGTTATGCTGAAAAATCCAGCGAAGATCATTATATGTGAAAAGGACGAGACACGTATTCGCTTTATTAATGAGCATTATCCGGAGATTCTTACTGTTTCACCGGAAGACTGTAAAGAGTTTGTTAAGACTAATAGTGAGCATGGTGGAGCTGATGCAGTCCTTGAAGTTGCCGGAGCAGAATCGATATTTAAACTGGCGTGGGAATGTGCCCGACCAAATGCAATCGTGACAGTGGTTGCGCTTTACGATAAAGCGCAGATGTTACCACTCCCAGATATGTATGGTAAAAATCTCACTTTTAAAACAGGTGGAGTGGATGGCTGCGATTGCGAAGAAATTCTGAAGCTGATATCAGAAGGTAAGATCAACACGGAACCGCTGATTACGCATACCTATCCGTTAAACAGGATTGAAGAGGCATATGAATTGTTCGAAAATAAGAGAGATGGTGTGATTAAAGTAGCTGTGGAATGCTGAGAAACAGGTACGGGAGGCTGAACAATAGTGAGTTTATCACAAGTGATTTTACCCGTGATCATAATGCTTATTATTGGGATGATCTGCAGAGAGAAAAAACTGATCCGCCCAGAGGGAATTGAAGGACTTCAGGCATTGGTTATGAATTTTACACTTCCAATCTCATTGTTTTATACTTTTTTATCGGGCAAGTATTAAAGCAGATACTGTGATATTTCCGGTTACCTTCTTCGTAGTGACCGCAGGTGGGATTTTTGCAGGAAGGCTGCTTTGTAAACTTGTAAAAGAAAAAGATGTCTATTTTCCCTTTACACTGACAGGATATGAGGCTGGAATGCTGGGATATGCTTTGTTTGGTATTCTGCTTGGAAATGATAAGATCACGCAGCCCGCAATAACTTGCTTAATCTTGCCCCATTTTGCCAAGCTGGCAGCTAAAACACACATTTCACAAATCCCCGAAATCCATTGCAAAACAGGGAATTTCCGGGCAAATCAAGGAGAAATAAAACAATGGTAAAAATATTTTTCATCTGCACGGCAGAACTCCATGACTACTCGCAATCCTCGGAATAATGGAGCAAACTGGGGCATAATTTGGCGTCCGCCGGGGGTGAGACTACCAGGAGACTACAAATAAACGACTTTAAATTCGGGAATGTAGGGGCAATCGTTAATCGGGTATATATTGTATGCACCCCTTGCTGATAATCGTTAATCTGGTTCTACCAGGTGACTACTACACTTCAAAATTAAAAGTTTTCTTTCCATAATATATGGATTTGTTCTCTTGCACCGCCCATGTGGAGACTGTGTGCCTTTTGGGCAAACGAAAACCAGATGCCAAGGTAAAAATAGGCATTGATATGGATGATTATTACCGTATCAGGGAGAATGCTGAAAGCAAATAAACCTTTACAAAACTGAATAATACACTGAAACAAAGCAAGACAGAAGCTGTTGATGCGTTAGAAGATAACGTGTCAGCGGCTTTTTCTTTTTATCTGAAAATCTATTAGTCAAATTTGAAAGGAGTCAATTCTATGGCAAAGAAAAATGTAAGAAATATGAAGGTTTGTGGACAGAGCGGTTATAAATATGAGACAGTTCCGGCAATTACATTAAAAGGAAAATGGCTGGAAGAACTGGGATTTCATCTTGGAGATTATGTGCGGGTGAAATGTGAAAATGGTCAGCTGATTATCACGCCGGATGTGAATCTGCTGACTATCGGGATGGTGAACGATATGTTTGTGGAGAGCCGGAACGATGAGTATAAGGGATGGAGACAGGTTGCCACACAGGAGGATTTTGACAGGTTTTGATTTGATGAAATGTGGTGACAGGATGAT
>ENA-OQHY01000113-OQHY01000113.1-human-gut-metagenome-genome-assembly--contig:-NODE-113-length-44259-cov-3.283672_pt1 | contig 44259 bp, 65 predicted proteins | sample MGYA00242570_ERZ504733 | MGnify/ENA primary metagenome ERZ504733 (study PRJEB26092, sample SAMD00036219) | human gut metagenome | host: Homo sapiens | study: EMG produced TPA metagenomics assembly of... | reverse complement strand
CCGGTTATTGTGCCTTCTCCTCCGGTGGCGCCTTGGGCGGTATTTTTGCACCGATGCTTGGGCGCTGGGTACGCTTCTGGGAACCGCGTTTGGGCATGGTCTCTGCTGCCGGATTTCCGGCCTATCATCTGGACGCCGGGACCTTTGCTATTGCCGGAATGGGCGCGCTGCTGGCGGCGTCCCTGCGCGCGCCGTTGACCGGCATCGTGCTGGTTCTGGAGATGACGGATAATTACCAGCTCATTTTGCCAATGATCATTACCTGTCTCGGCGCGACACTATTAGCCCAATTCCTGGGTGGAAAACCGCTATACTCCACCATTCTTGCTCGTACCCTGGCAAAACAAGAGGCCGAGCGGGCCCCGACGCAGAATACTTGAATGAATTACCAGGGTATTAGATAATGACATAAAGAATTGGGTGAATTTTACCCAATAGCAGTAGCAGTATTCATGGGAGCATAAGATGAGTGATGACGTAGCGTTGCCGCTGGAATTTACCGAAGCAGCAGCCAATAAAGTGAAAACCCTGATTGCCGACGAGGACAATCCGGATCTGAAACTGCGTGTCTATATTACCGGTGGCGGCTGCAGCGGCTTCCAGTATGGTTTTACCTTTGACGATCAGGTCAACGACGGCGATATGACTATCGAGAAGCAGGGCGTTGCGCTGGTGGTTGACCCGATGAGCCTGCAGTACCTGGTGGGTGGTTCGGTGGATTACACTGAAGGCCTGGAAGGTTCGCGCTTCGTTGTGACTAACCCGAACGCGACAAGTACCTGTGGATGTGGCTCTTCGTTCAGCATCTGACAGGGATGCAGTCGTAAGCCCGGTAAGCGTAGCGCCACCGGGCTTATAAACAACGTTTATCGTGCATTATCATCCAGCGCAAACGTCGGCAGCTTCAGATGCCAGCGTATCGCCGCTAACCGTATCCCCAGCGTGACCACCATACCCAGCATAGCTGCATTTTCTAGCGGCATCGCAAAGGTGTAATACGCCGTCGCGTGAACAATCCCACCAATAATACACGCCGTGGCATAGATTTCGGTACGCAGGATCATGGGAACTTCACGCGCCAGAATGTCGCGAATAATCCCGCCGCCCGGACCCCGGTTCAACACGCCCATGCAGATGGCCACCATCGGGCCCGTTCCCGCATTGAAGGCTTTATTGACCCCGATGCCCACAAAGACGGCCAGACCGACGGCATCCAGTACCGGGAGTATCCATTTCGGTAACCGGCGGGGTTGGCGAACCAACACAATGGTCAACAGACAGGTGACCATCGCCACCACCAGATCGGTTGGATCTTTTACCCAAAATACCGGGCCATTCGCCAGGGCCATATCACGTATCGTCCCGCCACCCACGGCGGTGACCACGCCCAGCACCAGCACGCCAAACGGATCCATGCGCAGTTTTCCGGCGAGTAAAACGCCGGAGATAGCAAAAACGGCTGTGCCAAGAATATCCAGCCAATAAACGAGCATCGTTAAATCCTCGAGCGGGGTATGTTGTTAGTGACTCTCTGCCAGCGCGGCACAGAGCTGTTTTGCGGCGAGGATAATACGCGGGCTGGCGCGTTCAAACCAGTCACTGGTGAGGGGGATCACCGGTATTTTTAGCTGACGTTGCCAGAATTGTTCAATTTTAGGAATCTCGCTCGCATTTCCGACCACCACGATGGCCTGTGGCTGGCGTGCGAGCACCTGTTCCCGGCTGACCTGAGGCCACGGCACCCGGCTGGCTGCAAAGATGTTTTCACCGCCGCAGATTTCCAGCACCTGATTCTGAATGGATCCTTTCCCGGTGGTGAACAGCGGCTGGCTGCCAAACTGCAGGAAGATGCGTTTTTTGGACGGGGTATCGTAGCGGGATTTCAGCGCGGCATAGTCGCTGAGCATCTGTTTCGCGGCATTCTCGGCTTTTGCTGGGTAGGGCTGTAGGGGCCAGAGAACGCAGTGCCTGAGCGACCTGCTCAATGCTCACCGCATCAATCCACATCACCTTGATCCCAAGCGAGGAGAGCTGGTTGACCTGCCGCTCGGCGTTACCGCCGCGCCAGGCGAGCACGAGATCGGGTTTAAGCGCCACGATGCGCTCAATGTTCATCCCTTGCCAGGTCGCCACCTGTTCAATATGGGCCGCTTGCGGAGGGTAATCCGAAAAGCTGCTCACGCCGACAGGCGTGATCCCGGCGGCAAAGGCCAGTTCGGTGTTTGCCGGAGAGAGCGTAATCACACGCGGCGCGGCAAATAGCCATGCCGGTGCGAGAAAAAGCAGGGCGACCAGCGCCCTGATGTATGGGTTACCCACGAGCCAGTTTCTGCACCAGGCGCTCCACCATCACGGTGGACTGTTTTGCCGCAACGGTCAGGAACTCGTCGAAGCTGATATGAGACTGCTGGTCTGCCACGTCGGAGATGGCGCGGACCACCACGAACGGAACGTTGAAGTTATGGCAAACGTGAGCAATGGCGGTCGCTTCCATCTCAACGGCAACGGCCTGAGGGAAGTTATGACGAATTTTCGCCAGGCCGACGGAGCCATTGATGAACGCATCACCGCTGACGATCAGGCCGCGTACCGCGTTGAGGTTCAGCTCAGCGATGCAGCTTTCAGCCGCCGCAATCAGTTTGTCATCGGCTTTAAACCCGGCCGGCAACCCGGAAGCTGACCGTATTCGTAGCCGAATGCGGTAACGTCTGCATCGTGGTAACGCGCTTCATCGGAAACAACGATATCACCCACTTTCAGCGTCGACGCCAGGCCGCCTGCAGAACCGGTGTTAATGATAACGTCCGGCTTGCAGCGTTCGAGCAGCAGGGTCGCGCCCAGCGCAGCAGCAACCTTACCGATGCCTGATTTCAGCAGAGCGACGTCAACGCCATTCAACTGGCCGGTATAGATCTCACAGCCACCGAGGGAGAGAGTCTGACGGTTCTCAATTTTGTCACGCAGCAGCGTAACTTCTTCTTCCATTGCACCAATAATGCCGATTTTCATAGATTTACTCGCGATGTGCCTTGTTAAGATGCATAGTCTATCATGCGGTTAAGAGGAAACGCATTCTCACGCGGGGGAGCACATGTCACCAATCGATTTTCGCACCAAAATTAACTGGCACCGACGTTTCCGTTCGCCGCAGGGCGACAAGAGCGAGCATGAGATCCTGCGTATCTTCGAAAGCGATCGCGGGCGGATCATAAACTCGCCGGCAATCCGTCGGTTACAGCAAAAAACCCAGGTGTTTCCGCTTGAACGTAACGCTGCGGTGCGCACGCGCTTAACGCATTCTATGGAAGTTCAGCAGGTTGGCCGCTACATTGCCAAAGAGATTTTAAGCCGTCTCAAAGAGCAGCAGCTTCTCGAAACCTATGGGCTGAATGAGCTGACCGGGCCGTTTGAGAGCATTGTTGAGATGGCCTGCCTGATGCATGACATCGGTAACCCGCCCTTTGGTCATTTTGGCGAAGCCGCCATAAATGACTGGTTTAAACAGCGGCTTTATCCTGCTGATGCGGTAAGCCAGCCTCTGAGCGATGACCGCTGCCTGGTGCGGGATTTACGCCTGCGCGAAGGTGAAGACGCGCTGAACGACCTGCGGCGTAAAGTCCGTCACGACCTCTGTCACTTCGAAGGCAATGCGCAGGGGATCCGGCTGGTCCACTCCCTGATGCGTATGAACCTGACCTGGGCACAGGTGGGGTGCATCCTGAAATATACGCGACCGGCATGGTGGATGGGCGAGACGCCCGCGTCGCACAGTTATTTGATGAAAAAGCCGGGCTATTATCTTTCTGAAGAAGCTATATAGAGCGCCTGCGTAAAGAACTTTCTCTGACACCAAACGGCCGCTTCCCCTTAACCTGGATTATGGAAGCTGCGACGACATTTCATATTGTGTTGCCGACCTGGAAGACGCCGTTGAGAAAAGAATATTCAGCGTCGAAGAACTTTATCAGCATCTTTATGAGGCCTGGGGAACGCATGAAAAAGGCTCGCTGTTTGCTCAGGTTGTCGAAAATGCCTGGGAGAAATCGCGTTCAAATACATTAAGCCGCAGCACGGAAGATCAGTTCTTTATGTATTTACGGGTCAATACATTAAATAAACTGGTGCCTTATGCCGCCTCGCGCTTTATTGACAACCTGCCGTTAATTTATAGCGGCGAATTCAACCATGCGTTGCTGGAAGATGACAGCAGCTTTAGCCAGCTTCTTGAGCTCTATAAAAACGTGGCCGTGCGTCATGTTTTCAGCCATCCGGATGTCGAACAGCTTGAGCTGCAGGGATACAGGGTTATCAGTGGGTTACTCGAAATCTATCGGCCTCTGCTGCAATTATCCGTCGACGAGTTCAGCGAGCTGGTGGAAAAAGAGCGCGTGCGGCGAATACCGATCGAATCCCGGCTTTATCAGAAGCTTTCAACCCGCCACCGTCTGGCTTATGTCGAAGCCATCGGCAAGCTGGATCGTCAGTCGTCCCAGTGGCCGGTGCTGGAATATTATTATCGCTGCCGTCTTATCCAGGACTATATCAGCGGGATGACAGATTTGTATGCCTGGGATGAATACCGCAAGCTCATGGCGGTGGAATAAGCACAGAGTTTTGTAAAGACGGCCAATAAATTTTTACCTTTTCCATAAACTTATGGCCGGAACTAAGCGGTATAAAATGAATCTGAGTTACACAGCAATTTTGCGTTATCTGTAAATCGAGATTAGGAACACATTGAAAAAACCACATTAGCAATGAGTGCACTGGCTCTGAGTTTAGGTTTAGCGCTGTCTCCTCTGACTGCTACTGCAGCTGAGACCGCATCGTCGGCAGCGACCGCGCAGCAGATGCAACCTGGCACCGATGCTCGAAAAAGTGATGCCATCGGTGGTGAGTATTAACGTTGAGGGCAGCACAACCGTCAATACGCCGCGTATGCCGCGTAACTTCCAGCAGTTCTTTGGTGATAACTCACCTTTCTGCCAGGACGGTTCGCCATTCCAGAGCTCCCCGTTCTGTCAGGGCGGTGGTGCAGGGGATGACACCCAGGGGGGTGGCCAGCAGCAGAAATTCATGGCGCTTGGCTCGGGTGTGATTATCGATGCGGCGAAAGGCTACGTCGTGACCAACAACCACGTTGTTGATAACGCCAACAGCATTAAGGTTCAGCTGAGCGACGGGCGTAAATTTGATGCCAAAGTGGTCGGGAAAGACCCGCGCTCCGATATCGCGCTGATCCAGATTCAGGATCCGAAAAACCTGACGGCGATTAAAATTGCCGACTCCGATGCGCTGCGTGTCGGTGATTATACCGTCGCTATCGGTAACCCGTTCGGTCTGGGTGAAACCGTAACCTCGGGGATTGTTTCCGCGCTGGGTCGTAGCGGCCTCAACGCCGAAAACTATGAAAACTTCATCCAGACGGATGCCGCCATCAACCGGGGTAACTCCGGCGGTGCGCTGGTGAACCTGAACGGTGAGCTGATTGGTATCAACACCGCGATCCTTGCACCAGACGGCGGCAATATCGGGATCGGCTTTGCTATCCCAAGTAACATGGTAAAAAACCTGACCGCGCAGATGGTGCAGTATGGCCAGGTGAAACGCGGTGAATTGGGGATTCTGGGTACCGAACTGAATTCCGAACTGGCTAAGGCGATGAAAGTTGACGCCCAGCGCGGTGCATTTGTCAGCCAGGTGATGCCGAACTCCTCCGCGGCGAAAGCGGGCATTAAAGCGGGTGATGTCATCACCTCCCTGAACGGGAAACCGATCAGCAGCTTTGCCGCGCTGCGTGCTGAAGTGGGCTCCATGCCGATTGGCAGCAAAGTCACCCTCGGCCTGCTGCGTGACGGTAAACCGGTTAACGTGAGCCTGGAACTGCAGCAAAGCAGCCAGAATCAGGTTGATTCCAGCACCATCTTCAGCGGCATTGAAGGCGCCGAGATGAGCAATAAAGGTCAGGACAAAGGCGTTGTGGTAAACAACGTTAAAGCGAACAGCCCGGCTGCGCGCATTGGCCTGAAAAAAGGCGATGTGATCATGGGTGCGAACCAGCAGCCAGTGAAAAACATTGCTGAACTGCGCAAAATTCTGGACAGCAAACCTTCCGTGCTGGCGTTGAATATTCAGCGTGGTGATACCTCAATTTACCTGCTGATGCAGTAATCCTCTCAGGCCCCTGTTTCAGTTGAGCAGGGGCTTTTCACCTTTCTGTGACCTTTTCCACAACTCCATACTTCTCCCTTTCACTTTGTGCATTCGCACAATGCAGCGGTAGCTGAACTTCCCTATGCTTGAGCTCTGCTCACAGGAGGGTTACATGGCTGGCTGGCATCTCGATACCAAAATGGCGCAGGATATTGTGGCACGCACCATGCGCATCATTGATACCAATATCAACGTAATGGATGCCCGAGGGCGCATTATTGGCAGTGGCGATCGTGAGCGTATTGGGGAATTGCACGAAGGGGCGCTGCTGGTGCTCTCCCAGGGGCGGGTGGTGGACATCGACGATGCGGTGGCGAAACACCTGCACGGTGTCCGTCAGGGCATCAATTTACCGCTGCGTCTTGAGGGGAAATTGTCGGCGTTATCGGCCTGACCGGCGAGCCGGAGTCGCTGCGAAAATATGGCGAACTGGTCTGTATGACGGCGGAGATGATGCTTGAGCAGTCGCGCCTGATGCATCTGCTCGCCCAGGACAGCCGTCTGCGTGAAGAGCTGGTGATGAACCTGATTCAGGCGGATGAGCATACCCCTGCACTCAATGAATGGGCGCAGCGCCTGGGAATCGATCTGAATCAGCCGCGCGTCGTGGCGGTAATTGAGGTGGACAGCGGCCAGCTTGGCGTCGACAGTGCGATGGCTGAGCTGCAGCAGCTGCAAAATGCGCTGGCGACACCGGAACGCGATAACCTGGTGGCGATTGTCTCTCTGACGGAAATGGTGGTGCTCAAGCCCGCGCTGAACGCGTTCGGGCGCTGGGATGCAGAAGATCATCGTCGTCGCGTGGAGCAGTTGATAGCCCGCATGAAGGTGAATGGTCAGCTTCGTTTTCGCGTCGCGCTGGGCAATTACTTCACCGGTCCGGGCAGTATTGCCCGCTCCTGGCGTACTGCCCGCACCACCATGATGGTGGGTAAGCAGCGGATGCCGGAAAGCCGCAGTTATTTCTACCAGGATCTGATGCTGCCGGTGCTGCTCGACAGCCTGCGCGGTGGCTGGCAGGCCAATGAGCTGGCGCGTCCGTTAGCGCGCCTGAAGGCGATGGACAACAACGGTCTGCTGCGTCGGACGCTGCAGGCGTGGTTCCGTCATAACGTACAGCCGCTGGCAACGTCGAAAGCGCTGTTTATACATCGCAATACGCTGGAATATCGACTGAACCGGATTTCGGAGCTGACAGGGCTGGATCTGGGGAGCTTTGACGACAGGCTGCTACTTTATGTGGCGTTACAGCTCGATGAGCAGAGATGAGTGAAATACGGCCAGATGCTCTTACTCCATCTCTTTCCACGGGAGAGGGCGCAAACACTAAAACGGCAATCAAAGATTGCGTTTTAAGTTTATTTCCGGGTAAGCTTTTCAAGATCCGCTTCGATTTCGCTAATCTTGTTGGTGACAACGCTTTCAAGGTGACGCAGATCGTCGAGGATCTTACGTTTGAGATCGACTTCAGTGCGGTCGCGCTGACAAATCTGATCGAGTTCATCGATCACATAGCGCAGATTAGGCTGATTTCCTGAACTTCTTTGTATCCCTGTCCTACACCGTCAGCGACGACGGTCTTACGCTGGCGTGGATATTTAAACTTCACGCTCTTGGCGAAAAACTCTCCTTTGTCCTTGTGAAAATAGATTTTCAGAATGTCGTTATTAGCTTCCTGGCGAAGGCTGTAACGATCAATTTCATCAGGATTGGTAATGCCCAGACTTTTCAGATTATCGTACATAGCGGTACCCTTGATCTCAACATAACCTTTGAATAATTAACGAAAAAATCTATTTTCGCTACCCTCAGATATGAAAAAAGCGGGGTGGCCCCCGCTTTTTGTTATATCCGATTAATCGATGGTGCGCAGCAACTCATTGATGCCCACCTTACCGCGGGTTTTCGCATCAACTTTCTTCACGATAACCGCACAGTACAGGCTGTACTTGCCATCTTTTGACGGCAGGTTGCCGGAGACCACAACGGAACCGGCCGGCACGCGACCGTAGTGAATTTCACCGGTCTCACGATCGTAAATACGGGTACTCTGACCGATGTAAACGCCCATCGAGATAACGGAGCCTTCCTCAACGATCACGCCTTCCACCACTTCAGAGCGCGCGCCGATGAAGCAGTTATCTTCGATGATGGTTGGGTTAGCCTGCAGTGGCTCCAGTACACCACCGATACCCACGCCGCCGGACAGGTGAACGTTTTTACCGATCTGCGCGCAGGAGCCGACGGTTGCCAGGTATCCACCATGGAGCCTTCGTCTACGTAAGCACCGATGTTAACGTAGGAGGGCATCAGCACGGTGTTACGCGCGATGAACGCACCCTGACGTACGGCCGCTGGCGGTACTACGCGGAAGCCTTCTTTCTGGAAGCGAGCTTCGTCGTAGTCAGCGAATTTCATAGGGACTTTATCGAAGTAACGGCTTTCTGCTCCGTCGATAACCTGGTTATCATTGATACGGAAAGAGAGCAGCACGGCTTTCTTCAGCCATTGATGAGTTACCCACTGACCGTCGATTTTTTCTGCTACACGTAGCGCGCCGGAATCCAGCAGAGAAATAACCTGATTAACCGCTTCACGGGTAACGGTATCCACATTTGCCGGAGTAATCTCGGCGCGACGCTCAAAAGCGGACTCAATAACGTTCTGTAACTGCTGCATTGTTTACTCTTTCCATTTCACTAAAAAACACGTCACCCTTTATCGTTTGGATTGAGGGCTGCTGTCAACCGTTGTTGCACTTCAAGTTGCAGGTCATTATTAAGGGCACGCCGGTCGGCGGTGGCGATTATAAATAAATCTTCTACTCGTTCGCCAATGGTTGTAATTCTGGCCCCGTGAAGCGAAATTCCCAGATCGGCAAAAACCTGGCCGACGCGGGCGAGCAACCCTGGCTGGTCGAGCGCGATCAGCTCCAGGAACGATTTACGATCGGTGTGGGTCGGCAGGAAATTGACCTCGGTATCGACGGTAAAGTGGCGTAATTTCGACGGCTGACGACGCGGCTGCGGTGGCTGCCAGCTGCGCTGGGTGATCGCCTGTTCCAGGCCAAAACGTATACCTTCATGGCGGTCCGACGACAGCGGGCTTCCGTCTGGCTCCAGTACAATAAAGGTGTCCATCGCCATGCCGTCCCGGGTGGTGAAAATCTGCGCGTCGTGAACGCTCAGGTTACGCCTGTCCAGTTCGGCACAAACCGCAGCAAACAGATAAGGCCGATCCGGACTCCAGATAAAGATCTCGGTACCGCCGCGCGTGGCCTGCGGACTGAGGAGGATCATCGGCTGCGATAAATCATGCTGAAGCAGATGTCGCGCATGCAGGCAAGCTGGTTTGGGCTGTGGCGGACAAAATAGTTGGCACGACAGCGCGCCCAAATCTGATGCAGCGCTTCTTCATCAATGTTATCCATCCGCAGCAGCGCCAGCGCCTGCAGCTGATGATGGCGTACACGCTCGCGCATGTCCGGGGTGTTTTGCATCCCGCGGCGCAGCTGTTTTTCGGTGGCAAAGTACAACTCGCGCAACAGGCTTTGCTTCCAGCTGTTCCACAGCGTTTCGTTGGTGGCACAAATATCGGCTACCGTCAGGCAGACCAGATAGCGCAGGCGGTTTTCCGTCTGAACCTCTTCTGCAAACTGCTTGATGACCTCCGGATCCTGAATGTCACGACGCTGCGCGGTGACGGACATCAGCAGGTGGTGGCGTACCAGCCAGGCAACCAGCTGCGTCTCACGAGAGTTCAGTCCATGCAGTTCGGCAAATTTCAGCACGTCCTGCGCGCCGAGCACCGAGTGGTCACCGCCGCGACCTTTGGCGATGTCGTGGAACAGGGCGGCAATCAGGATCAGTTCCGGGTGGGTAAGACGTGGCCACAGTTTGACGCACAGTGGGTGACGTGAGCGTGTCTCTTCTCTGGCAAAGCTCTCCAGCTTGAGCATGACGCGGATCGTGTGTTCATCCACCGTATAGGCGTGGAACAGATCGAACTGCATCTGCCGACGATATGTGACCACTGTGGCATATAGGCCCACAGCACGCTGTGGCGATGCATCGGCAGAAGCCCACGGCTGACGGCACCCGGATGGCGCAACATACTGAGAAAAAGGGATCGGGCTTCCGGGATATAGCACAGTGGCTGCGTCAGATGACGGCGCGCATGGCGCAGATGACGCAGCGTTGTGGAGTAGATCCCGGTGATCGTGCTATTGCGAACCATGGTGTAGAACATCCGCAGGATCGCTTCCGGCTCACGGATAAACAGCGTTTCGTCGCGCAGATCGATAAGCGTGCCGCGCAGCTGGAATTCATCATCGATCGGCCGCGGTTTTTCGTCCGCCGTCAGGGCCAGGATCGCTTCGTCGAACAGCTGCAGCAGCATCTGGTTCAGTTCAGTGACGCGACGGGTAACGCGGAAGAAATCCTTCATCATGTGCTCAACCGGCTCGTTACCTTCACCGCGGTAGTTGAGGCGCTGCGCCACGCTGAGCTGACGGTCAAACAGCAGACGGTTATCGTAGCGGCTAAGCTCGAGATGCAGGGCAAAACGGATCCGCCAGAGCAGGTGCAGACACTCATTCAGCTCGTTTCGCTCAGCCTCGGTTAAAAAGCCGAAGCCAACCATCTCGTCCATTGAGGTAGCGCCAAAGTGGCGGCGGGCCACCCACTGCAGCGTGTGAATGTCGCGCAGTCCGCCCGGACTGCTTTTAATATCCGGCTCCAGGTTATAGCTGGTGCGTGGTAGCGCTGGTGACGCTGATTCTGCTCCTCGACCTTCGCGGCGAAGAATTTTTCTGAAGGCAGAAGCCGTCGCTGAAAATGTGTTTTTGCAGCTCCAGGAACAGCGCGACGTCGCCAATCAACAGGCGGGTTTCAATCAGGTTGGTGGCGACGGTCAGGTCAGATAATCCTTCGAGCAGGCACTCTTCCAGCGTGCGCACGCTGTGGCCCACTTCAAGCTTCACATCCCACAGCAGCGTCAGCAGTTCGCCAATTTTCTGCGCCTGTTCATCCGGCAGCTTTTTGCGGCTTAAAATCAGTAAGTCGATATCGGAAAGCGGATGAAGCTCACCGCGGCCATAGCCCCCGACGGCGACCAGTGCCACGTCACTGATCTGCCCAAACCCGTAATCAATCCACAGACGCTGCAGGAGCTGGTCGATAAACTCGGTGCGTGCTTCAATGAGCTGCTCCGCGGAGATGCCGGCATCAAATGCGCTTCCGAGCCAGCGCTGGAAGACATCCATATGCGCCTTGATACCGGCGCAGGTCAGATCCTGCTGGGGCCAGACGCCGGGTTATCGGGCTGGTCGGGTAGGGTGGGAAGTGCTGTGTTAGCATACTGTTCGGGTAAAAGATTACTCATCGTGCGCCACCCATAAGAAAAAGCTATAGCCATTAAAAAAGCCGGCATCTGCCGGCTTTTTATCATTCATCGTGCGTGAGTATCGCCGGGATGGTGTCATCCTTGCGCAACGTCATAATTTCGCAGCCGTTGTCTGTTACCACAATAGTATGCTCGTACTGTGCAGACAAGCTTCTGTCTTTGGTTTTCACCGTCCAGCCATCTTTCATGGTGCGGATGCGGTAATCACCGGCGTTGACCATCGGCTCGATGGTGAAGGTCATGCCTTTTTGCAGTACCACGCCGCCGTCATCCGCATCATAGTGCAGAACCTGTGGCTCTTCGTGGAAGACACGGCCAATGCCGTGGCCGCAGTATTCACGCACAACGGAGAAACCTTCCGCTTCAACGAATTTCTGGATAGCGGCCCCGATGGTGCGCAGGCGAATGCCGGGTTTAACCATTTTCAGCGCCAGGTAGAGGCTTTCTTGCGTCACTTTGCACAGACGCTCGCCCAGAATCGTCGGCTTGCCCACGATGAACATCTTAGAGGTGTCACCGTGGTAGTCATCTTTAATGACCGTCACGTCGATGTTGACGATGTCGCCATCTTTGAGCAGTTTTTCGTTGTCCGGAATACCGTGACAAACCACTTCGTTAATCGAAATGCAGACGGATTTCGGGAAACCATGGTAGCCAAGGCAGGCGGAGACCGCGTGCTGCTCATTGACGATATAGTCGTTACAAATGCGGTCCAGTTCACCCGTGCTCACGCCCGGCTTCACGTACGGCTCGATCATTTCCAGCACGTCTGCGGCCAGACGACCGGCGACGCGCATCTTTTCAATTTCTTCAGGTGTCTTAATAGAGATAGCCATGTAATCTGTCCATCAGTGTCGATTTTTTCGACAATACTAGTCTAAGTGTCGTTAATGGTATCAGTCAGGCGCACCCCGTGCCAAATTGAGAATCATTAACAGCACACTCGGCCAACAACTGTTGGTTTCTGGTCGTGTTTTGTGGTATAAAGCGCGCCGGACTTCCGATCCATTTCAGATACACAGGCTGGACGGAAGCGACAAATCTCACTTTGTGTAACAACACACACGTATCGGCACATATTCCGGGGTGCTTCGGGGTCGGTAATATGGGATACGTGGAGGCATAACCCCAACTTTTAATATAGAGGTTTTAAACATGGCAACTGTTTCCATGCGCGACATGCTCAAGGCTGGTGTTCACTTCGGTCACCAGACCCGTTACTGGAACCCGAAAATGAAGCCTTTCATCTTCGGCGCACGTAACAAAGTTCACATCATCAACCTTGAGAAAACTGTACCAATGTTCAACGAAGCCCTGGCTGAGCTGAACAAGATCTCTTCCCGTAAAGGTAAGATTCTGTTCGTTGGTACTAAGCGCGCTGCAAGCGAAGCTGTGAAAGATGCTGCTAACAGCTGCGATCAGTTCTTCGTGAACCATCGCTGGTTGGGCGGCATGCTGACTAACTGGAAAACCGTTCGTCAGTCCATCAAGCGCCTGAAAGATCTGGAAACCCAGTCTCAGGACGGTACTTTCGACAAGCTGACTAAGAAAGAAGCGCTGATGCGCACTCGTGAACTGGACAAGCTGGAAAACAGCCTGGGCGGTATCAAAGATATGGGCGGCCTGCCAGACGCGCTGTTCGTAATCGATGCAGACCACGAGCATATCGCAATCAAAGAAGCTAACAACCTGGGTATCCCGGTATTCGCTATCGTTGATACCAACTCCGATCCGGACGGTGTTGACTTCGTTATCCCGGGTAACGACGACGCAATCCGTGCTGTTAGCCTGTACCTGAGCGCTGTAGCTGCTACCGTTCGTGAAGGCCGTTCCCAGGATCTGGCTTCTCAGGCGGAAGAAAGCTTCGTAGAAGCTGAATAATAAGGTTTCACCCCTTATTAGTACCGTGTATGAATAGGGGCCAATTATCGGCCCCTTTTTTCAATTTACACTGTTTGGCCTCAGGCCGGGCAGTTCACATCTCCCGAGGATTTAAGAATGGCTGAAATTACCGCATCCCTGGTAAAAGAGCTGCGCGAGCGTACTGGCGCAGGCATGATGGATTGCAAAAAAGCGCTGACTGAAGCGAACGGCGACATCGAGCTGGCAATCGAAAACATGCGTAAATCCGGTGCGATCAAAGCAGCTAAAAAAGCAGGCAACGTTGCTGCTGACGGCGTGATCATCACTAAGATCGACGGCAACTACGGCATCATCCTGGAAGTTAACTGCCAGACTGACTTCGTTGCTAAAGATGGTGGTTTCCAGGCATTTGCTAACAAAGTTCTGGACGCAGCTGTTGCGGGCAAAATCACTGACGTTGAAGTTCTGAAAGCACAGTTCGAAGAAGAACGTGTTGCTCTGGTTGCTAAAATCGGTGAGAACATCAACATCCGTCGTGTTGCTTCTCTGGAAGGCGACGTTCTGGGTTCATACCAGCACGGTGCACGTATCGGTGTTCTGGTTGCGGCTAAAGGCGCTGATGAAGAGCTGGTTAAACAGCTGGCTATGCACATCGCTGCAAGCAAACCAGAATTCGTTAAGCCAGAAGACGTGTCTGCTGAAGTGGTAGAGAAAGAGTACCAGGTTCAGCTGGACATCGCGATGCAGTCTGGTAAGCCAAAAGAAATCGCAGAGAAAATGGTTGAAGGCCGCATGAAGAAATTCACCGGCGAAGTTTCTCTGACTGGCCAGCCATTCGTTATGGATCCAAGCAAGTCTGTTGCTCAGCTGCTGAAAGAGCACAACGCTGACGTGACTGGCTTCATCCGCTTCGAAGTGGGCGAAGGCATCGAGAAAGTTGAGACTGACTTCGCAGCAGAAGTTGCTGCAATGTCCAAGCAGTCTTAATGATTGAAAAGGAGCCGCCTGAGGGCGGCTTCTTTTTGTCACCCGTCACACGAAATCAGACAGGCTCCAGTATCCCTGTGCTGATATGCGACATATCATGTCGCCAGAATTAACCCCCATCTTAATCGTTGACAGTCTCAGGAAAGAAACATGGCTACCAATGCAAAACCCGTGTACAAACGCATTCTGCTTAAGCTGAGTGGCGAAGCGCTGCAGGGATCGGAAGGCTTCGGTATTGACGCAAGCATCCTTGACCGCATGGCACAGGAAATCAAAGAACTGGTCGAACTGGGTATTCAGGTTGGCGTGGTCATTGGCGGTGGCAACCTTTTCCGTGGTGCTGGTCTGGCGAAAGCGGGGATGAACCGCGTTGTGGGCGACCACATGGGTATGCTGGCAACCGTGATGAATGGCCTGGCAATGCGTGATGCGCTTCATCGCGCCTATGTGAACGCCCGCCTGATGTCCGCAATCCCATTGAATGGCGTCTGCGATAACTACAGCTGGGCAGAGGCGATTAGCCTGCTGCGCAACAACCGCGTGGTGATCCTCTCCGCCGGTACGGGTAACCCATTCTTTACTACCGATTCCGCTGCCTGCCTGCGCGGTATCGAGATCGAAGCCGATGTGGTTCTGAAAGCGACCAAAGTGGATGGCGTGTTTACTGCCGACCCGGCAAAAGATCCGTCTGCTACCATGTACGATCAGCTGAGCTACAGCGAAGTGCTGGAAAAAGAGCTGAAAGTGATGGATCTTGCCGCCTTTACACTGGCTCGTGACCACAAACTGCCGATCCGTGTCTTCAACATGAACAAACCTGGCGCACTGCGTCGCGTGGTCATGGGTGAAAAAGAAGGCACTTTGATCACGGAATAATTTCCGTCGGCGATAAATACAGGTAAGATTCCGCTTTATTTTGTAGTGGTATCTTACCTGGGCGCGCCTTTGGCGTTGTCAGAATTAAACGCGACTATACTTAGCACACCTGTAGCGCTGTGCTGGCGGATAGTCTGCCTGAGACAAGTTTTCAAGGATTCGTAACGTGATTAACGAAATCAGAAAAGATGCTGAAGTACGCATGGAAAAATGCGTAGAAGCGTTCAAAACCCAAATCAGCAAAATCCGTACTGGCCGTGCTTCCCCAAGCCTGCTGGATGGCATCATCGTAGAATACTACGGCACGCCAACGCCACTGCGTCAACTGGCGAGTGTTACCGTTGAAGATACCCGTACGCTGAAAATCAACGTCTTCGATCGTTCTATGAGCCCAGCGGTTGAGAAAGCGATCATGGCGTCTGACCTGGGTCTGAACCCAAGCTCTGCGGGCGCTGACATTCGCGTTCCACTGCCTCCACTGACGGAAGAACGTCGTAAGACTGATCAAAGTCGTTCGTGGTGAAGCTGAGCAGGGTCGCGTATCCGTGCGTAACGTACGTCGTGATGCGAACGATAAACTCAAAGCGCTGCTGAAAGAAAAAGAGATCAGTGAAGATGACGATCGTCGTTCTCAGGACGACATTCAGAAGATGACGGATGCTGCGATCAAGAAAATTGATGCGGCGCTGGCAGATAAAGAAGCGGAACTGATGCAGTTCTGATTTCTGTCGTACACTGATAAACGCCGTTCAGAAGGACTTCGGGTCTTGCTGGCGGCGTTTTGCTTTTATCTGGTCTAACTTTTTTCGGGCATCTCATGAAGCATTTAACACTCCTTGGCTCAACCGGCTCTATCGGTTGCAGCACTCTCGACGTTGTTCGCCATAATCCTGAACATTACACCGTGACCGCGCTGGTGGCCGGTAAGAATGTGCAGCGTATGATCGAACAGTGCCTGGAGTTTACGCCTCGCTATGCGGTTATGGATGACGAAGAGAGCGCCCGCCTGCTCACCGCGCAGTTGCGTGAGAAAGGCTGTCGTACCGAAGTCCTGAGTGGCCAGCAGGCGGCCTGCGACATGGCTGCGCTGGATGAGTTGATCAGGTCATGGCGGCAATCGTAGGGGCTGCAGGGCTGCTACCGACGCTTGCCGCTATTGATGCCGGTAAAGAGGTTCTGCTGGCTAACAAAGAGTCGCTGGTGACCTGCGGACGTCTCTTTATGGAGGCGGTGAAGCAGCGCGGGGCGCGTCTTTTACCGGTCGACAGCGAGCACAACGCGATTTTTCAGAGTTTACCGCAACCTTTTCAACAGAACCTGGGGTACGCTGACCTGGAGCAGAATGGCGTTGTATCGATTTTGCTTACCGGGTCAGGTGGCCCGTTCCGTGAAACGCCACTGTCTGAACTGAGCGCAATGACGCCTGAGCAGGCGTGCCGTCATCCGAACTGGTCAATGGGGCGTAAAATCTCCGTTGACTCCGCCACCATGATGAACAAAGGTCTGGAATACATTGAAGCGCGCTGGCTGTTCAATGCGTCGGCGAAACAGATGGAAGTGCTGATCCACCCGCAATCGGTGATTCACTCGATGGTGCGCTATCAGGATGGCAGCGTCCTTGCGCAACTGGGCGAACCGGACATGCGCACGCCTATCGCGCATGCCATGGCGTGGCCGAATCGGGTGAAGTCCGGGGCGAAACCGCTCGATTTTTGCAAGCTGAGTTCACTGACCTTTAGCGAACCGGACTACGATCGTTATCCGTGTCTGAAGCTTGCGATGAAAGCCTTTGACCAGGGGCAGGCGGCGACGACGGCACTTAATGCAGCTAATGAAATTACCGTTGAGGCATTTCTGAATCAGCAGATCCGATTTACCGATATTGCGACGTTGAATTTATCGGTACTGGAAATGATGGATTTGCGCGAACCACAAAGCGTGGAAGAGGTGCTGGCGGTGGATGCACAGGCTCGCGTTATTGCACGTAAGCAGGTGACACGCCTCGCAAGCTGGTGATAAAGCAAGCACTAGTGGTTGTGCTATTTGTTAGCGTTGGGCTTCAGTGATATAGTCTGCGCCACCTGATCGCAGGTATTTGACTTTACGTGGTCAGGTAAGCCGTGGTTTGACACGGCTTTTTTACGTATAGGCTTCAGTATTCCTGAGTACCGTTAAATCCTTTTCAGGGACCAAAAACGCGTTATGTTGTCTGCGAATCAACCAATAAGCGAAAACTTGCCAGCTCATGGCTGCCGTCATGTAGCAATCATTATGGATGGCAACGGCCGCTGGGCGAAAAGACAAGGAAGATACGAGCCTTTGGGCATAAAGCTGGGGCGAAATCTGTTCGCCGCGCCGTTTCTTTTGCCGCCAATAACGGCATTGATGCGTTAACGCTCTATGCTTTTAGCAGTGAAAACTGGAATCGACCGCCGCAGGAAGTGACCGCGTTGATGGAATTGTTTGTGTGGGCGCTCGATAGCGAAGTAAAAAGCCTGCACCGCCACAACGTCCGTCTGCGTATTATCGGCGAAACCAGTCGTTTTAACTCACGTTTGCAGGAACGGATTCGTAAAGCAGAAGCGCTGACTGAAAATAATACCGGTCTGACGCTCAATATCGCGGCGAATTACGGTGGACGCTGGGATATTATCCAGGGCGTCGGCATCTGGCCGAACAGGTTCAGGAAGGGCTGTTGAGACCCGACCAAATTGATGAAGAGGCGCTGAGTAAGCAAATCTGCATGAATGAACTGGCACCTGTGGATTTGGTAATTAGGACAGGGGGAGAACATCGCATCAGTAACTTTTTGCTGTGGCAAATTGCCTACGCCGAACTTTACTTTACTGATGTTCTTTGGCCCGATTTTGATGAACAAGACTTTGAAGGTGCGCTGCATGCCTTTGCCAATCGAGAGCGTCGTTTCGGCGGCACCGAGCCAGGTGGCGACAAAGCCTGATGGGGGTAGCTTTTGCTGAAGTATCGCCTGATTTCCGCTTTTGTATTAATACCCATTGTCATTGCGGCGCTGTTTTTACTGCCCCCGGTGGGATTCGCTATTTTGACGCTGGTGGTCTGCATGCTCGCCGCGTGGGAATGGGGTCAGTTTAGCGGCTTTACCTCACGCACTCAGCGGGTATGGCTGGCGGTACTCTGTGGCTTTATCCTGGCCCTGATGCTGTTTACCTTGCCTGAATATCACCATGATATTCATCAACCGCTGGTTGCCGGTTCCCTTTGGATATCGCTGGCTGGTGGGTTGCTGCGCTGCTGTTGGTGCTTTTTTACCCAGGTTCCGCGGCATTCTGGCGTAATTCAAAAGTGTTGCGTCTTATTTTTGGCCTGCTCACAATTGTTCCTTTTTTCTGGGGTATGGTCGCACTGCGCGCCTGGCACTATGACGAAAACCACTACAGCGGCGCGATCTGGCTGCTTTATGTGATGATTCTCGTCTGGGGGCTGACTCTGGGCCTATATGTTTGGTAAACTGTTTGGCAAACATAAACTGGCGCCAAAAGTTTCTCCGGGCAAAACCTGGCAAGGATTCATCGGCGGCCTGTTTACGGCAGCAATCATTTCCTGGGGCTATGGCGTCTGGGCGAATCTGGAAGTGGCACCGTCAATACTGCTGGTGTGCTCTATTTTTGCTGCGCTGGCCTCGGTACTCGGTGATTTAACCGAAAGTATGTTTAAGCGTGAAGCAGGGATTAAGGACAGCGGACACCTGATTCCAGGACATGGCGGTATACTGGATCGCATTGATAGCCTGACAGCGGCTGTTCCAGTGTTTGCGTGCTTGCTTTTACTGGTATTCGGGACGATTTAACGGAAGGTTTTATGCTGAGCATTCTCTGGAATCTGGCGGCGTTCATTGTTGCACTGGGTGTACTGATTACCGTGCATGAATTTGGCCATTTCTGGGTTGCTCGCCGTTGCGGTGTGCGGGTAGAGCGGTTTTCCATCGGTTTTGGTAAATCACTCTGGACGCGCACTGACCGCCACGGCACAGAATTTGTCATCGCTCTTATCCCGCTTGGCGGCTACGTTAAGATGCTCGACGAACGCGTTGAGCCTGTCGCCCCTGAGCTACGACACAGCGCATTCAACAACAAAACCGTTGGACAACGCGCCGCCATCATCGCTGCCGGGCCGGTAGCCAACTTCATCTTTGCTGTTTTCGCCTACTGGCTGGTGTTTATCATCGGCGTGCCTGGCGTGCGTCCGGTTGTGGGTGAAATTGCGCCTGATTCCATCGCGGCGAGTGCGCAAATTACGCCGGGGATGGAACTTAAAGCGATTGATGGCATCGAAACCCCTGATTGGGATGCCGTGCGTCTGCAGCTGGTAGCCAAAATTGGCGATCGGCAGACAACATTCAGCGTGTCGCCGTTTGGTTCTGACCAGCGGCAGGACAAAGTGCTCGATTTACGTCACTGGCGTTTCGAGCCAGACAAAGAAGATCCCGTCTCTGCACTGGGCATTCGTCCACGCGGTGCGCAGATTGAGCCGGTATTAGCCGAAGTACAGGCAAACTCGGCTGCCAGCAAAGCAGGTTTGCAAGCGGGCGACAGGATCGTTAAAGTCGATGGTCAACCATTAACAGAGTGGATGACCTTTGTTACTCTGGTGCGCGATAATCCGGGCACGTCGCTCGCGCTGGAAGTTGAAAGGCAGGGCAGTCCGCTTTCGCTGACGCTGACTCCGGATACGAAGTCGGTCGGCAAAAAGGCAGAAGGGTTTGCAGGCGTTGTGCCGAAAGTCATCCCGCTGCCAGATGAGTACAAGACAATACGCCAGTATGGGCCGTTCAGCGCCATCCTTGAAGCCACGGATAAAACATGGCAACTGATGAAGCTGACGGTAAACATGTTGGGGAAATTGATAACCGGTGATGTGAAACTGAACAACCTCAGTGGGCCAATTTCAATAGCTCAGGGGGCTGGGATGTCAGCGGAGTTCGGGTGATTTACTATCTCATGTTTCTTGCGCTCATTAGCGTGAACCTTGGGATAATCAACCTGTTCCCGCTTCCCGTTTTAGACGGGGGTCATCTGCTGTTTTTGGCGATTGAAAAGCTAAAAGGCGGGCCGGTATCCGAGCGAGTTCAAGACTTTAGTTATCGCATTGGCTCGATTTTGCTGGTGCTGTTAATGGGGCTTGCACTTTTCAATGATTTCTCTCGGTTGTAAGAGAGTTAGTTAGGAAGAACGCATAATAACGATGGCGATGAAAAAGTTGCTCATAGCGTCGCTGCTGTTTAGCAGCGCCACCGTATACGGTGCTGACGGGTTCGTAGTGAAAGACATTCATTTCGAAGGCCTTCAGCGTGTCGCCGTTGGTGCGGCCCTCCTCAGTATGCCTGTGCGCCCCGGCGATACGGTTAATGATGATGACATCAGTAACACCATCCGTGCTCTGTTTGCCACTGGCAACTTCGAGGATGTCCGCGTCCTGCGCGATGGTGATACGCTTCTGGTTCAGGTAAAAGAACGTCCGACGATCGCCAGTATCACCTTCTCCGGTAACAAGTCGGTGAAAGATGACATGCTCAAGCAGAACCTTGAAGCATCTGGCGTACGTGTGGGGGAATCCCTGGATCGCACAACCCTTTCAGACATAGAAAAAGGTCTGGAAGACTTCTATTACAGCGTGGGTAAATACAGTGCCAGCGTGAAAGCGGTTGTGACGCCGTTGCCACGTAACCGTGTTGACCTGAAACTGGTCTTCCAGGAAGGTGTTTCTGCGAAGATCCAGCAGATCAACATCGTGGGTAACCACGCGTTCAGCACCGATGAACTGATCTCTACGTTCCAGCTGCGCGACGAAGTGCCATGGTGGAACGTGGTGGGCGATCGTAAATACCAGAAGCAGAAACTGGCGGGCGACCTTGAAACCCTGCGCAGCTACTATCTGGATCGCGGTTATGCCCGTTTCAACATCGACTCGACTCAGGTCAGTCTGACGCCAGACAAGAAAGGCATCTACATTACGATTAACATCACAGAAGGCGATCAGTACAAGCTTTCTGGTGTTGACGTGAGTGGTAACCTGGCAGGCCATTCTGCTGAGATCGAATCGCTGACTAAAATTCAGCCGGGCGAGCTGTATAGCGGGTCTAAAGTGACCAAAATGGAAGACAGCATTAAGAAGCTGCTCGGCCGCTATGGTTATGCTTATCCGCGTGTACAAACTCAGCCTGAAATCAACGACGCGGATAAAACTGTGAAGCTTCACGTTAACGTTGATGCGGGTAACCGTTTCTACGTGCGTAAGATCCGCTTCGAAGGTAACGACACCTCCAAAGATTCCGTCCTGCGTCGCGAGATGCGTCAGATGGAAGGCGCATGGTTAGGTAGCGACCTTGTTGACCAGGGTAAAGAGCGTCTGAACCGTCTGGGCTATTTCGAAACGGTTGATACCGATACCCAGCGTGTTCCGGGCAGCCCGGATCAGGTTGATGTCGTGTATAAAGTCAAAGAGCGTAACACCGGTAGCTTTAACTTCGGTGTGGGCTACGGTACTGAAAGTGGCGTCAGCTTCCAGGTCGGCGTACAGCAGGATAACTGGCTGGGTACGGGTTACTCCGTAGGTATCAACGGTACCAAAAACGACTACCAGACCTACTCTGAGTTCTCTGTTACCAACCCATACTTCACCGTAGATGGTGTGAGCCTGGGCGGTCGTATCTTCTATAACGACTTTAAAGCAGATGACGCGGATCTGTCTTCTTACACCAACAAGAGCTACGGTGTAGATGGTACGCTCGGCTTCCCGGTTAACGAATATAACTCGCTGCGCGCTGGTTTAGGTTACGTGCATAACGACCTGTCCAACATGCAACCGCAGGTGGCGATGTGGCGTTATCTGGACTCTATTGGCCAGTCAACCAGTAAAAATGGGGACAACAACGGCTTTGCTGCTGATGACTTCACCTTCAACTATGGCTGGACCTATAACCGTCTCGACCGTGGTTACTTCCCGACGGAAGGTTCTCGTGTCAACCTGAACGGTAAAGTGACCGTTCCGGGTTCTGATAACGAGTTCTACAAGGTAACGCTGGACACCGCGTCCTACTTCCCAATTGATGACGACCACAAGTGGGTAGTCCTGGGTCGTACCGTTGGGGCTATGGCGATGGTTTAGGTGGCAAAGAACTGCCATTCTATGAGAACTTCTACGCCGGTGGTTCCAGCACCGTTCGTGGCTTCCAGTCCAACAACATTGGTCCGAAAGCGGTCTATTACGGCGGTAACGACACCGATAACTGTAATAAATCGTCGTCTTCTGAAGTCTGTAGCTCTGATGATGCGGTGGGCGGTAACGCCATGGCCGTTGCTAGCCTGGAGTTCATCACACCAACGCCGTTCATCAGTGATAAATACGCAAACTCAGTCCGTACATCCATCTTCTGGGATGCCGGTACTGTATGGGATACCAACTGGGAGAATACTGCCCAGATGCGTGCGGCAGGCGTACCAGACTACAGCGATCCGAGCAATATTCGCATGTCTGCAGGTATCGCATTACAATGGATGTCACCGCTGGGGCCGTTGGTCTTCTCTTACGCCCAGCCGTTTAAGAAATACGATGGAGACAAAGCGGAGCAATTCCAGTTTAACATTGGTAAAACCTGGTAATAATCCGCTGCAATGGAATGCGTTGGCAGTGTAGCGCTGACAACTGGCGATCGGTAACACGATCGCCTTGCCACGCAAAGAACGGTACCTTCTGGTGCCAATGGGATGGTAAGGAGTTAATTGTGAAAAAGTGGTTATTAGCTGCAGGTCTCGGTTTAGCGATGGCAACCTCTGCTCAGGCAGCAGACAAAATTGCAATCGTCAACATGGGTAATTTGTTCCAGCAGGTTGCACAGAAAACAGGTGTTTCTGCGACGCTGGAAAACGAATTCAAAGGCCGTGCAAGCGAACTGCAGGGTATGGAAAACGATCTTCAGTCCAAAATGCAGCGTCTGCAGCGTGATGGTTCTACCATGAAAGCGAGCGACCGTAGCAAGCTGGAAAAAGACGTAATGGCTCAGCGTCAGACGTTCTCCCAGAAAGCGCAGGCTTTCGAGCAGGATCGTCAGCGTCGTTCTAACGAAGAGCGTGGCAAGCTGGTGACTCGCATTCAGACTGCTGTTAAAGCAGTTGCTGCCGATCAGAGCATCGATCTGGTTGTTGATGCGAATGCCGTTGCTTTCAACAGCAGCGATGTTAAAGACATCACCGCTGATGTTCTGAAACAGGTTAAATAAGTAATGCCTTCAATTCGACTGGCTGATTTAGCTCAGCAGTTGGATGCAGAATTACACGGTGATGGCGATCTCGTCATCACCGCTGTTGCGTCCATGCAATCTGCTAAAGCCGGCACTATTACCTTCATGGTAAGCCCTAAGTACCGTGAGCAACTGGCTCAATGCCAGGCGTCAGCTGTTGTTCTGACGCAGGACGATCTTCCGTTTGCCACTGGAAGCGCGTTGGTAGTGAAAAATCCCTATCTGACGTATGCACGCATGGCACAAATTCTTGATTCCACGCCGCAGCCGGCGCAGGACGTTGCTGCCAGTGCAGCGATTGATCCGACGGCTCAGCTTGGTCACAACGTGGCAGTTGGCGCAAATGCCGTTATCGAATCTGGCGTGGTGCTGGGCGATAACGTTGTCATTGGTCCAGGTTGCTTCGTTGGGAAAAATACGAAAATCGGCGCCGGGACCCGTTTATGGGCCAACGTGTCTGTTTACCATGAAGTAGAAATTGGCGAAAACTGCCTCATTCAGTCCAGCACAGTGATTGGTTCTGATGGCTTTGGCTACGCTAACGATCGTGGTAATTGGGTTAAGATCCCACAGCTTGGTCGCGTGATTATCGGCGATCGTGTTGAGATCGGTGCTTGTACCACCATTGACCGTGGTGCACTTGACGATACGATTATTGGCAATGGTGTTATCATCGATAATCAGTGCCAGATTGCGCATAACGTTGTGATTGGCGACAATACCGCGGTTGCGGGTGGCGTTATCATGGCGGGCAGCCTGAAAATTGGCCGTTACTGCATGATCGGCGGTGCGAGCGTGATTAATGGCCATATGGAAATATGCGACAAGGTGACCGTGACAGGAATGGGCATGGTAATGCGTCCTATCACCGAACCTGGCGTCTATTCCTCTGGCATCCCGCTGCAACCCAACAAGGTATGGCGTAAAACAGCTGCTCTGGTGATGAATATTGATGATATGAGCAAGCGACTCAAGTCTCTTGAGCGCAAAATCGATCAACAAGACTAAGCGTTCATCCGTTTAATGCTATATTCCCCGCCTGTCGGCTTTCTTATAACCGGCAGGCCGTGTTATTATTTTTATCAGTACATTTTGACAGGAAGAGTATTTTGACTACTGACACTCATACTCTGCATATTGAAGAGATTTTAGAACTTCTGCCGCACCGCTACCCGTTTTTGCTGGTAGACCGTGTGCTGGATTTTGAAGAAGGTCGTTTTCTGCGCGCAGTGAAAAATGTTTCCGTGAACGAGCCGTTCTTCCAGGGACACTTCCCGGGTAAACCTATCTTCCCGGGTGTGTTGATTCTGGAAGCGATGGCACAGGCTACCGGTATTCTTGCGTTTAAAAGCGTGGGCAAACTGGAGCCGGGTGAGCTGTACTACTTCGCGGGTATCGATGAAGCGCGCTTCAAGCGTCCTGTCGTGCCTGGTGATCAGATGATCATGGAAGTCACTTTTGAAAAAACGCGTCGCGGCCTGACTCGCTTCAAAGGCGTAGCTCTGGTTGACGGCAAAGTTGTTTGCGAAGCGACTATGATGTGTGCTCGTAGCCGGGAGTCTTGATACGTGATTGATAAATCCGCCTTTATTCATCCTACCGCCATTGTGGAAGTCGGTGCCATTATTGGTGCTAACGTCCATATTGGCCCATTTTGTATTGTTGGACCCCATGTCGAAATTGGTGAGGGTACAGTACTGAAATCTCACGTTGTCGTGAATGGTCATACGACTATTGGCTGCAATAACGAGATCTATCAGTTCGCTTCCATCGGCGAAGTAAACCAGGATCTTAAATATGCTGGTGAGTCGACCCGTCTGGAAATCGGCGATCGTAACCGCATTCGCGAAAGCGTCACCATTCATCGTGGAACAGTACAGGGTGGTGGATTGACGAAGGTGGGCAGCGACAACCTGTTTATGGTTAATGCGCATATCGCGCACGACTGTACGGTAGGTAACCGCTGTATTCTTGCCAACAACGCAACGCTGGCAGGACACGTATCGGTAGATGATTTCGCAATTATTGGCGGCATGACCGCAGTCCATCAGTTCTGCATCATTGGTGCACACGTGATGGTCGGCGGATGCTCCGGTGTGGCGCAGGATGTCCCACCGTTCGTCATTGCGCAGGGTAACCATGCCACGCCGTTTGGCGTGAACATCGAAGGCCTCAAGCGTCGTGGCTTTAGCCGCGAAGCGATTACTGCAATCCGCAACGCGTACAAGCTGTTGTACCGTAGCGGTAAAACGCTGGAAGAGGCGAAGCCGGAAATTGCCGAGCTGGCGGAAAAGCACCCTGAAGTGAACGAGTTCATGACGTTCTTTGACCGTTCCACAAGGGGTCTGATTCGTTAATGGTCGACAGTCGTCCGCTTACGATAGCCTGGTCGCCGGAGAAACCTCCGGCGATATTCTTGGTGCAGGTCTTATCCGTGCGCTCAAGGCCCGGTACCCAATGCGCGCTTTGTAGGCGTTGCTGGCCCGTTGATGCAGGCCGAAGGCTGTGAAGCCTGGTATGAAATGGAAGAGCTGGCTGTGATGGGCATCGTTGAGGTGCTGGGTCGCCTGCGCCGTCTGCTGCACATTCGTGCCGATCTCACCCGTCGCTTTACCGAACTCAAACCCGATGTGTTTGTCGGTATCGATGCACCGGATTTCAACATTACCTCGAAGGGAATCTGAAGCAGAAGGGCATCAAAACCATTCATTATGTCAGTCCGTCCGTCTGGGCGTGGCGACAGAAACGCGTTTTCAAAATCGGACGGTCAACCAACCTGGTGCTGGCTTTTCTGCCTTTCGAAAAAGCGTTTTACGACAAATTTAATGTCCCGTGCCGTTTTATCGGTCATACCATGGCGGATGCAATGCCGCTGGATCCGGATAAAAACGCGGCGCGCGATGTGCTGGGTATTCCTCATGATGCGCACTGTCTGGCACTGCTGCCCGGTAGCCGTGGTGCAGAAGTCGAGATGCTCAGCGCGGACTTCCTGAAAACGGCGCAAATCCTTCGCAAGACCTATCCTGACCTCGAAGTGGTTGTGCCGCTGGTGAATGCAAAACGTCGCGAGCAGTTTGAGCGCATCAAGGCGGACGTTGCTCCGGATCTCCATGTTCATCTGCTGGACGGGAAGGGCCGTGAGGCGATGGTCGCAAGCGACGCCGCACTGCTGGCCTCGGGCACCGCTGCGCTGGAGTGTATGCTGGCGAAGTGCCGATGGTGGTTGGCTATCGCATGAAGCCGTTCACCTTCTGGCTGGCGAAACGTCTGGTGAAAACGGACTATGTCTCTCTGCCAAACCTGCTTGCCGGGCGCGAGCTGGTAAAAGAGCTTCTGCAGGATGAGTGCGAGCCGCAGGCGCTGGCCGATGCGTTGTTACCGCTACTGGCCGACGGCAAAACCAGCCACCAGATGCATGATACGTTCCGCGAACTGCATCAGCAGATACGCTGTAATGCCGATGAACAAGCGGCTGAAGCGGTGCTGGAGTTAGCAAAATGATGGAATTTATTTATCCTCACACCCACCTCGTGGCGGGTGTGGACGAAGTCGGTCGTGGCCCGTTAGTGGGTGCAGTGGTGACCGCTGCGGTGATCCTCGATCCTGCTCGCCCGATTATCGGGTTAAACGACTCTAAAAAATTGTCTGAAAAGCGCCGTCTGGCGCTGTTTAGTGAGATTCAGGAAAAGGCGCTGGCCTGGAGCCTGGGGCGTGCAGAGCCGCATGAGATCGACGAACTCAATATTTTGCATGCCACTATGCTGCGATGCAGCGCGCGGTGGCGGGTCTGAAAATTACCCCGGAGTATGTCCTGATTGACGGAAACCGCTGCCCTGCGTTGCCGATGCCGTCAATGGCGGTGGTGAAAGGCGATAGCCGGGTCGCAGAAATCAGTGCGGCTTCTATCATTGCCAAAGTGACGCGTGATGCCGAAATGGCCGCGCTGGACCTCACTTACCCTCAGTATGCTTCGCCCAGCATAAGGGTTATCCAACGGCCTTTCATCTGGAAAGGCTGGCTGAACATGGCGCAACTGGAACATCACCGACGCAGCTTTGGCCCGGTGAAACGCGCGCTGGGACTGGTGTCCTGAATCAATACGCAAGCAATTAAGTAACGCGGAATCTGAAGATGGCTGAACCACGTTTCGTACACCTGCGGGTGCATAGCGACTACTCCATGATCGATGGGCTGGCGAAGACCGGGCCGCTGGTAAAAAAGGCGGCCTCGCTTGGCATGCCTGCGCTGGCGATCACCGATTTTACCAACCTGTGTGGCCTGGTGAAGTTCTACGGAGCGGCACATGGCGCGGGGATGAAACCCATCGTTGGCGCGGATTTTCACGTCCAAAGCGATCTTATCGGCGATGAATTGACGCAAATCTCCGTGTTAGCGATGAATAATGTGGGGTATCAAAACCTTACTCTGCTTATCTCCAAAGCCTATCAGCGCGGCTATGGCGCACTGGGGCCGTGGATCGACCGGGACTGGCTGGCTGAGCTGAACGACGGGCTGCTGCTGATCTCCGGCGGCCGTATGGGTGATGTCGGAAAATGTCTGCTGCGTGGCAACAGTGCGCTGGTGGATCAGTGCGTGTCGTTCTATGAAGAACATTTCCCGGATCGTTACTACCTTGAGCTGATCCGCACCGGTCGGCAGGACGAAGAGAGTTACCTGCACGCCGCGGTTGCGCTGGCTGAAGAACGCGGCCTGCCCGTGGTGGCAACCAATGACGTGCGTTTCCTTGAGCCTGGCGATTTTGACGCGCACGAGATTCGCGTCGCGATCCATGATGGCTTCACGCTTGACGATCCGAAACGTCCGCGCAACTACTCGACGCAGCAGTACATGCGCAATGAAGAGGAGATGTGCGAACTCTTCTCCGATATCCCGGAAGCGCTGGAGAACAGCGTAGAGATAGCCAAACGCTGTAACGTCACCGTGCGCCTTGGCGAATACTTCCTGCCGCAGTTCCCGACCGGGGACATGACCACGGAAGATTTCCTTGTCATGAAGTCAAAAGAAGGCCTCGAAGAGCGTCTGGAATTCCTCTTCCCGGATGAAGAAGAGCGTAAAAAGCGTCGTCCGGAGTATGACGAGCGCCTGGATATTGAACTCCAGGTGATCAACCAGATGGGTTTCCCGGGCTACTTCCTGATCGTTATGGAGTTTATCCAGTGGTCGAAGGATAACGGCGTACCGGTTGGACCGGGGCGTGGCTCCGGTGCGGGCTCGCTGGTGGCCTATGCACTCAAAATTACCGACCTCGACCCGCTGGAATTTGACCTGCTGTTCGAACGTTTCCTTAACCCGGAACGTGTCTCGATGCCCGACTTCGACGTCGACTTCTGCATGGAGAAACGCGACCAGGTTATTGAACACGTGGCGGACATGTACGGCCGCGACGCGGTATCGCAGATTATTACCTTCGGTACGATGGCAGCGAAAGCGGTTATTCGCGACGTTGGCCGTGTACTGGGGCATCCGTACGGTTTTGTCGATCGTATCTCTAAACTGGTGCCGCCTGACCCAGGTATGACGCTGGCAAAAGCGTTTGAAGCTGAACCACAGCTGCCAGAAATCTACGAAGCCGATGAAGAAGTTAAAGCGCTGATCGACATGGCCCGTAAGCTGGAAGCGTCACGCGTAACGCCGGTAAGCATGCGGGTGGGGTGGTTATCGCGCCGACCAAAATCACCGATTTTGCGCCGCTATACTGCGATGAAGCGGGCCAGCATCCGGTCACCCAGTTTGACAAGAACGACGTCGAATACGCCGGGCTGGTGAAGTTTGACTTCCTCGGTCTGCGTACGCTCACCATCATCAACTGGGCGCTGGAGATGATCAACGCCCGTCGCGAGAAGAACGGCGAGCCGCCGCTGGATATCGCGGCCATCCCGCTTGATGATAAGAAAAGTTTCGACATGCTGCAGCGCTCGGAGACCACCGCCGTCTTCCAGCTTGAATCCCGCGGCATGAAAGATTTGATTAAGCGCCTGCAGCCTGACTGCTTCGAAGATATGATCGCACTGGTGGCCCTGTTCCGTCCGGGCCCGCTACAGTCAGGATGGTAGATAACTTTATCGACCGTAAGCACGGGCGTGAAGAGATTTCCTATCCGGATGTGCAGTGGCAGCACGAGTGCCTGAAGCCTGTTCTGGAGCCAACCTACGGCATTATCCTGTACCAGGAACAGGTTATGCAGATTGCCCAGGTGCTCTCTGGCTACACCCTTGGCGGCGCGGACATGCTGCGTCGCGCGATGGGTAAGAAAAAGCCGGAAGAGATGGCCAAGCAGCGCGGCACTTTCGAAGAAGGCGCAAGAAAAAACGGTATTGATGGCGAGCTGGCGATCAAAATCTTTGACCTGGTAGAGAAATTCGCCGGGTACGGATTTAACAAATCCCACTCTGCTGCCTATGCTTTGGTCTCTTACCAGACGCTGTGGCTGAAAGCGCACTATCCTGCTGAATTTATGGCAGCGGTTATGACTGCCGATATGGACAACACCGAGAAGGTGGTTGGCTGGTGGATGAGTGCTGGCGCATGGGCTTAAGATCCTGCCGCCGGATATCAACTCCGGTCTCTATCATTTCCACGTCAACGAGCACGGGGAAATTGTTTACGGGATTGGCGCGATCAAAGGCGTGGGTGAAGGCCCGATTGAGGCGATCCTCGAAGCGCGTAACAACGGCGGTTATTTCCGCGAGTTGTTCGATCTTTGCGCCCGTACGGACACCAAAAAACTGAACCGCCGCGTGCTCGAAAAACTGATCATGTCCGGCGCGTTCGACAGGCTGGGGCCGCATCGCGCCGCGCTGATGAACTCTCTCGGCGATGCGCTGAAAGCGGCGGATCAGCACGCCAAAGCGGAAGCGATCGGTCAGGCGGATATGTTTGGCGTACTGGCGGAAGAGCCAGAGCAGATAGAGCAGTCTTATGCCAGCTGCCAGCCGTGGCCAGAACAGGTGGTGCTGGATGGAGAGCGTGAAACGTTAGGTTTATACCTGACGGGGCACCCCATCACCCAGTACATCAAAGAAATTGAGCGCTATGTCGGAGGCTACAGGCTGAAAGACATGCATCCGACAGAACGTGGTAAAATCACCACGGCTGCGGGGCTCGTGATTGCTGCAAGGGTTATGGTCACCAAGCGCGGCAATCGTATCGGCATCTGTACGTTGGATGACCGTTCCGGGCGTCTGGAGGTGATGTTGTTCACCGACGCGCTGGATAAATACCAGCATTTGCTGGAAAAAGACCGCATACTTATCGTCAGCGGACAGGTCAGCTTTGATGACTTCAGTGGGGGGCTTAAAATGACCGCCCGCGAAGTGATGGACATTGACGAAGCCCGGGAAAAATATGCTCGCGGGCTTGCTATCTCGCTGACGGACAGGCAATTGATGACCAGCTTTTAAACCGACTCCGTCAGTCTCTGGAACCCCACCGCTCGGGGACAATTCCAGTACATCTCTACTATCAGAGGGCGGATGCACGTGCGCGGTTGCGCTTTGGTGCAACGTGGCGTGTCTCTCCGAGCGATCGTTTACTTAACGATCTCCGTGGCCTCATTGGTTCGGAGCAGGTGGAACTGGAGTTTGACTAATACAGGAATACTATGAGTCTGAATTTCCTTGATTTCGAACAGCCGATTGCTGAGCTGGAAGCGAAAATCGATTCTCTGACAGCGGTAAGCCGTCAGGATGAAAAACTGGATATTAACATCGATGAAGAAGTGCATCGTCTGCGTGAGAAAAGCGTAGAACTGACGCGCAAAATCTTTGCCGATCTCGGCGCATGGCAGATCGCCCAGCTGGCGCGTCATCCACAGCGTCCGTACACCCTGGATTATGTCCGCCTGGCGTTTGACGAATTTGACGAACTGGCAGGCGATCGCGCTTACGCTGACGACAAAGCTATCGTCGGCGGCATCGCACGTCTGGACGGGCGCCCGGTGATGATCATTGGTCATCAGAAAGGCCGTGAAACCAAAGAGAAAATTCGTCGTAACTTTGGTATGCCGGCACCAGAAGGCTACCGTAAAGCCCTGCGTCTGATGGAGATGGCTGAGCGTTTCAAGATGCCAATCATCACCTTCATCGACACCCCGGGTGCGTATCCTGGCGTGGGCGCGGAAGAGCGTGGCCAGTCAGAAGCCATCGCGCGTAACCTTCGCGAGATGTCTCGCCTGAAGGTGCCGGTCATCTGTACCGTTATCGGTGAAGGGGGTTCCGGTGGTGCGCTGGCGATTGGCGTGGGCGATAAAGTGAATATGCTGCAGTACAGCACCTATTCCGTTATCTCCCCGGAAGGTTGTGCCTCTATTCTGTGGAAGAGCGCCGATAAAGCGCCTCTGGCTGCAGAAGCGATGGGCATCATTGCCCCACGTCTGAAAGAGCTGAAGCTGATCGACTCCGTGATCCCTGAACCTCTGGGTGGCGCGCATCGTAAGCCGGAAGTGATGGCGGCTTCCCTGAAAGCGCAGCTGCTGGCAGACCTGGCGGACCTGGATGTCCTGAGCACAGAAGATCTGCTCAACCGTCGTTACCAGCGTCTGATGACCTACGGTTACGCGTAAGCTTCACAATTATCCTAAAAGCCGCACATTGTTGCGGTTTTTTTTATGCCTGCCGTTTACCTTAACTATGCTTAGCTAATGTTTTTCAAGGAGGTAAACCGTGAACATCATCGCCATTATGGGGCCGCACGGCGTCTTTTATAAAGACGAGCCCATTAAGGAGCTGGAGCACGCCCTTCAGTCCCGCGGGTACCAGCTGATTTGGCCGCACAATAGCGCCGACCTGCTGAAATTTATCGAGCACAACCCTCGCATCTGTGGCGTGATCTTCGACTGGGACGAGTACGACATGGAGTTGTGCAGCGATATCAATAAGCTGAACGAATATCTCCCGCTGTACGCTTTTATTAATACCCACTCGACAATGGACGTGAGCGCTCATGATATGCGAATGGCGCTGTGGTTCTTTGAATACTCACTCGGTGTCGCGGAAGATATTGCGACCCGTATTCAACAGTACACCGGTGAATATCTCGATAACATCACCCCACCGTTTACCCGCGCGCTGTTTACTTACGTCAAAGAAGGCAAATACACCTTCTGCACGCCAGGCCATATGGCAGGGACGGCCTATCAAAAAAGCCCGGTGGGTTGTTTGTTCTATGATTTCTTCGGGGGCAACACGCTTAAAGCGGACGTGTCGATTTCCGTCACAGAACTTGGATCGCTGCTCGATCACACCGGACCGCACCTGGAAGCTGAAGAATACATTGCCCGGACTTTTGGTGCCGAGCAGAGTTATATGGTGACCAACGGCACCTCGACATCAAACAAAATCGTCGGAATGTACGCCGCACCCGCCGGCAGCACCTTGCTGATTGACCGTAACTGCCACAAGTCGCTGGCTCATCTGCTGATGATGAGCGATGTCGTGCCGTTATGGCTCTCCCCGACGCGAAACGCGCTTGGGATCCTCGGCGGGATCCCGCGTCGTGAATTTAGCCACGCCGCGATTGAACCTAAGGTCGCGGCGATCCCGGGGGCAAGCTGGCCGATCCATGCGGTCATCACTAACTCCACCTATGACGGTCTGCTCTATAACACCAACTGGATTAAGCAGACGCTGGATGTGCCGTCGATCCACTTTGACTCCGCGTGGGTGCCATACACCAACTTTCACCCGATTTACGCGGGAAAAAGCGGCATGAGCGGTGAGCGCGTGCCGGGCAAAGTGTTTTTCGAAACGCAGTCGACGCACAAAATGCTGGCCGCGTTTTCTCAGCCTCGCTTATTCACATCAAAGGCGAGTACGACGAAGAGACGTTTAACGAAGCCTTTATGATGCACACTACCACCTCGCCAAGCTATCCGCTGGTGGCCTCTATTGAAACGGCGGCGGCAATGCTGCGCGGGAATCCGGGCAAGCGTCTGATCAATCGGTCTGTGGAGCGGGCGCTGCATTTCCGTAAAGAAGTTCAGCGGCTTAAAGATGAAGCGGACGGCTGGTTCTTCGATATCTGGCAACCCGAAGAGATTGATGAGGCCGAGTGCTGGCCTGTCTCACCCGGCGAGAGCTGGCACGGTTTTCGCGATGCCGACGCCGACCATATGTTCCTCGACCCGGTGAAGGTGACGATCCTGACGCCGGGGATGGACGAACAGGGCACAATGAGTGACGAAGGCATTCCTGCTGCTCTGGTGGCAAAATTCCTTGATGAACGTGGCGTAGTGGTGGAGAAAACCGGCCCGTATAACCTCTTGTTCCTGTTCAGTATTGGGATTGATAAACCCGTGCGATGGGCTTATTGCGCGGACTGATGGAGTTTAAGCGCGCTTACGATCTCAACCTGCGGGTGAAAAATATGCTGCCGGATCTTTATGCTGAAGATCCTGACTTCTACCGCAATATGCGCATTCAGGATCTGGCCCAGGGGATCCATCGGCTGATCCGTCAGCACGATCTGCCGCGCCTGATGCTGCAGGCGTTTGACGTGCTACCGGAGATGAAGTTGACCCCACACAAGGCCTGGCAACGTCAGGTGAAAGGGGAGGTTGAAACCGTTGAGCTGGAAAATCTGGTCGGGCGCGTGTCGGCTAACATGATCCTGCCTTATCCGCCGGGCGTACCGTTGTTGATGCCGGGGGAGATGATCACCGAAGAGAGTCGGGCGGTGCTCGATTTTCTGCTGATGCTCTGCTCAGTGGGGCGCCACTATCCGGGCTTTGAGACTGATATTCACGGGGCGAAGCGCGATGAGCAAGGGGTTTACTGGGTGCGAGTCCTAAAATAAGGGCGACAGCTTGCCAGGCCCGGGTTGTCGGTTGTAACGTTCAGGCATCATAAAAAGGAGAAGCTATGCTGGGTTTAAAACAGGTTCATCATATTGCGATCATTGCCACCGATTACGCAAAAAGTAAGGCCTTCTACTGCGATATTCTGGGCTTTACGTTATTAAGCGAGGCTTACCGTGAGGAGCGTGACTCCTGGAAAGGCGATCTCGCTTTAAACGGGCAATATGTGATTGAGCTGTTCTCTTTTCCTTTTCCGCCAGCACGTCCGTCCCGCCCGGAAGCTTGCGGCCTGCGCCACCTTGCCTTTAGCGTCGACGACATTGATCGCGCCGTAAAACATCTGGAAACCCACGGCGTGAAGTGCGAAGCGATTCGTATCGACCCGTTCACCGACAAGCGTTTTACCTTTTTCAACGATCCGGATGGCCTTCCGCTGGAGCTTTACCAGCAGTAATTTCCACCCTGTGTGATAATGCCCGCTCAGTTCGGGCATTTTTATATGTGATTTTCTATGACCCTACCCGCGATTGCTCAAGCCGTTTCACCGTACCGCCAGCTGCTGGTGGGGTTTAGCGGTGGCCTGGATTCCACCGTTTTGCTCTACCGTCTCAAACTCTGGCGTGACAACGAGCCTGATATTCAGCTTCGGGCGATGCACATTCATCACGGGTTAAGCCCGCACGCAGATGCGTGGGTGGCACACTGCGAGGCGGTGTGTGCAGCATGGGCGATCCCGCTGACTATTGAACGTGTACATCTCCAGGATGAAGGTCTGGGCATTGAGGCGCAGGCGCGTAAAGCACGCTATGCCGCTTTTGCCGCTGAATTACAGCCTGACGAAGCGCTGGTCACGGCGCAGCATCTCGATGACCAGTGCGAGACATTATTACTGGCCCTCAAACGAGGAAGCGGCCCGGCGGGGCTATCCGCGATGCCAGAACGGGCTGATTTCGCCGGATCGCACCTCCTTCGCCCACTGCTTGGCGAGACGCGAGCCTCGCTGGAAACGTGGGCACGGGAACACGGGCTGAGCTGGATTGAAGATGAAAGCAACCAGGATGACCGCTATGACCGTAACTTCCTGCGTCTGCGTGTCGTACCGCTTCTAAGTGAACGCTGGCCGCACTTTGCAGAAGCGGCAGCACGCAGCGCCCATGCTGTGCGCTGAAACAGGAGAGTCTGCTGGATGAGCTGCTGAGCGAAGAGCTGGCGGAACTGATTTCCGCGCAGGGATCGCTTACCATCGCACCGCTGGAAGCGATGAGCCCGGCGCGTCGGGCCGCATTGTTACGACGCTGGCTGGCCTCTCACGGTGCAGCTATGCCGTCGCGGGCAATGCTGGCTCGTCTCTGGGATGAAGTCGCCTGGCGCGGAAGATGCTACGCCGTGTGTGCACCTGAACGGTTTCGACGTCAGACGCTATAAAGGGGCGCTCTGGTGGGTTAAATCATCTCCCTCGCTCGCCGACAGGTACTCGACTGGCCGTCGCTTGCGGAACCGCTGCTGTTGCCCTGTGATGCCGGTCGTGTGTCTTTGGTGCCAACCGGCCATGTACGTCTGCCTGAACCCGGGGAGCCGGTAACCGTGCGCTTTAAGGCGGGCGGTCTGCTGCATATTGTCGGGCGCAACGGAGGGCGGAAGCTGAAGAAAATCTGGCAGGAGAGCAATGTGCCGCCCTGGCGACGCGATACCACGCCGCTACTTTTCTACGGTGAAACGCTGATTGCTGCAGCAGGGGTATTCATTACGCAAGAGGGGTGGGCAGAAACGGGCATGCAGTTTGAGTGGAAAGCGTAACGGGCAGCCGGGCTGCCCGTTAGTGTCATCAGGATTCGCTCACCACAACGGTGCCGATTTGCGGGTGGCTGAAACTGGCAATTTTGTCCAGACGTAGCTCACGCGTCGCCCCGGCATCTTCCACTATCAGATATTCCACATTCTTTCGCGAAACCAGGTCGCTGGCTTTTGCCTTCAACACTTCGCCATCTTTTAGCTCCAGCGTCAGTATTAAATGATGCTGGCAGGCGAGTTCGAGGTTGTCATAGTCATCACAATTGATGGGTTGATAAGTTTCATTCATTGACATAATCGCTCACCAGTAAATTCGCCGCAGCATACGCTGCTTTTTCCCTGACCGATTCTGAAAGGCCCTCATCAGAGGCCACTTCATTAAGCACTTTCAATACACAGCCCAACGCGTCCGGGACATACCCCAGATCTCCGCTGGCGATTTCCGCATACCGTTTGCGAATTAACTCACAATAATTATTCACATCCCCTCCCGCCAGCGCACTGACTTACTGTGAGATATCATTAAGCCTACGAAGATAAACTCGGTTTAGCAAGGTGACTATACCATACTCATTTAAGCAATATCAGCGCCTTGATAGCCGGTGAATGTTCACCCGGGAACAGCCTTTTTATTCCTTTTTCGCTACAATGTGCGCCTGATTCGAAAGGAGTTCTCTCATGGCGCTGAAAGCGACAATTTATAAAGCTGTGGTCAATGTGGCAGATCTTGACCGCAACCAGTTCCTGGATGCGTCACTCACTCTGGCACGCCACCCCTCTGAAACCCAGGAGCGCATGATGCTGCGCCTGCTGGCGTGGATAAAGTATGCTGACGAGCGTCTGCAATTTAGCCGTGGCTTAAGCGCTGAGGACGAGCCAGAGGCCTGGCTGCACAACGATCATCTGGGTATCGATTTATGGATTGAACTCGGTCTGCCGGATGAGCGCCGCATTAAAAAGGCCTGCACGCAGTCCGCTAACGTGGCGTTATTCGCGTATAATCAACGTGCTGCGGAAATCTGGTGGCAGCAAAGCAAGAGCAAGTGCGGGCAGTTTGCCAACCTTACCGTCTGGTATCTGGACGATGAGCAACTGGCGAAGCTGAGCGAGTTTGCCAGCCGGACGATGGTCCTGCAGGCCACAATTCAGGACGGTGCTATCTGGCTTTCTGATTCTCAGAATAATCTGGAAATTCATTTGACGGCGTGGCAGCCAGCGCATGATTGTCTTGTCCCGAAACGTTAGCATCCCTGACAATGAGCTGGAGATCACCGCCATCCGTGCTCAGGGGGCAGGTGGACAGCACGTTAACAAGGCTTCAACGGCTATCCATTTGCGCTTTGACATTCGGGCCTCCAGCCTGCCAGAGTATTACAAAGAAAGCCTGCTCGCTGCCAGCCATCACCTGATCACCAGTGATGGCGTGATTGTGATTAAAGCGCAGGAGTACCGCAGCCATGAGTTGAACCGCGAAGCGCGATTGCCAGACTGGTGTCGATGATTAAAGAATTAACGGCAGTGCAAAAAAGCCGTCGGGCAACGCGACCGACCCGCGCATCGAAAGAGCGTCGGCTATCGTTGAAGGCCCAAAAATCCACAGTGAAAGCACTACGCGGTAAAGTTCGTCGCCCTACGGAGTGACGAAAAGGAACACAATTTCATAAGGAATTCATTGTGAAAAAAGCATTATTGTCAGCGCTGGCAGTGAGTACGCTGTTTGCGCTTTTCGGGTGTAACAACCGTTCTGAAACGCAGGTCGTGCAGCCTGCGCAGAATGAAGAGTTAAAACCAATGCAGCAGAGCTGGCGCGGCGTTTTACCGTGTGCCGACTGCGAGGGCATTGAAACGTCACTGTTCCTGCAGAAAGACGGTACCTGGGTTATGAACCAGCGTTATCAGGGCGCGAAAGAACCATCTTCCTTTGCGAGCTACGGGACATGGGCGCGTACGGCTGAGAAGCTGGTACTGACGGATACCACCGGTGAGAAAACCTATTTCCGCGCCAAAGGTGAAGGGATGGAGATGCTCGACCGCGAAGGCAATCCGATTGAGTCCCAGTTCAACTATACGCTGGCCCCGGTGAAAGCGGCCCTGCCTGCAACGCCAATGCCAATGCGTGGGATGTATTTCTATATGGCGGATGCGGCGATCTTTACCGACTGCGCCACCGGCAAGAAAATTAGCGTGGCGAACAATGCGCAGCTGGAGCGTGATTACGCTGTTGCGCGTGGCAATGACAGCAAGCCTGTCCTGCTGACGGTAGATGGTCACTTTACGCTGGAGCCGAATCCGGATAGCGGAGAGCTGGTGAAAACGCTGGTGGCAGATAAAGACGCGAAGTTTGTTGCGGGCAAAGACTGTAACAGCAAATAAGCCGATATCGGCCCATTAAAAACCCGCCTGAGCGGGGTTTTTTTTGTTGAACGTTAACCTTTGATGGCTTTCACCAGGTAATCAAGAATGTCGCCAGTCTTGATCATCTGCTTTTCACCACTGCGACGGTATTTGTATTCAATGTCGTCGCTGTCGAGGTTACGGTCGCCGATGACTACGGTGTGCGGGATACCGATCAGTTCCATATCGGCAAACATCACGCCTGGACGCTCTTTACGGTCATCCATCAGCACTTCGATACCCTGAGCGCGCAGCTCGGAGTAAAGTTTTTCGGCCAGCTCCTGCACACGGTAAGACTTGTGCATGTTCATTGGCAGAATAGCCACCTGGAACGGGGCGATATTGTCTGGCCAGACGATGCCACGTTCGTCGTAGTTTTGCTCAATGGCGGCTGCAACCACACGCGTCACACCGATACCGTAGCAACCCATGGTCAGGATCTGGTTGCGGCCATCTTCCCCCTGAACGGCGGCATTCAGCGCGCGGGAATATTTATCCCCCAGCTGGAAGATGTGGCCCACTTCGATACCGCGTTTGATCATCAGGGTGCCCTGGCCGTCCGGGCTCGGATCGCCTGCCACCACGTTACGGATATCAGCCACTTCCGGCGTCGCGACATCGCATCCCAGTTGATGCCGAAGTAATGTTTACCGTCGATGTTAGCGCCAGCGGCGAAGTCGCTCATTGCGGCTACCGTACGGTCAATAACCACCGGAACCGGCATATCCACCGGGCCCAGAGAGCCTGGACCTGCATTCACGACGGCACGGATTTCCGCTTCCGTTGCGAACGTCAGCGGGCTGGCAACCTGAGGCAGCTTCTCAGCTTTCACTTCGTTCAGTTCGTGATCGCCACGCACCAGCAGGGCAACCAGCGGGTACGCGCTACCTTCGGTGGATTTCACCAGCAGGGTTTTTACCGTTTTTTCGACGGGCAGGTTGAACTGCTCAACCAGCTCAGCAATGGTTTTTGCGTGAGGTGTATCAACCAGCTTCATCTCTTCCGTTGCAGCAGCACGTGGCGCTTTAGGGGCCAGCGCTTCTGCAAACTCGATGTTCGCGGCGTAATCAGAAGAGTCAGAGAAGATCACATCTCTTCACCGCTCTGAGCCAGAACCTGGAACTCATGAGACGCGCTTCCGCCGATAGAACCAGTATCAGCCTGCACAGCACGGAAATCCAGACCCATACGGGAGAAGATTTTGCTGTAAGCCTCGTACATTTTGTCGTAGGTCTCTTGCAGCGATTCCTGAGACGTATGGAAAGAGTAAGCATCTTTCATCAGGAATTCGCGTGAGCGCATGACGCCGAAACGTGGGCGAACTTCATCACGGAACTTGGTCTGGATCTGGAAGAAGTTCAGCGGCAGCTGTTTGTAAGAGCTCAGCTCATTACGAATCAGGTCGGTAATGACTTCTTCATGCGTTGGGCCGAGGACGAATGGACGCTCGCCACGATCAACGAAACGCAGCAGCTCAGGGCCATATTGCTCCCAACGGCCGCTCTCCTGCCACAGGTCAGCGGCTGAACCACAGGCATGGACACCTCGATAGCACCGGCGTTGTTCATCTCTTCACGCACGATGTTTTCGACTTTTTTCAGGACGCGCACGCCGGTCGGCAGCCAGGTATATAACCCGGAGGCCAGCTTGCGGATCATCCCGGCGCGCAGCATCAGCTGATGGCTGATCACTTCGGCGTCGGCAGGCGTCTCCTTCAGAGTGGAGAGCAGATATTGGCTAGTACGCATGTTGTTACGGTTCCATTTCGACGATTGGAACAGGCTGAAACACCAGCCTGAGACAAAAAAAGTGGTTTAGTTTACCAGTGTGGCAAAGATGCCAAAAGAGAGGAGGACAAAATTACCTGGGTTCAAGGGCAAACACTTCAAAACCTGCCCCGGTCACGCGCCAGCGAACGTTAAAATCCAGCAGCCAGACGGCGTAGGTTTTCCCGGCGTCCTCTTCTTTACGATAGGCCGGACGGGGGTCCTGAGCAGCACTTCGGTGATAAAGTCACGAAGGCGGGGATAGCGTGTTTCCAGCTGCTCAAGCTGCGTGGTTATCTCAGCCGTGAAGTGAACAGGCATATCTGCCTGCGGTGCTTCCTGTGCATAGCTTGCGCGGGCGTCGGGTAACGCTTCGGCAAAGGGGAGATACGGCTTGATATCGATAACCGGCGTGCCATCAACCAGGTCAAGGCTGCCTAATTCCAGTATGACCTGATCCTTTTGACAGCGTATACCTTTCAGTTCGACCAGCGACATCCCGACAGGGTTTGGACGGAAGGTTGAGCGCGTCGCAAACACGCCCATCCTGCGTTGCTCCCAGGCGAGGAGGGCGTACGGTCGGACGCCAGCCACCTTCCATCGTCTGGTGAAACACAAACACAATCCATAAGTGGCTGAATGCTTCGAGCCCGCGTACGGCATCAGCCTGATTGTAGGGCGCGATCAAGTGAAGCTCGCCACCGCTGGTGACCAGACCTGGCTGGCGTGGCACGGCGAACTTCTCTTTATAGGGAGAGCGAATAACGCCTATCTGTTCGAACTGAAATGAACTCATTTCGCCGTAATGTTCAGCGCCGAGCCGATGCAAACCGCCTGACGGTAGCAACCCGGTGTTCCACTGGTCACTTCGCAGCTATGCAGCAGAACCGCGTTGGCTTTCATTTTTGCCGCGTTGATCTGCATGCGTTTACGCGCTGTTGGGATATTCGGTGGAGAGTCCTGATTGGTAGCCTGACAGGATTCGCCGCTTACTTCACCCAGTTCACGGAAAGGTTTACCCACGAGTTCGTCAGCTTTGGTAATAATGCGAACCGGCGCAGGGCGAGGCGCTTTCGGTTTTACGGGTTCTGCTTTTGGCGGGGTTGCCGTGCTTTGGACAGGTTCAACAGGAGATCTGCTTAGCATAGAACAGCCGCTCAGCATGAGTGCTAAAAGACAGATCGGTAAAGCACGCATAATAATTCCTCAATGGATAATCAAAACGTCAGATATTGAATCAGTTGACTGCACAAATGACAAGACGGGCATAAGCCCGCCTTGATGATATTACACTGAGGTGAGATTACCAGCCTTAACAGCGCCGCCGTTAAACACTTTGTTGGCTTCCTGGTAAACTTCGTCAGACTGATAAGCCTGTACGAACTTCTTCACGTTTTCCGCATCTTTGTTGTCTTCGCGAGTCACGATCAGGTTTACGTACGGGGAGTCTTTGTCTTCAACGAAGATACCGTCTTTCGCTGGCGTCAGGCCAATCTGGCTGGCGTACGTGGTGTTGATAACGGCCAGGGCAATCTGCGCGTCGTCGAGAGAACGTGGCAGCTGTGGGGCTTCCAGCTCAACAATTTTCAGATTTTTCGGATTCTCGGTGACATCCAGAACGTTGGCAGCAGGCCAACACCGTCTTTCAGCTTAATCAGGCCCACTTTCTGCAGCAGCAGCAGGGAACGGCCAAGGTTGGTTGGGTCGTTAGGGACGGCAACCTGAGAGCCTGGCTGCAGTTCGTCCAGAGATTTAATTTTCTTGGAGTAACCGGCAATAGGGTAAACAAAGGTGTTACCCACACCCACCAGTTTATAGCCGCGGTCCTTGATCTGCTGATCCAGGTAAGGTTTGTGCTGGAAGGCGTTGGCGTCGATATCGCCTTTGCTCAGCGCTTCGTTCGGCAGAACGTAATCGTTAAAGGTCACCAGCTCAACGTCCAGACCATACTTCTCTTTCGCGACTTTCTGCGCGACTTCAGCAACCTGCTGTTCTGCACCCACGATAACGCCCACTTTGATGTGGTTTGGATCTTTTTCGTCCTGACCGCAACCCACCAGTGCCAGAGAGCCGATCAGCGCGCCTACCGCTGCAAAGGTCTTTAATTTAAACGCCATGTTATATCCTTAACTCGTCGAGTTTGTGTTGTGTGTAACGTTATTTGTGAGTAACAGTCCGGACGATGCGATCGCCAGAGAACTGGATTAAGTAAACCAGCACAACCAGCAATACCAGAACGGTATTCATTACGGTAGCGTTATAACCAATATAGCCGTACTGGTAGCCAATCTGGCCTAAACCGCCGGCGCCAACGGCACCGCCCATCGCGGAATAACCCACCAGAGTAATCAACGTAATGGTTGCCGCGTTAACCAGCCCGGGCAGCGCTTCAGGCAGCAGGACTTACGCACGATCTGCATTGGCGTTGCCCCCATCGCGCGGGAAGCCTCGATCAAACCGGTCGGGATTTCCAGCAGGGCGTTTTCCACCATACGGGCGATAAACGGCGCAGCTCCCACGGTCAGCGGAACGATGGCTGCCTGCAAACCGATAGACGTTCCCACGATCACACGGGTAAATGGAATCATCCACACCAGCAGAATAATGAACGGGATAGAACGGAAGATATTCACCAGTGCAGACAGGGTGCGATACAGCTTCGCATTCTCAATGATTTGTCCCGGGCGCGTCACATACAGCAGCACGCCGACCGGCAGACCAATCACAAAACCAAAGAAGCCTGATACAAAGGTCATTGCCAGCGTTTCCCAAACGCCGCGAACCAGCAGCCACATCATCGGCTCAGACATAACCCAGTACCTCTACTTTTACGTGATGTTCTTGCAGCCAGGCAATGGCCGCCTGGGTTTCTGCTTGTGTGCCGTGCATTTCCGTCAGCATGATGCCGAACTTCACGCCACCGGCGTAATCCATTTGCGCGCTGATGATGTTGTTATTCACATTAAAGCGGCGTGCGGTTTCGGACAGCAGTGGCGCATCGACGGACTGGCCAGTGAACTCCATACGCAGCATCGGGACGCTGTCCGCTGTCGATTCTGTTTTTAAACGCTCCAGATAATCTTCCGGAATATCCAGGTGCAGCGTGGACTGAATAAACTGTTGTGCCAGTGGGGTTTTCGGATGGGAAAACACTTCGCTGACCGTGTCTTGCTCAATCAACTCACCGTTGCTGATTACCGCGACGCAATCACAGATGCGTTTCACCACGTCCATTTCATGTGTAATAAGGAGAATGGTCAGGCCGAGGCGACGGTTGATGTCCTTCAGCAGCTCCAGAATGGAACGCGTAGTGGCGGGATCTAATGCGCTGGTGGCTTCATCGCACAGCAGCACTTTCGGGTTACTTGCCAGCGCGCGGGCAATGGCCACACGCTGTTTTTGTCCACCGGACAGGTTTGCCGGGTAGCTATCGTGTTTATCACCCAGACCAACGAGATCCAGCAGTTCGGTTACGCGACGCTTAACTTCTTCTTTTGGCGTGTTGTCCAGTTCCAGCGGCAAGGCAACGTTGCCAAACACCGTACGGGAGGCCAGCAGGTTAAAGTGCTGGAAGATCATGCCAATCTGGCGGCGTGCTTTCGTCAGTTCTTTCTCTGAAAGGGCGGTCAGTTCCTGCCCGCCTACTTCTACACGACCCTGGGTTGGGCGCTCAAGCAGGTTAACACAACGGATCAGCGTACTTTTACCTGCACCCGATGCGCCAATGACGCCATAAATTTGACCAGCAGGAACATGCAGGCTGACATTGTTCAGCGCCTGAATGGTTCGGTTCCCCTGCTGGAACACTTTGGTGATATTGGAAAGTTTAATCATTAGATTATTTTTATCGTATGTAAGTTAGCCGTGGCATTTTCTTC
>ENA-OQHY01000112-OQHY01000112.1-human-gut-metagenome-genome-assembly--contig:-NODE-112-length-44270-cov-9.426908_pt1 | contig 44270 bp, 46 predicted proteins | sample MGYA00242570_ERZ504733 | MGnify/ENA primary metagenome ERZ504733 (study PRJEB26092, sample SAMD00036219) | human gut metagenome | host: Homo sapiens | study: EMG produced TPA metagenomics assembly of... | reverse complement strand
ATAAAGGCTATTCAGAAAATAAGGACAGTTTTTTGGTCTAATCAGAGGCTAAAAAGCTGTCCTTATTTTTGTTATCTTTTTGGTGTATCAGATAAGAGAAAAAGGGGGCAGACAATGGAAAACAGATATTATCTGGCGATTGATATCGGAGCGTCGAGTGGACGCCATATTCTTGCGCATAAGAAAGACGGGCGAATTGTCTTAGAGGAGATCTATCGATTTCCAAACGGAATGCAGGAACATAACGGACATAAAGTGTGGAATGTGGATCAGCTTTTTTGGGAAATTCAAACCGGAATGAAGAAATGTGCGGATATAGGAAAGATTCCGTATAGTATGGGAATCGATACCTGGGCTGTAGATTTTGTATTGTTGGATGATCAGGGACAAAGAATTGGTGATGCCGTGGCATATCGTGATGCGAGAACGGATGGGATGGACAAGCAGGTATATGAGATTATTTCGGAAAATGATTTGTATGAAATTACGGGTATTCAAAAGCAGAAGTTTAATACGATCTATCAGCTAATGGCGCTTAAGCAGCAGAATCCGGAAAGCTGGATAGGGCACAAAGTATGCTTATGATTCCGGATTATTTTAACTTTCTTTTGACGGGAAATAAGTTACAGGAATATACGAACGCGACAACAACACAGCTGGTTGATCCGAAAGCCAATGACTGGAACTGGGCATTGATTGATCGGCTGGGATATCCGAGAACCCTCTTTCAGACAATTATGATGGCGGGAAGCATTGTCGGAAACTTGGCGGATTCTATTCAGAAACAGGTAGGTTTTGAATGCAAAGTAGTCTTGCCGGCAACGCATGATACAGCTTCTGCAGTGATGGCAGTTCCATCCAAAGAGGAACAGCCACTTTATATCAGTTCCGGAACATGGTCATTGATGGGAACCGAATTGAAAGAAGCTGCCTGTGATGAGCAAAGCAGAAAGCATAACATGACGAATGAGGGCGGATACGATTATCGCTTCCGCTATCTTAAGAATATTATGGGACTCTGGATGATCCAGTCGGTGCGAAAGGAGATAGCCCCGGAACTTGGTTTTGGAGAGATCAGCGAACTTGCGTCAAAGCAGACGATTCCTTCTTTTGTTGATGCCAACGATCCGAGATTTCTTGCGCCGGAGCATATGACGAGCGAGGTGCAGAAAGCCTGTAAAGAGAGTGGACAGCAGGTGCCACAGGGCATTGCGGAAGTTGCCTGTGTGATCTACAACAGTCTCGCAAAATGCTATGCCGATACAGCAAAGGAGATTGAGAAACTGACCGGAAAAACATACGACTGTATTCAGATCGTTGGTGGCGGTGCCAATGCGGATTATCTGAACAAACTGACCGCATTTTTCACGAAGAAGACAATCTATGCAGGACCGACGGAAGCGACTGCGATCGGTAATCTCTGTGCGCAGATGATCGCAGCGGGAGAATTAGAAAACTTAAAGGAGGCAAGACAATGTGTTTATGCTTCCTTCCCAATTCATAAATACGAAAAGTAAAGGAGAAGAGACATGACAAATTACGAAGCAGCAAGAGAAAAATATGCAGCACTCGGTGTGGATACCGACAAGGCGATCGAGACATTAAAGAAAGTTCCGGTATCGCTTCACTGCTGGCAGCTGGATGATGTGATCGGTTTTGACAATGACGGAGGACTTACTGGAGGCATTCAAACGACCGGTAATTATATGGGCCGTGCTAGAACGCCGGAACAGTTGATGGCAGATATGGAAGAAGCGATGAGACTGATGCCGGGAACCGCAAAATTAAACATACATGCATCTTATGCAATCTTTGCACCGGGGGAATTTGCAGACAGAGATGCGCTTGAACCAAAGCATTTTGCTAAATGGGTAGAATTTGCCAAGAAGCATCATATGGGTATCGATTTTAATCCGACCTTTTTCTCACACGAGAAAGTAAAGGACGGTCAGACACTTTCGAGTCCGGACGAGGAGACAAGACGTTTCTGGATCAATCACGGAAAGGCATGCATCCGCATCTCGGAATATTTTGCAAAAGAGACCGGAATGCCTTGCGTTATGAACATCTGGACCGGTGATGGATTTAAAGATGTTCCGGCAGACCGTATGGGACCTCGTATGCGATACAAGGATTCCATCGAGCAGATCTTATCGGAGCCATACGATCATAACCTCGTAAAGCCTTGTGTGGAGTCAAAAGTTTTCGGTATAGGTGTGGAGTCTTACACAGTCGGATCGGCTGAGTTTACACTTAGTTTTGCTGCTTTACATGACGGCTGTATGCCACTTATGGACAACGGACATTATCATCCACTGGAGTATGTATCTGACAAGATTCCGGCAATGCTCTGCTTTTATCCGGAATTTGCATTGCATATCACAAGAGGTGTGCGCTGGGATTCCGATCATGTGCTGATTCTTGATGATGAGACGAAGGAGATGGCAAAAGAAATTGTAAGAGATAATGCGCTTGACCGTGTCTATATGGCTTTGGACTATTTTGATGCAAGTATCAACCGTGTTTCGGCACTTGCAACAGGATTTCGAAGCTGGCAGAAAGCCCTTCTTATAGCTTTATGTACACCGAATGCAATGCTCAAAGCGCTTCAGGATACGAATCAGATGAGCAAACTTATGGTTATGAATGAGGCGGTGAAGATGTTGCCGATCGGTGAGATATGGGATGAGTACTTAAGACGTGAGGGCGTCGTTGATGATCTTCATTTCTATGATGAAATCGAAAAGTATGAGAACGAAGTATTGGAAAAGAGAAATTAAAAAAGAATAGAAAAGAGGAATTATAATTATGAATTTTTTAGATGCAGAATTTGTACAGGAATTTATCCGCATGGCGAATGACGGATGGGAGCAGGGATGGCATGAGAGAAATGGTGGAAACCTTTCTTATCGTGTAAAACCGGAAGAAGTAGAATTGATAAAAGAGAATTTTAAGGCGAAGGAATGGCAGCCAATTGGCACAAGTGTACCGAATCTTGCCGGCGAGTTTTTTCTGGTTACGGGAAGCGGTAAGTATTTCCGCAATGTGATCATTAAGCCGGAAGATTCCATCTGCATGATTGAACTGGACGAAAAAGGTGAAAATTACCGTATTGTCTGGGGGCTGGTCAATGGAGGCAGACCGACTTCCGAGCTTCCGAGTCATTTGATGAATCTCGAAGTAAAAAAACTTCAAAATCCAAATTACCGTGTGGTCTATCATGCACATACCACCAATATTATTGCACTCACATTTGTACTTCCACTCGAAGATAAAGTGTTTACGAGAGAACTGTGGGAGATGGCAACGGAGTGTCCGGTTGTTTTTCCGGACGGTGTCGGTGTTGTTCCGTGGATGGTTCCGGGAGGAAGAGAGATCGCGGTTGCAACAAGTGAACTGATGAAAAAGTATGATCTGGCCATTTGGGCACATCACGGAATGTTCGCAGCAGGCGAAGATTTTGATCTGACATTCGGTCTGATGCACACCGCTGAGAAATCGGCAGAAATTCTTGTGAAGATGTTATCCATGAGACCGGATAAGCTTCAGACGATCACTCCGGACAATTTCCGGGATCTGGCAAAAGATTTTAACGTTACATTGCCGGAAGAATTTCTTTACGAAAAATAAACAAGAAAAATTGGCAGTGAAGCTGTTGCATCGTAGCCTCACTGCCAATTTTTATTGTGATTAAACGTTATTGTCTGTAAAAATCAATAATCCGGTCAAGTCTTGCGGTCATGTTGGAAAGGAGCGCATCTAAAATCGTGATAGCTGTCATTGCCTCAACAACGACCACTGCACGCGGAACGATAATCGGATCGTGTCGTCCTTTGATGCTGATCTCAATTTCTTTTCCGTCTTTGTTGACGGTCTGCTGTGTTGCTGCAATGGACGGTGTCGGTTTGACGGCTGCACGGAAAAATAACAGCGAGCCATCGCTCATGCCACCGAGCGTGCCACCGGAATAATTGGTTCTCTTGGAGATATGTCCATTCTCCATGCAAAATGCATCGTTGTTGGTTAGCCCGGTAGCGGTAGCTGCACCAAATCCGGCTCCGATTTCAAAGCCCTTTACGGCACCGATCGAGAGGATTGCTTTTGCCAGATTCGCATCGAGTTTTTCAAAAACGGGATCACCGAGTCCGACGGGAAGCCCCAAAATCTGACATTCGATGATGCCACCGCTGGAGTTTTGTTCCTGTAAACATTTTTCGAGATATGCGCTGGCTTTTGCTGCGGCTATTGCATCCGGCATATACAGCTTGTTTTTTGAAATTTCTGCGGGATCAAACCGGGCAGGATCAATGGACACCGGACCGATTGCCTGACTGTAGGCAAGTATGGAGATGTCCATCTGCTCTAAAATTTTGATCGCAATTGCACCGCCGGCAACGCGTCCGATCGTTTCGCGCCCCGAGGAGCGTCCACCGCCGCGGTAATCACGAAATCCGTATTTTTCGTCAAAACAGAAATCGGCATGTCCCGGCCGGTAGTAGGAGGCAATTTCACTGTAATCCGCAGAGTGCTGGTCTTTGTTCCAGACCATCATGGAAATCGGGGTACCGGTTGTTTTTCCCTCAAAGACACCGGATAAGATTTCTACCGTGTCACTTTCCCTGCGCTGTGTGGTAAATTTGGACTGGCCGGGTTTACGCCGGTCTAAAAATTTCTGGATATCTTCTTCACAGAGGCTGAGTCCGGCAGGACAGCCATCCACAACAACACCGATGCCTTTACCGTGGGATTCCCCCCATGTGGTGATACGAAATAAATTGCCAAATGATGAGCCTGCCATAAATGCCTCCTTAAAAACGTTAATATTCTAAGGGATATTATAAAAAACATCGCATTGAATAGTCAAGAGAGATATGGTAATATTTAAAGGAAATAAACATAAAAAAGAGAGAGGGAACATATGGAATTTAACGCAGTATATCATCAGGCGAGTGACAATTACTGTTATCCGCTGAATGAGGATGAGCTGATTATCAATATAAAAACGGGCTACGATGTAAAATCGGTATCCATTATACTCGGAGATCCGTTTGCCGCGGGAATATTAGGCGGCGGGGAGCACTGGATGGAAAAAGGGAGCCGATCATATATAAAAAGCGGTTAAAAAATCAGATCTGGTGGACCACAACCGTGCGTCCGGAGTACAAGCGTCTGAAGTATTATTTTGAACTTCAGACAGGGGAGGAAAGCTGGTTTTATTTTGAAGACGGGTTTGTCAGCAGCGAACAGATGCATCTGGAGGGCAGAAGCCGTCAGTGCTTTGTTTTCCCGTGGATGAATCCCTGTGATGTACCGCGTACCCCGGCATGGGTCAACGATACCGTATGGTATCAGATTTTCCCGGATCGTTTCTGCAACGGAGATCCTTCCAATGATCCTGAGAATGTGGTTTTGTGGAGAGAGCATGGAAGCGTGACCAATGAGGAATGTTTCGGAGGAGATCTGGCGGGGATTACAGACAAGCTGGATTATCTGCAGAATCTGGGAATCAACGGTCTGTATCTGACACCGATCAACGAAGCTCCGTCAAATCACAAATACGATACCACGGATTATACGAAGATTGATCCGCGTTTTGGCGATGAGGAAACCTTTAAACACCTTGTGAAGGAAGCGCATAAGCGGGGCATCCGCGTAATGCTTGACGGTGTGTTCAATCATTCCGGATATTATTTCGCACCGTGGCAGGATGTGCTTGCAAAGGGACCGGAGTCGGAATATTATGACTGGTTTATGATCAATGAATGGCCGTTTGATAAAAACGGGCAGGCGGCAAAGAAGAAACAGTATTATACATTTGCCTTTTTTGATTCCATGCCAAAGATCAATACAAACAATCCGAAAGTACGCAAATATTTTGTAGATATTTGTGCCAACTGGGTGGAAAATTACGGAATCGATGGAATCCGTCTGGATGTGGCAAATGAAGTTTCCCACAGGTTCTGCAAAGAACTGCATGCGCGGGTCAAGGAGATCAACCCGGATATCTATATTCTCGGAGAAATCTGGCACAACGCGCTTCCGTGGCTGCGCGGAGATGAGTTTGATGCGGTAATGAATTATCCGCTTGGACAAAGTATCAAGGATTTCTGGATTGATAAGAGCCTGACGAATGAAGACTTTGAGTATACAATCAACCGCTGCTATACAAGCTATATGCAGCAGACCAATGATGTGCTGTTTAATCTGCTCGATTCGCATGATACCAAGCGGCTTCGCTCGGATGTGAAGAATCTGGATGAATATTTTGCACAGATTGCTGTACTTTTTGCAATGCCGGGAAGTCCGTGCATTTACTACGGAACAGAAATTGCCATGGAAGGAAGCTATGATCCGGACTGCCGCAGATGTATGCCGTGGTCGGATATTGAGGCCGGAAAGTATGCAGAGCGCAGCAGGATCATATCTACACTGATTCATCTGCGCCGGCAGGAACCGCTCTTAAAAAGCCGTAATTTCATTTTCCGAATGATTATGCAGCGTACAGGCGTGTGATCCAGTTTCAGAAAGTGGATTTTCCGGATTGTTATGTGGAAGTGCTGATTAACTGCTGTGAGGAAGATGTCGAGGTAGTGCCGCAGGGAGAAATTCTGCTTGAACGACATTACATAGATTCCACACTTTTGTCCAACGGTATTTTGATCCGCAGAATTCGAAAGTAAATAAAAAGAAAGAGGAATAACAGAAAATGGCTACATATGAGTTGTTAAAACAGGAAGGCAGTGCGAAACGTGCGGTGTTTCATACGGTGCACGGAGATATCCAGACGCCGGTGTTTATGAATGTGGGAACGGTGGCCGCAATCAAGGGTGCTGTTTCAACAATGGATCTCAAAGAGATCAAATGTCAGGTGGAACTGTCCAATACCTATCATCTGCATGTGCGTCCAGGAGACAAGCTGATCAAAGAAATGGGCGGACTGCATAAGTTTATGGTCTGGGATCGTCCGATTCTGACAGATTCCGGCGGATTTCAGGTGTTTTCCCTGGCAGGACTCCGAAAAATTAAGGAGGAGGGCGTATATTTCCATTCCCATGTAGATGGCGCAAAGATCTTTATGGGACCGGAAGAGAGCATGCAGATCCAGTCAAACCTCGGATCGACGATTGCCATGGCATTTGACGAGTGTCCATCGAGTGTGGCAGAGCGCAGATATGTCGAAGATTCTGTTGCGCGTACGACCCGCTGGCTGGAGCGGTGCAAAAAAGAAATGCAGCGTCTGAACAGTCTGGAAGATACGATTAATAAAGAGCAGCTGTTGTTTGGAATTAACCAGGGAGCAATTTTTTCGGATATCCGGACGGACCATGCAAAGAGAATTTCGGAACTGGATCTGGATGGGTATGCAATTGGCGGACTTGCAGTGGGAGAAACCCATGAACAGATGTATCAGATCATAGAGGAGACCGTTCCGTATCTTCCGAAAAACAAGCCGACGTATCTGATGGGCGTGGGAACACCTGCCAATATTCTCGAGGGGGTAGCGCGCGGAATCGATTTCTTTGACTGTGTATATCCGAGCAGAAACGGACGCCACGGACATGTATATACCAACGAAGGAAAGTTGAATCTGTTTAACCAGAAATACGAAAAAGACATGCGTCCGATTGAGGAGGGCTGCCAGTGTCCGGCATGCCGGCACTACAGCAGAGCCTATGTCCGGCATCTGTTAAAAGCAAAGGAAATGCTTGGCATGCGCCTGTGCGTTCTTCATAACCTGTATTTTTACAATACCATGATGGAAGAGATCCGGGATGCTCTCGATGCCGGAAATTTTGCTTCCTACAAAGCAGAAAAACTGTACCGGATGGGACAGTCAAGTATAAAAAATGTCTAAAAAAGCCAAAAAGGCTTGCCCAAAGAACGGAAGTTGTGTAGAATGGGTTTTAGTATTTGAATATAGGAGGAAACATTGATGAGCGCAATTTTAGCAAATAGCAGCGCTTCCGCTTCCGGCGGAATGGGCATGTTTGGTATGATTATCTGGCTGGTAGTAATCTTCGGATTTATGTATTTTCTGATGATTCGTCCACAGAAGAAGGAGCAGAAGAAAAAAGATCTGATGCTTTCCGAAGTAGCTGTGGGAGACACCGTTCTTACTACATCCGGTTTCTATGGAACAATTATTGATATTGTAGATGATACCGTTATCGTAGAGTTCGGAAACAACAAAAACTGTCGTATTCCAATGCAGAAAGCTGCAATTGCAGACGTAGAAAAAGCAGAATCTGCATCATAAAGAACATGAGAGAGGGTGTCGCATTTGCGGCACCTTTTTGCATTTCTTTCTCAATTCAGAATAATAAAAAAGATCTATTATAATCTCAGATTATATTATTTATGAAAAAGTAAAATGGATTTTTAGTTGAAAAGAAGGCCCTGTTGCTATATATTAATAGGTAATAGACTTTGAAACAGCAGAGTAGAAAAGAGGAAAAGCAATGGAATGTCAAATTGGTGTGATCTCGGGAGACGGTATTGGACCGGAGATCGTTACAGAGGCAAAAAAAGTATTAGACCAGATTGGAAGAAAATATGGTCATTTATTTCACTATACGGATATCCTGATGGGGGGATGCTCGATTGATGCAACCGGAGTTCCTTTGACCGATGATGCGATTGCGGCAGCAAAAGCAAGTGATGCGGTACTGATGGGATCTATCGGAGGAAATACTTCCACATCCCCGTGGTACAAGTTAGCACCGGAGCTTCGTCCGGAGGCAGGACTTTTAAAGCTGCGTAAATCGCTCAATCTGTTTGCAAACCTTCGCCCGGCATATTTATATGAAGAATTAAAGGCTGCATGTCCACTGCGTGATGATATCATCGGAACAGGATTTGATATGATGATTATGCGTGAGCTGACAGGCGGTTTGTATTTCGGAGCGCGAAAGACAGAGGAAGTAGATGGCGTGACGACAGCAACCGATACACTTACCTACAATGAAAATGAGATCCGCAGAATTGCAAAGCGAGGTTTTGACATTGCAATGAAGCGCCGCAAAAAGGTAACTTCCGTGGATAAGGCAAATGTTCTGGATTCTTCCCGGCTCTGGAGAAAAATCGTAGAAGAAGTTGCAAAAGATTATCCGGAAGTAACGTATGAGCATATGCTTGTCGATAACTGTGCAATGCAGCTTGTGAAAGATCCAAAACAGTTTGACGTGATTCTGACGGAGAATATGTTTGGAGATATTTTATCCGATGAGGCTTCCATGGTGACCGGTTCCATCGGTATGTTATCATCCGCAAGTTTGAATGATACCAAATTCGGTTTATATGAGCCGAGTGGCGGGTCTGCACCGGATATTGCCGGAAAAGGCATTGCCAACCCGATTGCAACCATTTTAAGTGCAGCCATGATGCTTCGCTATACGTTTGATCTGGATAAAGAGGCTGATGCGATTGAGAATGCCGTGAAACAGGTATTAAAAGAAGGATATCGTACCATTGATATCATGCCGCAGGCAGGAGAGAGCACAGAAGGGATCGAACAGGTTGGCACAGCAAAGATGGGCGACCTGATCGCAGAGAGAGTTTAAGGAGAACATAATATGATAAGTGATAACGCAAGGAGCGGTATGCAGCAGGCTCCGGCGCGCAGTCTTTTCAATGCGCTCGGATTTACCGCAGAAGAATTAAAAAAACCAATGGTCGGAATTGTAAGTTCCTACAATGAAATTGTTCCGGGCCATATGAATATTGATAAAATTGTAAACGCCGTAAAACTCGGCGTTGCGGAAGCAGGTGGCGTACCGGTTGTATTTCCGGCAATCGCGGTATGTGATGGTATTGCCATGGGACATGTCGGCATGAAATATTCTCTGGTTACCAGAGACCTGATTGCAGATTCCACGGAGTGTATGGCTATCGCCCATCAGTTTGATGCACTGGTTATGGTGCCAAACTGTGATAAGAATGTACCGGGGCTTCTGATGGCAGCTGCCCGTCTGAATCTTCCGACCGTATTTGTATCCGGCGGACCGATGCTTGCCGGACATGTGCAGGGAAAGAAGAGAAGTCTTTCTTCCATGTTTGAGGCAGTCGGATCTTACGCAGCAGGAACCATGACAGAGGATGATGTGCTTGAATATGAGAATAAAGTCTGCCCGACCTGTGGGTCCTGCTCCGGCATGTATACAGCAAACTCTATGAACTGTCTGACCGAAGCTCTTGGTATGGGACTTCGCGGAAACGGAACGATTCCGGCTGTTTACTCGGAACGTATCAAACTTGCAAAACATGCAGGTATGGCAGTTATGGATATGTTCCGCAAGAATATCTGCGCGCGTGATATTATTACAAAAGAGTCCATCTTAAATGCACTGACAGTAGATATGGCACTGGGATGTTCCACAAACTCCATGCTGCATCTGCCGGCGATCGCGCATGAGATCGGTTTTGATTTTGATATCAGCTTTGCAAACCCGATCAGCGAAAAGACACCAAACCTCTGCCATCTGGCACCGGCTGGTCCTACTTATATGGAGGATCTCAATGAAGCCGGCGGTGTATATGCAGTGATGAAAGAACTGGCAGATATCGGTCTGTTACATACCGATTGTATGACCGTAACCGGAAAGACGATCGGAGAGAACATTGCAAACGCAGTGAACCGCAATCCGGAAGTCATCCGTCCGGTTGATCATCCATATTCCAAGACCGGTGGTCTGGCTGTTCTGAAAGGAAATCTGGCACCGGATGGTTCGGTGGTTAAGCGTTCTGCTGTTGTCGATGAGATGATGGTTCATGAAGGACCGGCAAGAGTCTTTGAGTGTGAGGAAGATGCTATCGCAGCGATCAAGGGCGGCAAGATTGTAGAGGGTGATGTCGTTGTCATCCGCTATGAGGGACCGAAGGGTGGACCTGGTATGAGAGAAATGTTAAATCCGACTTCTGCGATTGCCGGTATGGGGCTTGGCAGTTCCGTTGCCCTGATTACCGACGGACGTTTTTCCGGTGCATCCAGAGGCGCATCCATCGGACATGTTTCTCCGGAAGCAGCAGTTGGGGGACCGATTGCTCTGGTAGAAGAGGGCGATATCATAAAGATCAATATCCCGGAGATGACATTGAACGTAGATGTTTCGGATGAAGAGATGGCCGCACGACGTGCAAAATGGCAGCCGAGAGAGCCGAAGGTTACCACCGGATATCTTAAGAGATATTCTGCACTGGTTACTTCCGGAAACCGTGGAGCTGTCTTGGAAGTGCCAGAAGAGAAATAAAGGATAGAGGGTTAGAAAATGCAGTTGACAGGATCACAGGTGATTATAGAATGCCTGAAAGAACAGGGGGTAGATACCGTTTTCGGATATCCGGGCGGTGCAATCCTGAACGTTTATGATGAATTATACAAACATCCGGAAATCCGGCATGTACTTACATCGCATGAGCAGGGGGCTTCCCATGCAGCAGACGGATATGCCAGAAGTACAGGAAAAGTCGGAGTCTGTATGGCAACAAGCGGACCGGGAGCCACCAATCTGGTGACCGGTATCGCAACTGCGTACATGGATTCCATTCCGATCGTGGCAATCACCTGCAATGTTGGGGTATCACTCCTCGGAAAAGACAGTTTTCAGGAAATTGATATTGCTGGCATCACAACACCGATTACAAAATACAGTTTTATTGTAAAAGATGTAACAAAACTTGCCGATACGATTCGCAGAGCTTTTTCCATTGCGCGGAAAGGACGTCCGGGCCCGGTTCTGGTAGATATCACCAAGGATGTGACTGCCAACAAAACAGAGTATATAAAGAAAGAGCCAAAAATGCCGCAGCCGGATTGTTCGGCATTCAATGAGGATGATTTAAAGAAAGCCATCCAGATGATTGAAAAGGCAAAGAAGCCGTACATATTTGTCGGAGGAGGAGCAATCCTTTCCGGAGCCAGTGAAGTATTAAAGACATTTGTAGAAAAAACAGATGCACCGGTCTGCGACACACTGATGGGAAAAGGTGCATATGATGGAACATCAGAAAACTATACCGGAATGCTTGGAATGCACGGAACAAAGACGTCCAATCTCGGTGTCAGTGAATGTGATCTTCTGATCGCAATTGGTGTTCGTTTTTCTGACCGTGTACTTGGAAATCCAAAGAAATTTGCAAAACAGGCAAAGATTCTGCAGATTGATATTGATCCGGTAGAAATCAATAAAAATATTATCGTAAATCACAGCATTATCGGGGATGTGGCAATCGTCCTCGGAAAGCTGAATGAAAAACTTGAGCAGCAGAAACATACCGAGTGGCTTTCCCATATTGCGGATTATCAGAAGATGTATCCTATGACCATTCCAAAGGAAGGGTTAAGTGGTCCGTTTATGATCGCAAAGATCTATGAGATGGCAAAAGATGCCATTATGGTCACGGAAGTCGGTCAGCATCAGATGTGGGCTGCACAGTATTTTAAATACAGTAAACCAAGAACCCTGCTGACATCCGGAGGTCTTGGTACGATGGGGTATGGTCTTGGCGCTGCAATTGGTGCACAGACTGCAAATCCGGATAAGCAGGTGATCAATATTGCGGGAGACGGATGTTTCCGCATGAATATGAATGAACTTGCAACAGCATCCAGACAAAAGCTTCCGTTGATTGAAGTGATTGTCAATAACCATGTACTCGGAATGGTCCGCCAGTGGCAGACACTTTTCTATAAACAGCATTATTCCGCAACGGTTTTAGATGACGGTGTGGACTACGTAAAGATTGCAGAGGCGATGGGCGCAGCTGCCCGGCGTGTGACAACACAGGAAGAGTTTAACGCAGCTTTTCAGGAAGCATTGGAAAGTAAGACGCCGTTTGTAATTGACGCAATTGTGGATTCGGATGACAAGGTATGGCCGATGGTTGCACCGGGGGCTCCGATCAATGAATGTTTCGATGGAAAAGATTTCGAGAGCAAGAATAAATAAGCAACAGCATAGTAAAATATAGGAGGAAGTTTGAAATGAGCAGAGTATACAATTTCTCAGCAGGACCGGCAGTATTGCCGGAGGAGGTACTGCAGGAAGCAGCAGATGAAATGTTGGATTACAGAGGATGCGGCATGTCCGTTATGGAAATGAGCCACAGATCCAAAGTGTTCGATGACATCATCAAGGATGCAGAAAAAGATTTAAGAGAGCTGATGAACATTCCGGATAATTATAAGGTATTGTTCTTACAGGGTGGAGCATCCCAGCAGTTTGCAGCAGTTCCTATGAACCTGATGAAGAATAAGAAAGCCGGATACATTGTCACAGGACAGTGGGCAAAGAAGGCGTATCAGGAAGCACAGATGTACGGAGAGGCAATTGAGCTTGCATCCTCTGCAGATCAGACATTCTCTTATATTCCGGATTGTTCCGATCTGGATATTCCGGATGATCTGGATTACGTTTATATCTGTGAGAACAACACCATTTACGGAACCAAATACAAGAAGCTTCCAAACACAAAGGGAAAGACACTGGTAGCAGATGTATCTTCCTGCTTCTTATCTGAGCCTGTAGATGTGACAAAGTATGGCGTAATCTATGGTGGCGTACAGAAGAATATCGGACCGGCAGGTGTTGTAATCGTAATTGCACGGGAAGACCTGATTACAGATGATGTACTTCCTGGCACACCAACCATGCTCAAGTGGAAGACACAGGCAGACAAAGACAGCCTGTACAACACACCGCCATGCTACGGCATTTATATCTGCGGTAAAGTCTTTAAGTGGCTGAAAAAGATGGGCGGCTTAGAGGAAATGCAGAGACGCAACATTGAAAAAGCAAAGATCCTTTATGATTTCCTGGATGAGAGCAAACTGTTCAAGGGAACTGTCAGAAAAGAAGACCGTTCACTGATGAATGTACCGTTCGTAACCGGAGACAAGGATATGGATGCGAAATTCGTAAAAGAGGCAACCGAGGCTGGCTTCGTAAACCTGAAAGGACATCGTACCGTTGGCGGTATGCGTGCATCCATTTACAACGCAATGCCAAAAGAGGGCGTAGAAAAGCTTGTTGAGTTCATGAAGAAATTTGAGAAGGAGAATGCATAAAATGTTTAATTATACATGCTTAAATCCTATCGCTGGGGTAGGTCTGGATTTATTTTCTGATGATTACAAAAAAGTAGACGATCTGGCAGGCGCTGATGCAGCACTTGTCCGCAGTGCGGCAATGCACGATCTGGATCTTCCGGATTCACTGCTTGCAGTTGCCCGTGCCGGTGCAGGTGTCAACAATATTCCGCTTGACAAATGTGCTGACAAAGGTATCGTTGTATTTAATACACCGGGTGCAAATGCCAATGGTGTAAAAGAACTTGTTTTTGCAGGAATGTTATATGCATCCCGCGATATTGTCGGTGGTATTGACTGGTGTCTGGCAAACCAGAACGATGATAACATTGCAAAAACTGCAGAGAAACAGAAGAAGAACTTTGCAGGAACAGAGATTTCCGGAAAGAAATTAGGTGTCATCGGACTTGGAGCCATCGGTGTGCTCGTAGCAAATGCCGCAACCCATATGGGTATGGAAGTATATGGATATGATCCATATATTTCTGTCAATGCTGCATGGAACTTATCCAGAAGCGTAAAGCATATCAGCAATGTAGAAGATATTTACAAAGAGTGCGATTACATTACGATCCATGTACCTCTTTTGGATTCTACCAGAAAGATGATTGATGCCAATGCGATCGCAATGATGAAGCCTACCGCAATTGTATTAAACTTTGCAAGAGATCTGCTGGTAGACGAAGAGGCAATGTTGATGCGTTGGCTGCAGGAAAGATTAAGAAATATGTTTCTGATTTCCCGAATACTACAACCGTTGGAGCAAAGGATGTATTGTCACTCCACATCTTGGAGCGTCTACAGCAGAGTCTGAAGACAACTGCGCAATTATGGCTGTCCGTGAGATTCGTGACTACATGGAGAATGGTAATATTACCCATTCTGTCAATTATCCGGACTGCAACATGGGAGCATGTACCACAGCCGGACGTGTTGCAATTCTGCACAAGAATGTCAAGGGTATGATCGGCCAGTATACGACCGTTCTTGGAGAGGCAGATATCAATGTGTCAGATATGACAAATAAGGCAAAGGGTGACTATGCATATGCACTGATCGATGTGGATTCCCAGATTACCGATGATGTGCTGAAAAAACTGCAGGCAATTGACGATGTATTGCGTGTACGCGTTGTAAAATAACAGAAAAGATAAGCATTTTGCTGTATGGCGGTTCGAAAGAACCGCATATTTTCTTGTATAAACGTATTTTTTCCATTATACTAGAAAGGTATAGAAACCAGCACAATTTATGGAGGATAATATGGCAGACATAAAACCATTTGTATGTGTCAGACCGGCAGAAGATGTAGTATCTGCAGTGGCTGCATTACCATATGATGTATATAACAGAGAAGAAGCAAAAGAAGTTGTGGCAAAAAATCCAAAGTCATTTCTGGCAATTGACCGTGCGGAGACACAGTTTCCGGATGATGTCGATACCTATGATGACAGAGTATATGCCAAAGCGGCACAGATGTTAAAAGACTGGATCGCAGACGGCACATTTATCCGGGATAACAGAGAATGTTATTACATATATGAACTGACGATGGATGGAAGAACACAGACCGGCATTGCGGCATGTGCATCCATTGATGATTATGCGAATCAGGTCATCAAAAAACATGAGAATACCCGTGCGGATAAGGAACAGGATCGTATCTGTCACGTAGATACGTGCAGTGCACAGACCGGACCGATTTTTCTGGCATACCGTGCCAATGCCGTGATCAATGAGGTTGTGGCAAAGACAAAGAAACAGGATGCCTTATATGATTTTGTTGCGGAAGATGGTATTCGCCACCGTGTTTTTGTAGTATCCGATCCGGAAGATATCAAAACGATCCGGAATGCATTTGCACAGATTGGGGAAATCTATATTGCAGACGGACATCACAGAGCTGCTTCTGCGGTAAAAGTCGGATTTAAGCGGAGAGAAGAACATCCGGGATATACCGGAAAAGAAGAATTTAATTATTTCCTTTCCGTTTTATTCCCGGATGAGGAACTGATGATCATGGATTACAACCGTGTGGTACGGGATTTAGGAGATATGACCGAAGAGGCATTTTTATCAAAAATGCAGGAACTCTTTGATGTGCAGAAAATCGAAAATGGAAACGATGTACGACCGGTGAAAAAGGGACAATTTTCCATGTTCCTTTCTGATAAATGGTATCGTTGTACCATGCGCCCGGAGTCGGTTCCGGAGGATCCGGTAGAAGGACTGGACGTATCGGTATTGCAGAATGTACTTTTGGCACCGGTACTTGGAATCGGTGATCCAAAGACAGATAAAAGAATTGATTTTGTCGGCGGAATACGCGGCATGAAAGAGTTAGAAAGAAGATGCCATGAGGACTGTAAGGTTGCATTTGCCATGTATCCGACATCCATTCAGGAGTTATTTGCTGTGGCAGATGCGGGACGTCTCATGCCGCCGAAATCTACCTGGTTTGAGCCGAAACTCCGCAGTGGATTATTCATCCATGAGATTTAAAGAATGGCATTATAGGACATAAATGGAGAAATACATTGGGAATTTTAATAACAGACCAACTGACACAGCTTAGCACCGAGAGTGAAGTGTTAAATGAAGTGGCGAAAAATCCGGGAATTATCCGGAAATATTTACAGGATCTGACACCATCTCTGCTGGGGTTTCTCGTTCAGCTGATGATTGCAGTGATTATTCTTCTGGTAGGCAGCCGGATGATCAAAATGCTGGTGAAAATGGTGCGCCGTTTCTTAGAGCGCGGAAAAGTAGAAGCCGGTGTGGTTTCCTTTCTGAGTTCTTTTGTGAAATATGCGCTCTATTTTGTGCTGGCAATGATTATTCTGGGGCAGTTTGGCGTGACGACAAGCTCTGTGATTGCCGTGCTGGGGTCCGCAGGACTTACCATGGGACTGGCACTGCAGGGAAGCCTTTCTAATTTTGCCGGTGGTGTTCTGATTTTGTTACTAAAACCATTTGTGGTAGGCGATTATATATTGGATAATGCTTCATCAGAAGAAGGAACTGTAAAGGAGATTACCATTTTTTACACCAAGCTGCTTACCATTGATAACAAACTGATCCTGATTCCGAATGGAAGTCTGTCCAACAGCAGTATTACCAATTACAGCCATATGGATATGCGACGGATTGATCTGACCGTCGGGGTTGGCTATGAATCGGATTTGTCAAAGGTTAAAGCAGTGCTTGAGGGTGTGGTAAAGACAGAAACCGCAGTGATAAAGGATGAACCGGTCGATATTTTTGTATCGGATCTGGGGGATAGTGCCGTAGATATGGGCATTCGCGTATGGGTAAAAACAGAAGATTACTGGCCAGTGCGGTGGCGTTTGCTGGAACAGATGAAAAATGCACTGGATGAAAATGGAATTTCAATTCCATTCCCACAGATGGATGTATCGATTCGGAAAGAATAAAACTATTCCGTTGAAATAAAAATGGAAGGATGAGAAATATGGATAAATTGAAATTGTCAGCATATGAAATAATAGAAGTAAGAAAGATTGCAGATATTGAATCCATGGGATATATTCTGCGAACACAAAAAAAGCGGAGCACGCGTGTGTGTCATTTCCAATGAAGATGACAATAAGGTGTTTTCGATCGGATTTCGGACACCCCCGGAAGATGAGACAGGAGTTCCGCATATTATTGAGCATACCACGCTTTGCGGATCGGATAAATTTCCGGTCAAAGACCCTTTTATTGAGCTTGCCAAAGGGTCACTCAATACGTTTTTGAATGCAATGACATATCCGGAAAAAACACTGTATCCGGTAGCAAGTTACAATGAACGGGATTTTAAAAATCTGATGGAGGTATATCTGGATGCGGTATTCCATCCAAATATTACAAAGTATAAAGAGATTTTTATGCAGGAAGGCTGGCACTATGAGCTGGAGTCAGAAGATGCACCGCTGACCATCAACGGCGTTGTATACAATGAAATGAAGGGGGCATATTCCTCCCCGGATGAAGTGCTTGAGACGGCAATTATGGAAGCACTGTTTCCAGACAACACCTACAGCAAAAATTCCGGAGGAAACCCGGAAAAAATACCGGAACTGACGTATGAAAACTATCTTGCGTTTTATCACAAATATTATCACCCATGCAACTCCTATATTTATCTGTACGGAGATATGGATATAGAAGAGAGGCTCACCTGGCTGGATGAGGAATATTTAAGCCATTATGATGCAAATGAAGTGGAAGTACATTCACAAATCCAGTTGCAAAAGCCATTTGACGCGGTAGTATCCGAGCGCAGAACGTATCCGATCACAGAGGATGAACCGGAGGAGAAGCACACGTATCTTTCTTACAATAAAGTGGTGGGAACCGTTCTTGACCGTGAATTGTATCAGGCATTTTCTATACTGGATTATGTCCTTGTCAGTGCGCCGGGAGCACCGGTACGCCAGGCACTGATTGATGCGGGAATCGGGGAAGATGTCTACGGATCTTTTGAGGATGGCATGCTTCAGCCGATGTTCTCCATTGTCGCTAAGAATGCCGATGAGTCTGATCAGACCCGTTTTGTGCAGATTATCGAGGAAACCTTACAGAAGCTGGTAAAGGAAGGTCTGAATCAGGATTCCCTTCTGGCGGGAATTAACAGTGCGGAATTCCGGTTCCGGGAAGCAGATTACGGACAGTTTCCGAAGGGACTTTTGTATGGACTGCAGTGTATGGAAAGCTGGCTGTTTGATGATACCAAGCCGTTTATTCATCTGGAATGTCTGGATACGTTACAGTTTTTGCGGGAGCAGATCAAAACCGGATATTTTGAAGATCTGATTCAGAAGTATCTGCTTGACAATGCGCATGGTGCTGTGGTCGTAGTTGCGCCGGAGAAGGGGCTTAACCGTGCCAAAGAACAGGCACTGGCAGAAAAACTTGCAGCATATAAGGCCGGATTAAGCGACGCAGAGGTGCAGGCATTGATTGCCCAGACCAGACATCTGCGGGAGTATCAGGAAGAGCCGTCAAAGGAAGAAGATCTGTTGAAAATTCCGATGCTTGGCAGAGAGGATATGAAAAAAGAAGCCATGCCGTTTTCCAATAAGGAGGAGAACATGGGAGAAATTCCGGTTGTCCGGCATGAGGCACCGGCAAATGGCATCGATTATATTACCCTGATGTTTGAGTGCAATGACATTGCAGAGGAGGAGGTTCCGTACCTTGGACTTCTGCGCGCGGTACTCGGATATGTCAATACCAGATCCTACAGTTATGCCGATCTTGCAAATGCCATCAATATTTATACCGGCGGAATTACCAGTGGGGTCAGCATGTATCCGGATCTGAAAAATCACGATGCGATGGCTGTTAAATTTGAGATCCGCATGAAAGTGCTTGAGAGCAATCTGGAGCATGCCATGAAACTGGCAGAGGAAATCTTAAACAGTTCGGATCTGCACGATACCAAACGACTGGCTGAACTGATTGCACAGGTGAAATCCAGACTGCAGGTGAACTTAAGCAGCAGCGGGCACACGGTAGCTGCAATGCGTGCACTTTCTTACGAATCTGTTTATGCATTTTATAATGATGCGACAATTGGTATTGCATACAATCAGATGATCCGCAGACTGGATGAACAGATGAAAGAGAATCCGCAGACGGTAGCCGAAAAACTGCAGCAGCTGATAGAAAAAGTATTTGTCAGAAAGAGAATGCTCGTCAGCTTTACCGGAGAAGAAGGCTCTTATGAAAAAGCTTCCCCGATCATGCAGAAGTATCTGGAGAAACTTCCGGAAGGAACACCGGCGCAGGCTGCAATCCATCCGGTGCTTTCTAAGAAAAATGAGGGATTTACGGACGCTCCCAGATCCAGTATGTGGCAAGATCCGGTAACTTTATCAGCCATGGATACGCATATCACGGAACCTTAAAGATTTTAAAAATGATTTTAAGCTATGAATATCTGTGGATGAATATCCGTGTAAAGGGCGGTGCATATGGATGTATGAGTTCTTTCCTTAGAACCGGAGACAGTTATTTTGTATCTTACCGGGACCCGAATCTGGCAAAGACCAATGCCGTCTATGAGAAAATTCCGGAATATGTAGCATCCTTTGATCCGGATGAGCGTGATATGACAAAATATATCATTGGCACGTTTGGAGCTTTGGATACACCGTTAAACCCGGAAGCAAAGGGAAGCCGTTCGATGGCTGCTTATCTGGAACATCTGACCTATGAGGAAATCCAGAAAGAGCGTGACGAGATACTGACAGCGACACCGGCAGATATCCGCAGTCTTTCGGATCTGATCGCCTCGATCCTTTCCGATCAGTGTCTGTGTGTAGTGGGAAATGAGCATGCAATCCGTGAAGAAAGCGGTATGTTTACCTCAATTCAGGGACTGTGCGAATAGCACGATAAAGGAGATACAAATGACAGCAGCAAATTTTAAGTCAGGGTTTGTTACAATTATCGGCAGACCAAATGTAGGAAAATCAACGTTGATGAACCGTCTAATCGGACAGAAGATTGCAATCACATCCAATAAGCCGCAGACAACCAGAAACCGGATCCAGACCGTGTATACGGATATGGAGCGTGGACAGATCGTTTTTCTTGACACGCCGGGAATTCACAAAGCAAAAAATAAGCTTGGTGAATATATGGTAAATGTTGCAGAAAAGACACTGAACGAGGTGGATGTCGTATTGTGGCTGGTGGAGCCGAGTAATTTTATCGGTGCGGGGGAACAGCACATTGTAGAACAGCTGAAAAAAGTTCAGACGCCTGTGATTCTTGTGATCAATAAAGTTGATACCGTGGAAAAAGACAAGGTACTGGAGTTTATCGATACCTACCGCAAGATTTATGATTTCGCGGAGATTATTCCGACTTCCGCCCTTCGCGGACAGAATGTGGATGACGTGATTGATTCTATTTTTAAGTATCTTCCGTATGGTCCGCAGTTTTATGACGAGGATACGATTACCGATCAGCCGGAGCGTGCGATCTGTGCGGAGATCATAAGAGAAAAAGCACTTCATGCGTTAAGCGATGAAGTACCGCATGGAATTGCTGTTGCCATCGACCAGATGAAACCGCGCAAAGGCGGAAAGATGTATGATATCGACGCAACGATTGTGTGTGAACGGGATTCCCACAAGGGAATTATTATCGGAAAGCAGGGTCGATGCTTAAAAAGATCGGAACCAATGCGCGTTACGAGATGGAAAAAATGCTGGATGCCAAAGTGAATTTAAAACTTTGGGTGAAGGTGAAGAAAGACTGGAGAGACAGTGATTTTCTGATTAAAAATTTCGGGTATCGGGAGGAAGAATAAAAGATAAAGATCAGATGATGGGTTTCCAATATTTTTCGGGAATAGAATTACTGCCATTGCAGACGATAGTAATGGAGGTAAGGTGCAATGGAGAAAACCTGGGAAACATTCTGGACAACAGGAAAAGTTACCGATTATCTGACTTATCGGAATGAAGTGACGGATGCTGCAGGAAGTGGCGGAGGTCACGGACAGAAGGAACAGCAGAAGTATGAGTCAGTCTGTGATAGTGATGGGCATGGTTTTAACAGCCATGCCTGTCAATGATTATGACAAAAGAATAACGATTCTGACAAAGGAAAGGGGAAAAATCACAGCGTTTGCCAGAGGTGCCAGACGACCGTCGAGCCAGCTGCTGGCAGCGACGAATCCCTTTGCCTTTGGCGAATTCGAAGTGTTTGAGGGAAGAAATTCCTATAATGTTACCAAGGCAAACATTCAGAACTATTTTCGTGAACTGGTTTTGGATCTGGATGCAGCATCGCTTGCGTTCTACTTTGCAGAATTCGCGGAATATTATTGTCAGGAAAATAATGATGAGCGGGAAATGCTTAAGCTTTTGTACCAGTCGTTTCGTGCACTGGAAAACAGCAGGTATTCCAAAGAACTTGTGCGTGCAGTGTTTGAACTAAAAGCCATAACCATCAATGGAGAAGGACCGCAGGTGTTTGCCTGTATGCATTGTCATGCGAAAGAAGACCTGTGTTTCTTTTCGGTGAAAAGGGGAGGCATCTTCTGCAGAACCTGTGCGAAGGAAGTACAGGGCATGTATATTTCCGATTCCACGCGATATACGATGCAGTATATCATATCCACACCTGTCGCCAGATTATACTCGTTTACCGTTTCAGAGGAAGTACTAAGGGAACTGAAGATGATTATGAAAGAATATATGGCGTATTATGTGCATCATGACTTTAAGTCCCTTTCGATTTTCGGTTGAAATGGGAATATGAAAAGTGTATAATATCATGGATTGTGAATAGAGGAGGATTTGTGAAATCATGAAGAAATTCGGTCAGATCGTGCTGGTATTTCTGCTTAGCGTAGGAATGTTTACCGGTTGCGGCACTTCTTACAAAGCGGATGAAAGCACAGTTTTTGTACTGAAAGATGGAAAAATCGTGTCTACCGATGTGGAAAATTTTGACGAAAAGACATATGATAAAGACGGATTGAAAGGATATGTCAAAAATGAAATAGATACCTATAATGAGAAAAACGGAAAGGGAAGCGTTTCGCTGAAAAAACTCGACACAGGAGAAAAAAAGGCAACGCTTACCATTGCGTACCGTACAGCCGAAGATTATCAGAAATTTAATGATATGGAACTGTATACGGGAAGTGTTGCAGAAGCACTGGCCGCAGGGTATTCTTTTGACGGATCGTTTGCATCCGTAAAAAACGGAAAGATCAAAGCGTGTGAGAGCAGCGCATTTCTGGATGACTCCAGCTACAAAGTGGTTGTAATCCGTGGAAATACAAATGTAAAAGTAAAAGGAACCATCTGTTATGTATCCACGACAAATACCAGTTATGTGGATGCACAGACCATTGCAATCAAAGAAGGAACGTCCCTTCTTGCAGCGGAAAAAACAACAGAGGGAACGGAAAGTGCCACAGAGGCAGCAGGCACACAGATTGAGGAAACGACAGGAGCGGTATCCGATGACGATCTGATCGATGTTACGGAGCAGGAATCCGAAGTGAAGTTTCAGTTTGACGAGGAAGATACCAGTACCGATGATGCCACAGGCGAATTCAGTCAGGTATATACCTATATAATTTATAAGTAACTCAGATCCAGCCTTTGGGCGGATCAGAAAATACATAATAGAATGTGAGGATTACATAATGGAAAAGACGATGGACAAAATTGTGCAGGTAGCAAAAGCAAGAGGTTTTGTATATCCGGGATCTGAAATCTACGGAGGTCTTGCAAATACATGGGATTACGGAAATCTTGGTGTAGAACTGAAAAACAATGTGAAGCGTGCATGGTGGAAGAAGTTCATACAGGAAAACCCATACAATGTCGGTGTGGACTGCGCCATCCTGATGAACCCACAGACCTGGGTTGCTTCCGGACATCTGGGAGGTTTTTCTGATCCGCTGATGGATTGTAAAGAATGTCATGAGCGTTTCCGTGCAGATAAGCTGATCGAAGATTTTGCACAGGAGAATAACATCGAGTTGGACGGATCCGTAGATGGATGGTCCAATGAGAAAATGGTAGATTTTATCGAAAGCCATAACATTCCATGTCCTTCCTGCGGTAAGCATAATTTTACAGACATCCGTCAGTTTAATCTGATGTTTAAGACATTCCAGGGAGTTACGGAAGATGCAAAAAATACCGTATATCTTCGTCCGGAAACCGCACAGGGCATTTTCGTCAACTTCAAAAATGTGCAGAGAACTTCCCGTAAGAAGATTCCGTTTGGAATTGGACAGATCGGCAAGTCTTTCCGTAATGAGATTACACCGGGTAACTTCACATTCCGTACGAGAGAGTTTGAGCAGATGGAGCTGGAATTTTTCTGTGAGCCGGGTACCGATTTAGAGTGGTTCCAGTACTGGAGAGCGTTCTGCCGTGACTGGCTGTTATCTCTGGGAATTAAGGAAGACGAGATGCGTCTGCGTGATCATTCTGCAGAGGAACTGTGTTTCTATTCTAAGGGAACGACGGATATTGAATTCTTATTCCCGTTTGGATGGGGGGAACTCTGGGGGATTGCCGACCGTACCGATTACGATCTGACACAGCATCAGAATGTGTCCGGTCAGGATATGACGTATTTTGATGATACCAAGGGAGAAAAGTATATTCCTTATGTTATTGAGCCATCACTTGGTGCTGATCGTGTGGTTCTGGCATTTTTATGTGCCGCATACGATGAGGAAAATATCGGAACAGAGGAAAAGCCGGACGTAAGAACCGTTTTCCATTTCCATCCGGCACTTGCTCCGGTTAAGATCGGTGTGCTTCCGTTATCCAAGAAGTTAAATGAGGGTGCGGAAAAAGTATATGCCCGGCTGGCAAAGAAATACAATTGTGAGTTTGATGACAGAGGAACGATCGGAAAGCGTTACCGCCGTCAGGATGAGATTGGTACACCATTCTGTGTTACCTATGATTTTGATTCCGAAGAGGATGGAGCCGTTACCGTACGTGACCGTGACACCATGCAGCAGGAAAGAATTAAAATCGATGAGCTGGATGCTTATTTTGAGAAAAAATTTGAATTTTAATATCGCATAAATAAAAGTCTGCCCTGTGGATTACAAAACGGATGGTTTGCGTCCGGCTCTGTGATTCATGGGGCATAACTATGGTAAAAAATGCTTGCGAAATGCGAATTCTGTGTTACAATAAGTATAGCATAGTCGTGAAGTCTGTGTTCACGGCTCAGCTTTATGGAAAACGGATCATGTTATTCGTTTTTCGAATTTATACAATAAACAAATATTAGGAGGAATTGTCAAATGGCAAACAAGTGGGTATACACCTTCAAAGAAGGTAACATGACCATGCGTAACCTTCTCGGTGGTAAGGGCGCTAACCTTGCTGAGATGACTGAAATCGGTCTTCCAGTACCACAGGGATTCACCATCACAACTGAGGCATGTACTCAGTACTATGAGGATGGACGTAAAATCAATGATGAAATTATGGCTCAGGCTATGGAAGGTGTAGCTTGGATGGAAAAAGAGAACGGCAAGAAGTTCGGTGATCTTAAGAATCCTCTTCTTGTATCTGTACGTTCCGGAGCACGTGCTTCTATGCCTGGTATGATGGATACGATCCTTAACCTTGGTCTTAACGACGATGTAGTAGCAGCTATGATCGCTGGTAACCCGGATCCAAAGTTTGAGAGATTCGTATACGATTCATATCGTCGTTTCATTCAGATGTTCTCTGACGTTGTAATGGAAGTTGGTAAGAAATACTTCGAGCAGCTCATCGACAAGATGAAAGCTGACAGAGGTGTTAAGTTTGACGTTGACCTTACAGCAGCAGACTTAAAGGAATTAGCAGAGCAGTTCAAGGCTGAGTACAAGAATCAGTTAGGAACAGAGTTCCCTTCTGATCCTGTAGAGCAGTTAAAGCTTGCAATCGAGGCTGTATTCCGTTCATGGGACAACCCACGTGCTAACGTATATAGAAGAGACAACGATATCCCATATTCCTGGGGAACCGCTGTTAACGTAATGCCAATGGTATTCGGTAACTTAAATGATCAGTCTGGTACAGGTGTTGCCTTCACTCGTGATCCTGCAACTGGCGAGAACAAGCTTATGGGTGAGTTCCTGATCAATGCACAGGGTGAGGACGTAGTTGCCGGTGTTCGTACTCCAATGCCAATCGCTCAGATGGAGCAGGAGTTCCCAGAGGCATATGCTGAGTTCCTTAAGGTTTGTGAGACTCTTGAGAACCATTATCATGATATGCAGGATATGGAGTTTACGGTTGAGAACAAGAAGTTATACATGCTTCAGTGCCGTAACGGTAAGAGAACAGCTCCGGCTGCATTAAAGATCGCTTGCGATTTAGTAGACGAGGGACATAAGACTCCGGAAGAGGCAGTTGCTATGATCGATCCTCGTAACCTTGATACATTATTACATCCACAGTTCGATGCTGCTGCACTTAAAGCTGCAACTCCACTTGGAAAGGGTCTTGGAGCATCTCCAGGAGCTGCTTGTGGTAAGGTCGTATTTACAGCTGACGATGCTGAAAGCTGGGCTGAAAGAGGAGAGAAGGTCGTTCTTGTACGTCTTGAGACATCTCCAGAAGATATCACAGGTATGAAGGCTGCTCAGGGTATCCTTACCGTACGTGGTGGTATGACAAGCCACGCAGCCGTAGTTGCCCGTGGTATGGGTACCTGCTGTGTATCTGGATGTGGCGACATCAACATGGACGAGGAGAACAAGAAGTTCACACTCGCTGGACAGACATTCACAGAGGGATCTGAGATCTCTATCGATGGTACAACTGGTAACATTTACGCTGGACTGATTCCAACCGTAGACGCTTCTATCGCTGGTGAGTTCGGACGTGTTATGGCCTGGGCTGATGAGTTCAGAACTCTTAAGGTTCGTACAAACGCTGATACCCCGGCTGATGCTAAGAAGGCTCGTGAGCTCGGTGCAGAAGGTATCGGACTTTGCCGTACAGAGCATATGTTCTTCGATCCGGAGAGAATCGCTGCTTTCCGTGAGATGATCTGTTCTGATACAGAGGAAGAGAGAGAAGTTGCTCTTAACAAGATTCTTCCATATCAGCAGTCTGACTTCAAGGCTCTCTATGAGGCTCTTGAGGGATGCCCGGTAACCATCCGTTTCCTGGATCCACCTCTTCATGAGTTCGTTCCTACAGAGGACGCTGACATTGAGAAGCTTGCTAAGGCTAAGAATAAATCAGTAGAAGAGATCAAGGCTATCTGTGCATCACTTCATGAGTTCAACCCAATGATGGGACACAGAGGATGCCGTCTTGCTGTTACTTATCCTTCTATTGCTAAGATGCAGACAAAGGCTGTTATCCGTGCAGCGATTGAAGTACAGAAGGAGCATGCAGATTGGACAGTTAAGCCAGAGATCATGATTCCACTTGTATGTGAAGTTAAGGAGCTTAAGTATGTTAAGAATATCGTAGTAGAGACCGCTGATGCTGAGATCGCTGCTGCCGGTGTAAACCTTGAGTACGAGGTTGGTACAATGATCGAGATCCCAAGAGCTGCTCTTACAGCCGATGAGATCGCTACAGAGGCTGACTTCTTCTGCTTCGGTACAAACGATTTAACACAGATGACATTCGGATTCTCCCGTGATGATGCAGGTAAGTTCTTAAATGCTTACTATGATAAGAAGATCTTCGAGAGCGATCCATTCGCTAAGCTTGACCAGACAGGTGTTGGTAAGTTAATGGAGACAGCTATCAAACTTGGTAAGCCGGTTAATCCTAAGCTTCACGTTGGTATCTGTGGTGAGCATGGTGGAGATCCTTCATCTGTTGAGTTCTGCCACAAGATTGGTCTGGATTACGTTTCATGTTCTCCATTCCGTGTACCGATCGCTCGTCTTGCAGCAGCACAGGCAGCTATTGCTGAGAAGGCAGCTAAATAATTTATTGTGAGTCGTTTTGTTGTGAGGCATCTCATAACAGAATAAAGCAGATTTACATGAACCAGATCTAGGCTCGTGTTGTATATCAGCCCCATCATTTGATGGGGCTGATATTTTCTATATCAAATCACAGAGCAATACTGCATTTGAGAGTGTTATTATGTTGTGTGGGGAGCCACTTTTTGTGGTTGTTACTTCTTTGAATAAGCAATTTCAAATGCTTTTGGGGATATTGTTCTTATTGATATCCGTGTCGGATGAAATCTCAGATGTAAAATAAAAATTGAATGATTGTGTGAGATAAAGGATGATAGGGTGAGTTTTTGGTGCCCAAGAAATAGAAATATTTGAAGAGGGAGCAAAAGAATTGTTGTGTGTGGGGAACAGCTTTTTGAAAAGCTTTCAGAAAGGGTGGCATGGAAGAAATGGTACTAAACGCGCATAAAGAGATTGTAAAGTACTACTTTAAGCAAGAATTTTAGATGATGTAAAGGCAAAGTAGTACTATAAGCAAGAATGAAGCAATTAAGTACTACTTTTTATATCAAATCATGATGGGAAAAAGAAAAAAGTAGTATGAATCAATGACAGAAGACAGGCAGTCGTTGATTATACCATTGGAAGAGAATTGTACACATCGGATTCGGGCATGGGAACAGGAAACATATGAACCATGCAATAAATACCCAGAGACATTGAGGTATGAGACAAACGCAGGTGAATTTGTGCGTTCTAAGTCAGAGGTGATTATAGCAAATCTATTACATATGAAAGCAGATCAGCTTTTATACAAATATGAGCGGCCGCTAAAATTAAGATATCAAGGGCGTAAAATCATAGTTTATCCGGATTTTACAATTTTAAATACACAGACAGGAAAGTTTACCTATTGGGAGCATGCGGGACTGATGAGCAAACCAGAGTATGTTTCTGATTTTGTTTGGAAGAACAGTTTGTATTATGAGAACCATTTATTGCCGGGGACAGATGTTTTATTCACTTTTGAAACGGAAGATCATCCGTTGGAAATCCGCACGCTTAAGCATATGATTTCGGATTTGATGACGTAAAAGAGTAGATACAGGCATCTATAAAACAGATGCATTTGTAAAGCAACTTTTTATAAGTGATTGAGATAACAGAAAAACAACGGATAATAAGAAAAGATGGATGTTTGTGATTCCTTATCTTGTCCAAATTCAGTTCTCATTGAGAGTGTAATATAAAGTGTGTAAGTTACCGGTAACAAAAACTTATGTACTTTATTTTTTCCTAAAGTGCGGTATCTTTAAGAAAGGATTTGAAAGGATTATGAATAACGCACTTATGGCACCAAGAAAAAACAAACGCAGCGAGGCCGGCAAAGCTATCGCCCAGGCAATTGATCAGTATAAACCAACTTCGGCTGAGGAGATGCAGGACGCATTAAAAGACATATTTGGTCCAATGTTTGAAGCAATGCTTCAAGGGGAAATGGACAGTCATCTCTGGCTATGAAAGCAACGACCGCGGTTATAAGGACACTAGTAACCGCAGAAATGGATACACCCATAAAATATTGAAAACCACCATGGGAGATGTTGAAATTGATACTCCGAGAGACAGGGAGGGCTCCTTTGATCCGCAGCTTATTCCCAAAAGGACTAAAGATGTAAGCGGCGTTGAAGATAAAGTATTATTCATGTATGCAAAAGGGAAGAGCCAGCGTGATATTTCTGATACAATTGAAGATATTTATGGATTTGAGATTTCACACGAAACCATTTCAAATATCACAGATCAGGTTATAGAAACGGCAAATGAATGGCAAAACAGACCATTAAAGAAATTTTACAGTTTTATCTTTGTTAACTGCCTGTATGTAAACATCCGTAAGGAAATGGAGACAAAGAACTGCGCTGTTTATGTTGTGCTCGGATATGATGTAAACGGAATCTCAGCCTTGTGACAGTATTATAAAACGTATTGATAGAGATATCATTCTGCTCACACCAGACACGGTCAGAAAATCCACTGCTGCGACATTGCTGAATCAATGACAGCCATTCTTCGTCTGTTCTTCTCTTATTACGCATAAGCTGCTCCTCCTGTTAGCTAAAGTAGTTAAACACCGTAAACGGCTACCTTTGCTTAAGAAAAGAAGAATGATACGTCCGCATCCAGATCTGAAATAAGATAGATGTGTAGAGTGGGTAATTTTGTTTTGATTACAAAAGGTATTGACAAGTGAATAGAGAAACATTATTATAATATGCAATAGAACAACAGATTTCAAAATAGGTAGTTGCTCACTACTGAAATGACCGAGTTCTGTGCGATGAGATGTAAAGCTGATAATGGGGCGGTGTACCCATTTATTTGAGTTATATATGTCCATAGCGTCCAGTTTGGTCGTTTATGGACTTTTTTATTGCAAAAAATACGGAGGTGAAGTTTATGAGCATATATAAGAATTTGCAGCCACATGTACATGTATTAAAATTGACTGGTGGTACGGGAGATGGTAAGACAGAGATTGCAACGGTGTTTGCATCCAAAGAAGCCAGAACCGTATTATTACGAGGTGTAGGACGGACAAATTCAACTTTAAAGGAACGGTTGTTGGTGTATTCTGAGGAGTATACAGATAAACTTTTAGTTGCTGTAAAGTTAAATATGGAACCATATGATAAGCTAAGTTTGAGTGATTTGTTTGTTTCGTCTGTGGCAAAGGTAGTTAGAAGTCAGGGGAAAGTAGTGGATTCCATTATTGGAAGAGACGAAGAAGAATTGGAAAAATATTTAATTCAAGAAATGCAGGCAAAAAATAATGCAAAAGCTGTGCTATCTTTTTTGACAGAGGAACAGAAAACAAAGATTGTGAGTGACTTGGTAGATATATACCATAGTTATCATATGTCAGAGTACAATTATGAAATATATAATAGTGTTAGAAATAATCTACCGGAAGGCGAAGCAAAGGATAATTCTACGAAATTTTTATCTGCTCTAAAAAACGAAGTGGAGCGAATGATTGATATGCAGGGAGAAAAAGTGCGTGAAAGCCTGTGGGATGTTCTTGCAGAAATAAATCAATGGCTCCATGAAGTGTTTTTTGAGTATTTCAGTAAAAGTGATATTTCAGAAGATGGCTATTATTATAGGGAAATCTATTTAGACGACCCGGATGAGGCATTTATCGATGCTATGTTCACTGCTAACGATATTCAAAATGGTCAGAGACTTTCGTTGGAAGTGTTTTGTAGTGATATAGTTATTTATATTCCGGTAAGTCAGGCGATAACTAAAATAATCAGGTCAAATGGGAAAACAAATGCTGTTTTTAAAGATAACAGGGACAAAGTTACATTTGGCATTTTTGATACGAGGGGACTTTTCCATGCAGAAAATACAGAAGACGATAATGCCGATTATCTAAGTGATTTGCTATATCAGGGAGATGCGGATGCATTATTAATGGTAGTTCCTTTATTTGGAGATTCTAACGAGAAAAAAATACAGGAAATGTATAAAGCAGCTTTTGCTACTTACAGTAAACAGATACCTGCTTTTATGATACATAATAAGGTGGATCTGTTTGTAGACTCTATTCGGAAAGATAGCTATATGGATGATCCTCTTTCGATGGATATGGACTTGGGACAAGAGTTGTCAAGTAAGGAAATTATAAGTACTATATCGGCAAGAGAACAGGAGTTACGGGAAGAAATACAAAATGCTCAGACAAAATCCAGACAAAATTTGAAGATTAAGTCATTATCCTGTTATTTAAAAAGAGATGGTTCTATGCAGGAAGAAATTGTCAAAAGATATAACATATCAAATGTCATTATGACCATATTTGCAGATACAGCTGACTATCTTGAAAAATCAGCAGTTAAAATTCCGGTAAAAACAGATAGACCGGAAAGTGAAGTGGTTGTAAGAATTGATAAAGAAAGATTAGCTGAGATTGTTCATGAGTATCTGTTGAAGGATGTTACGAATAAGAAAGTGTTTGCACCGGGACTTGCCGATTTGGCATTGAGTATTGGGAAAACGCCGCATGGAAACTCCTATAATGCATTGCGTAGGAGATTGAAATATGGAGATGGTTATACATGCAATATTGACGAGTCATATTATTATAATTGCAGGTCTTTTTCCATAAATTTTACAGCCAATTTACGAAACTTTGTTTCTACAGATATGGTTAAAAAAATTGTGAAGGAAACCATGAAATTATCTGGTGGATATTTCACAAAGGATAAGGATGAAGAAGAATTCTATTATATTGTAGAAGGCAGAATATTTCCGAAGATGTTTGTGGGACAGATGTTATATCATAAAGCAATGCTAAGTGCAGAGCAAGAAGCAGTAGGATTTATGGCGCGATTCCAAAAGTTTCTGAAGAATTGTCAGCGATTTTTTGATAGTGGAAATCTGGACGAGCAAGCATATGTAGATGCTATGTATCATGTAGTCTATGAGGCAGCTCAGAGAGCATTAAATATGAATGTAACCTTGAGGTAGCTTTTTATAGAGCCTAATCTTTGTCACGAGTACGAAACTACCCGTTTCGGAAAGAAGGGGAAGAAAACAAATTAGGATTGACAAGAACGGATGTTCGATATATCATATGGGTATGACGTAGTATATACCGTCAATTTTACGATCAGCACTGCCAGGGCATCGTTGGATGCGTCGGAACTCCTGACAGAATAGCTTGCGAAGGTTTATTCCCTTTCCTTTGACAAGTACAAAGATGTGAAAATTTTTGTATCAAAAGGAGGCAAATGAAGATTCTTGATTTAGATATGGACTATTTTATGGAGGATATAGCTACAGGAATTGCTGAAAGTAGAGAAGAGCGTTAGGCAGAGGATGAGTATGGAGATTGTGTTTGGAGTGAGCAGCGAATAAGAAGTTTTTTGGAAGATAACCTTGGACTTTCAAAAGATAGAAAAATCAAGGGAAGAATTGTGACCGGACACAACGAAGCACTATTCTTTTGGCAGGAGTTGATAACAAAAGAAAGTTTGGAAACGCCATTTGAAGTTGTGCATATAGATTCACATGCGGATTTAGGTTTGGGTTATCTTTCATGGACATATATTTTAGATGATTTGCTTCAATATCCGGTTGAAGAACGACGTATGCATACAAAATATTTGGATTGCTTTGGACAGTTGAATGATGTTGGAATAGGAGATTACCTGTTGTATGCCATTGCCTTTTGCTGGATAAATAGTTTAACCTATTGTGCTAATCCCAATGGCGACAAAAATGATTATGTGTGGGAGACACTGAAAGATTTTGAAGAGAAGTTCATTTGGGACAAACCGGTTGAGAATACAATACAGCTTGTGTGTAATCCAGATATGGAATTTCCTTCATATGATGCAGATAAACAAGAAAAGCAAGCATATTTAAAGAATGCTGTAAAAGAGCCAGAGGTTCCGCTATTAATTATTCCGTCTATTCAAGATGTAAAGTATGATGGGGATTTTGACTTTGTTGTAATGGCGCAATCTCCCAATTATACACCCGCAAGTACTGATTTTATAATGGATATAGTTAGAGAGTATATTGTGGAAATCTAAAAATGCTACATTGGAGATTAAGGATGAAAAAGATAGAAAGAATTGCAAGACAATTTCGAAATGCATTAGATGCGGCATGGGAAGATGATATGTTTAGAAACTTATATCCGTTTAATAACTTCCCAAATGATTGTTGTGGGCATACCTGTGATTTGTTAAGTCAATATTTGCTGGAACATGGAATAGAAACGAGGCAGGTAAATGGAACATGCAGGAAAGATAGTCAGTGGCATCATGTGTGGTTGGAAACAGAGAATGGAATTGTAATAGATATTACTGGAGATCAATTTATAGGAAGACTGGTAACAGCAAAAGAGGTTGAGGCAGTTCATGTGGGGGAGGAAGGTACAGTACATAAAATATTTTGCGTGAATAGAGTTCCTGAAATAACTACTATCTTTACAGATCCAAATGAATATACGGATTTTGGAGGACGGCAAGTGCGTATCAGCAGAGATTGATAGATGTGTATGAGATTGTGCTTTCATATCTGTAATCAAAGGCTGCAACGAAACGATAAATTTTTATATAGCAAGGAAGCATTACGAAGGAGCGATTACATGTTGATTACAAGTTGGTATTATGATGAAAGAAGTCAGGAATTTAAGAAAACAAGTTTAAAGGAATTAAAACGACTGGAATATGGTAACAAAGAGGAATTTCTTTATATAAAAGAAAGACTGTATCGGAGTCAAAATAAGAGTGTTCCTATGATATTAGTAAGAAAAGGAATTAATCAAGGTTTTCGTAGAAAAGGGAATAGTACAGGTAATCATACTAGTAAGTCTAGAGGTGAGTGTGAAAGCTTAACACATCAAGGAAACAAAGAAGCATTGGCTACAGTTGATGAATTAATAATTATGTTTAATGATGAAAAGGTGAAACTCTTTATTAAGAGTGTTGAAGTGGAAAAAGAAATTGTTTGTAATGGAACAATATACGAAATTGATTTATTCTTTGAACTGGAAAGAACTGAACCAACAGTGTACTATGATCAATGGAATGGAAAGCTTTGGTTTGAAGTTTTTCATACATGTAAAGTTGATTCAAAGCAAGCAGAAGATTTTGCTATTGCGAATGAGACTTTATTTGAGTATAAAGTACCGAACTTCTTTAATTTTGTTAATAATATTTCGTTAGAGGGATATGAAAAGCGAAAACTTTTTATTGCGGAGAAATACAGAAAAAATGGCGTATATGGTTGCTTGATCAGTAAAACAAGACAAGAAAGTCTTGCATATTGGAAGAAAAGTCAAAAAGGAAATTGGACAGCAAGGATTGGGGAACATAGTTTTACAATTGTAAAAAGCAAGTTTGGAGAAAACTATGGTCTGGTATATGGCAATGGTAAGTGTTTATGGCAATATAACGGGAAGAAGTTCTTAACTATAGATGATGCAAAGCGTAATGCAGATTTTATAGCGTTTAAGTTATATAATGGCGAGAAAATATAAAATACATTACGGTGTATAAAGGAGAAGGTAAAATGAAAAGCTTATTTATTTGTCCGACGGCGCATTGTGTAGGTGCTAACCGCACTTTATTTTAGGTATATTCGCCTACCCGATTGTGCCATATCGGAACTTACCGCGGATTCTAAGCGGAATGACAGCACACTGTTGTAGTCTTATTTCAGAGGCAAATCCTCTGCTTTTGAAATAAGACTATGACACATGCCATGGTCTTGAAAAGGACATTGAAAACTTCATTAATAAAGCCCCTGGTTATCGACGGCAGCACGGATCACCTCAGCATCAATGACCTTTTTATCCTGCTGGGCACCTATGGTCAGTGCATCGGTCATGAGATTGTCGATGAGACGTGGATTGCCCTGGGTAAAACTGTGGGCAGCCGCAAGTGCGGACGGATCAATGATGGTGCCGGAAGCACTGGCAAGCTGGATTTTATGAAGGATGTATTTTGATACTTCCCCATCAGAAAGACCGCTGTAGTTGTAGTGGACGGTGATCCTCTGGCGCAGGGCTTCATGGACCGGCTTGCGGAGCGTATCATTCAGATGGGATTCCCCGCAGAGGATCAGGGCGAAGCGGAACTGTGCCACTTCAGCGTTATGTTTCATTGTTTCAGTTTCTTTGCTCATGAAAAAGTCCTCCTTATGGCGTTTTATCCATCATAAAACAGGGGGAATTCCACAGCCATCCCATGGTTGTGTGGTCAGAATACAGAGATATCCGGGGAATAAATAAGCTGATGGTATTGTGCGGTTTTCGAGCCGGCAGGTGGCGGATTGGCATGGGACTGCATAAATGAGTTATTACACTGAATGGCATACCCCATAGAGAAAGAGGAATACCTGTTGTATGACAAAAGGTCCTTAAGGAAAAGCCAGTCAGAGACTTCTATATCGGCAAGCACTCCGAGCCATTCCGGCTTATGGATGCGCCAGAGAGAAATCCATTGATAGAGCTGGTTTTGTGATACCCCAAATCTTTCACACAGTTTTTCGACATGAAAAAGACCCGAGAAGTATTCACCGAGCAGACGGAGGAGAAAGAACAGGCTGTAACCGGAGTAAGGGACAACGATATCCGGAAGGATGGCATGGGTATGCCCGCAGCAAACCCGGAGGACACAAATATCCGGTTTCACAGGTTGGCTGGATATAAAGTCCATGAGGTGTCTGCCATAATAAGCATGGATGCGGCAGTTCCCAAAGCTGCCACAGATGGGACAGGTTTCCTGACCGGGCTTAAAACGAGACATGTAAGAGTCAAAAAGAGATTTTGATGAAGTTTTTATACGAGTTATCTTGCAAAAAAGTAAGTTTTTTCTTATCATGGTAAATGTCATCAGGATGACTGCTCATAATACAGGCAACCATTAATTAGGACTTGATCCTGCACCGGACCTGTAGTGCAACTCCTGTGGTGTATGAGAGAAAGAACGAACTTTGATCGGGGTGTTCTTTCTCTTTTTTTATGTTTACGAAAAAACTATAGTGAAATGAAAAGGAATGGTCAAGGGCAGATAAAAACGTGTCGTAGAAAACAGCACGTTAAGACAGACGGTATGAAGGGGATACCGAATTTATTCTGCGGTATATTTGCCGTAGATGGGAACTATAATTTGACGCGTGACATATTTTGGTAGAAAAAACGAAAGAAATTTTATAAGTAACACCACAGCTAGATGTGACAGTACGATAGACGAACGCAAAGAGCGTTCTTTTTTATGGAAAAGAGATCGAAATTATGGAATATAAAGTACCAGTATATTAAGTAGAGGGAAAAGAAAATCTGCTAGGATTTGTAAATATGGTTTTAGAAAAACAATTTGTAGTAAACGGTTTTGGAATTAAAGAGTTTAACGGCGGGAAAGTTTATTTGGAGCTACCTCGGTACCAAAGTTATTATAATCCGAAAATGAGCGGGGCTTTTAGCAGAGGTTTGATTAAGATTTCAGAATGGAACGATCGTAGTAAATCAGGTGGCAGTTTATCGGTATTAGAAAGGGGAAAGGTTTGTCAGTATGCCACACAAATCAGAAAGGATACAAAAGAAATCCAGAATATATGTTTTCTAATTACTTTAGAGTTTTCAGCCGAGTTGAAAGAGTGTATCATGCAGCAATATGAAGAACATTTAGAACTTTAGGAGAAAGGAAATAAAAGTTAGGTATTGGTAAGGTGAATTTTAATTTGGATTCTATATAGAAAAGTGGACTTGATTTGTGCAATTTTTGAATGAGGTATGATTATTTGATAAAATGTTGAGAAATTGTTTAAGTAAATCTTATAGTGATGAAGTGTTACTTACACTTGAGTATAGTAAATGAAGGCATGGTGTAAACGTTAAATTAATATTTTTCATTAAATTAAGTTTTAGTTTATCTTTGAAAAAGTATAGATTTTAAGTAGAAATAAACGAGAATATCCAATATGATGGATTTACTAGAACTGTAATATGTGTCACTTGGTTATAGTTATGTAAATATATTAGGAGTATAGGGATGAAAAAAATCAAATATATCTTTTTCAGATATATAATGAACAATCGGCAAAGATGTAAAATTTCCACAGATAGAACAAATATAATTTCCTATCTCCCAACAATAAAGCGATGAAACTATAGATGATTCTAGCGTATTGATTTTTGTAAGATCGCAGGCTAAACCTATACCACATCGTTTTGTATAGGCCTCTTTTTGAGTCCAAATCTTATAAAAGCGTTTCGCTTTTTGGACTTCTGATGGGGTGGTAATATATTCTATTTCAGTAGGATGGAATGCTATATTCATAATTTGATATGGGGCATCTTCACATATTTCAATATCTGTTCCAACTGTGGAATCAGTGGATACGCAGCATAAGATTGCACCTTTGGTATGTGAATAGCTAAAATCAATGGAAGGATCTGTAAGAAGTATGGGTTTATGGTTTTCTTTGTAGTAAAATTGCAAATTATTGATAGTAAGTGAAGTGTGTGATAGTATAATCATGCGAGTAAGTAATTCAGAATACAGTGCAAGTTTACGATCAGCAGCGTGGACATAGCGTAAAAGACGAATATAACGTTCAGATGATATGTAAGGTAAAAGTAGATCTTCGGTATTGGACCAAGTGTCTGGTGTAAGTGATAAAAAATAGGTGTACATAGCTTACTCCTCTATCAAAAAATAATTGTGATTATAATATCACATTGTATAAAATTAGTGCAATACTATTAATGGAGGTATAGATTGCTTAAATAGATTATTTGAGTTCCGTTAAAGAGACAAGAACTTTTCAGAGTCTAATCATATATAATTATATCCTGAAATAGTAGAAATGTATAGTATATATGCTAGTATAATTAGAACTAAAAGTTACTGTTGTTACTGTTCAGACGCAAGCTTGACACCACGCTGTCAAGCTATGCGCCATAGTATTAATTATTGAGTGATTACAGCCCCTGCCTCGTAGAGGCATTTTAAATGGGCTGTAATCGTTGCTGGTAACACCGTTAGGTGTGAACAGTAACTTACTGTTCACACCATTGTAAAAACTGACGAAATTTAAAAAAATATATTTGTGGATAAACTCAAACAGGATGGGAAGTCTCGTTAACGACTTCCGAATCCTGCTTTTTCTTTTGAAATTATAAACAGTACCTGCATGTTTTTCTGCTTTTACATGGCTGGAATACGGATTTCCACTCCTGCTTCTTTCATTTTTTTGCCGGTACCGGAATTCGTCCGATTTCCCATTCGCCCCTGTTTTTGCTATACTTATCCTATACTTAAGGAGGCACAAATGAACGCAGATGATAAAAGCAAACTCAAAGCATATGAAGAACTTATAGGCAGTCTTGAGCATACAAACGGACTGCAGCACAGGGTCATTGAAACCCAGTCCTCATTGATCAAATCCCTTGAGGAACATAATGCAGAATTAGAAAAAATCATTGATGATCTGACAAACATTTAAAGAAAGGACGCGGCATGGGGATGGGAAATTCTTTTGAAACCATTACAGTACTTCAATACAGGCTGAAAGCAGCACAGGAAGAACTTGTAGCCTATCCACCCGTGTAAACGGGGAAGTTCGTATGTATTTGTATGTGCGGTTCCGGATGGCGGTGTGCTCTATTTTGCCAGGGACAAAAAGGGACACGATGGAATAAAGGGCACGGTCGTTGAAGACTATCAGGGGACACTGGTTCACGATCATGATGTAACCTTTTATAAGTATGGAACCGGCCACCAGGAATGCCTTGCACATGTACTGCGTTATCTGAAAGACAGCATGGACAACGAAAAAGACCGTACATGGAACAGGCAGATGCATTCCCTGATACAGGAAATGATCCATTACCGGAATGGTTTATCTGAATCAGAAGATCCAGATCCGCAGACCGTCTCCGAATTTGAAGAACGTTATAAAACAATCCTGTCCATAGATGGGGATGAATACGACTATGAGCCGCCTGGGAAATACTACCGTGATGGATACAACCTGTACAAAAGGATGAAAAAGTATAAGAAAGATCATCTTCTTTTCCTCCATAACAAGAATGTACCTGCCACGAATAACGAAGCCGAACGGCTGCTGAGAAAATATAAAAGAAAACAGGCGCAGGCTGTGTCATTCCGGAGTCCGTCAAGCATCGACCATCTCTGTAAATGCATGAGCATGCTGATTTTGATGCGCAGAAAAGAGCAGACCAATCTGTTCCGCGAGATTGCAGAAATATTTGCATAAGAAAACCGATGGTTTTGACTACGATTAGTCTATACCATCGGTTCTTTTGTTACAAGTTTACCTCTGAACAGTAACTTTTATTTTTAAAAAAGAGGCCAGAGTAAAATAGTATGATTGTATTGCTTGAATAGTTTTGATATAATACTTGAGGAGTATTTTGATAGTGAACAATATATGAAAAATTTTCTTGTTACTTGTTCTATGAATTATATGATTTTAGTGTACAGAGAGTAACATGCCTCGAAATGTACAATTTATTGCTATTTGCGTTATCTTATCTTAGCATGTATCTTTTCATTGAAATGTTACTACTGTACATTGATGCTAACATGAAAATCCCAATAATGAAAAGAGATATAAAGCTGTAAATAATAGAAGAGGCTGATCTTGTAAATAAACTGGAATATACACTAAATGACAACTATTAGATGGCTGAATCATATTTATAGTGAAATATTGTTTCTTTATATTTTAGAAGAGGAAAACTATAATGAATAGGTTTATGACACATTTCGCTAAAATAATGATTATAATTAAAGGAATAGTATTAGTTTTAGCGATTACAGATGCTTTATTATATACAAATTATAAATGGAAAATTTATTTATTACTTTATAGTATTTTAATTCTTTATGAAATAGTTAATCGTTTTAATCAAAGACAAAATAAATCGCAAAACTTTATTCTTATTTTAGCATTGATTATATGCACAATTATTATGCATATGGAGAAGACCGGTTCACCGATATTGATTTATTACTTTTGTTTATTGGACGATATATTTGAAATATATAATAAAAAAACAAGAAAGATATATGTGTTTTTACATTTTGCTTTATATATTATAATACGTTTATGTGAAGAAGGAATTGAAAAAAAAGAGGCGTTTTATAATATACTAACTTCCATTGGGTTTTATTTAGGTATTATTTTAATTTTTGAAATTATACATTATTATAAAGAGGAAAGAGATAGATTTAAACTTCTATATAATAATATAGTGCAATATTCATTTCAAGAGCGTGAATATATGATTTCACAAAATAGAAGTAAAATATCACAGGAATTACACGATTCATTAGGTCACTTATTAATGGGTGCAATGTTGAACATTAAATATCTTAAAGAAATAATAAAATAAAGATGATACGAAAGAATTATCGCAATTAGAGAATATTATTGGAGACTGCATTAAAAGTGTAAGAAAGTGTGTTAATGATGTAAAAGAGGCGGAAGAAATTATTAATTTAAATGAAGAAGTTTCACGTATTTCAACTGAATTGAGAAGAGTCTCAGTAATTGATATAAAATATTCTGCTTATTCAGGTATAGAAAATCTTCCTAATCATATAAAAAATGAGATATTTAAAATAATAAAAGAAGCAATTACTAATAGTATTACACATGGGGATGCTACATCAATTCAAATAAGTATTTATAAGTTGAAAATAGAAAAAAAGATAATCATTGCTATTATTGACAATGGAAAAGGTTGTAAAGAAATAAAAGAATCGTATGGATTACAGGGAATTCGTAAACGTGTTCAGGAATTTAATGGAATTGTTAATTATAGGAGTCAAGGGAGAGGATTCATAATAAAAATTGAGTTTATGGAGGAATTTGTAAATGATAAAAATTATGGTAGCTGACGACTCACGAATTATAAGAGAGGGTATGAAAAAGATTTTTCTTTATCAGAAGATATAGAAGTCGTATGTGAAGCTGGGAATGGATATGAAGTGCTTGAACAATTAGCGTCTCATATAATAGACATAGTGTTATTAGATATTGAAATGCCAATTATGGATGGAGTAAAAACAGCAAAATTAATAAGAGAGCAATATCCACAAACAAAGATAATAATACTTACTACATATAAAGAAGATGAATATATTTTTTCGACCATTAGATTAGGGGTTAACGGATTTTTACTAAAGGATAGCGATGTAGAAAATATAATATTTACAATAAAAAGCGTAGATGCTGATAATTATATATTTGATCCTAAAATTATGCCAAGGCTAATTGATGCAATAGATAATCGAGTAGATACTGTTAATTCAAAAAAATTGAATAAGCTAACACAGCATGAACTTGATATTGCTAGAATGATTGTGAATGGAATGAGCAATTCTGAAATAGCATCTATTTTGTTTATATCTGAAGGTACTGTAAAAAATACGGTTTCTAAAATTTTAAAAAAGATGGAAATTAAAAGAAGAACACAGCTAAATGCTTTCTTTGAACACGAAAAATAAAGAAATTTTTGAGAATTTTTTGAAACTCTAGTTATACTTTGAGTATACATATGGGAATGTTAATATAACAAGATTATAGAAAAAACGTATCTGTTCAGACCCCCGTTAGCTGAAAATGATATCTGGGTTTCCGTTCAGTGCTTCGCGGATAGCAGTGAAAGCATTGATTCCATGCTTGCGTGCTGATCCGATGTAACTCATGATAGTAAGATATTCCTGTGCGCCTTCTTCGCTTCGGAAGCATCCTGAGACCTTGGTCTTTACTTTTACCATTCTCAGATCGCGTTCCGCCTGATTGTTATCAAAGGTACACAGAGATTCTTTATAAACAGGCAGACTGATTCCTTGTAATTATCCAGTCTGCAGATCAAATTTAATACCTTTCCCTTTTTCCTGCGGCCGCGCTTTTTAGCAGGTGATTCCGGAAGTGGATTTTCCTCGTATGCAGTTTTTATGATGGCATCATACTCCATGTCAAACCTATGGCGGTGATAGTGGCTGGTCGCATCCTTATTTGAAAGAAGTGCTTTATCACGCACCTTTTTCATGTCGAGAAGAAGCTTCTTAAACCTGACCGCCCAGGTCTGCTCCGGATGATTTTCAATCACACCGTTTAATTCGCGGAGAAGATGCGCACAGCAGATGGCATGTGTCACGTCCTCATACTTCCAGTAAGAGCCCCAGCAGTCATGCACAATGATCCCACGGGCATGTGGCAGTACATCGTAAGTACGTAATCATCTGTACCTTGCCTTTTTAAACATGCCGCCCATCAGGGCGGCACATTTTATTTCTTCTTTTTGGTTCGAAATCCTTCCGGTAATTCATCTGACCATGGCAAAAGCCGATTTAGATCATCCGGCTTGGGAAAAGATCCCATTTTACGAAGCTCGTCTAATACATAGGAAAGATATACATACGGCTTCAGACCATTCAGCAGGGCTGTTTCTGCGATACTGTAAACAACAGCACTGGCATCTGCGCCACGGATGCTCTTGGCAAACAGCCAATTCCGGCGGCCTACTGCAAAATTTTTGATTGCACGCTCCGCACTATTATTATCAATGCTCAGATGCCCATCATCCAAGTACCTGCGAAGATAGGTTTCCTGATTCAGCGTATATAAAATGGCATCACCAATAAGGAAGATCTGTCTACAGAATCTTCCATCGAATGCAGCCATTCAAACAGGGCATCCACCGCTGGACGTGACTGTTTCTGACGTTCCTGATACCGTTCTTCCGGTGTCTTATATTTGATCAGTTCCTCCACTTTATACAGGATTCCGATCCTCGTCATTGCCTGATATGCAACTGTTTCTTTCAGCTGCTCCTTTGTGAAATCCTTTTTTAATGCCGTGAGTGCAGCATCAAAACGGCGTCTCGCATGGGTAAAGCATCCTGTTACGGTAATGGAATCGTTCAGTCCATGATACGCCTGGTATCCATCACACGTCAGATATCCATGAAATGTATCTCCAAGGAAGTTTACCGGGTGATATCCGACACGCGTTCTCTCATAATCAAAGAGAACCATCTGTGGGGATTCACTATAATGATCTGTCAGATATACCCACATCCAGTTTTGAGATGATCCTTTCGGATCCGGTTCATCAATTACTTGAATCCTGGTCTCATCACAATGGATGTATCTGCTCTTTAGGAATTCTTCCTTCATCTGCCCATAAAGCAGTCCCAGATACCGGTCTGCACAGCTGATGATCCAGTTCGCCATTGTTTTTGTCGAAAGGTTTAAGTCATACCTTGCGAATTCACGTTCCTGTCTTGCCAGCGGCATGCCACATACTTTGCATTCATGATTCCAGCAACCAGCGAAGGAGTAGCAATGCTTCCCTTGATCAGCGGAAACTCTTTTTCAGGCCGGATCATAGAGCTACATTTTGGACAACTATATACATAGGTAACTTTTTCCACCAATTCAAAGGTGGATGGGATGAATTTCAGTCGTTTTACGACTTCTTTTGTGACGACTTTATACTTTGTTCTACAGTCCGGACAATAGCGGTCTTCGCCGGTCAGTTTATATTCGATTGTTTCTGTCACTTCGAAATTAGAAAGATCTTCTTCCTTTTTGCCGGTGCGTTTTTTCCGTTTGTGCGATGGAATCACGATTTCCTCTTCAATCTCAGCAGTATCCGTATCTGCATTGGCCTCAGCTTATTAAACAGATCCATCTGTTCATATCCATCTGCGTATTTTTCACTGGAAGAACCGAAACGTCTTCTCTGTGCAAGCGCAAGACGGTCTGAAAGCATTGCGTTCATAAATTCCAGTTCTTTCTGCTTGTCTTTCAGAAGCTGTACCTCGGTCTCTTTTTTCCGAACCTGATTCTGCATGATTCTCATAACTTCCATCATATTTTCACGGTTCATGTTATTCAGCTGTTCCTCTGTAAAAAACGGATCCATCCGGCAATCTTCAAACTCTTAAATGATAATTCAAGTATAACATAAAAAAGCCTGTTATTCGAGAAAAATCAACGTTTTACTGTGTAGCCTTTTACTGTGTAGGAATATATATCGATATCCACGAGTATTTCGTGTTTTTTGCGAATTGACAAATCCGTTCTTTATACAACAATCTTTGGATGACGTTCTTCAAAAGCTCCCTTCGGAGTAAGTGAAAGACCATCACACAGCCAATGCATTTCTTTCATGGTCACTTTCTGT
>ENA-OQHY01000111-OQHY01000111.1-human-gut-metagenome-genome-assembly--contig:-NODE-111-length-44540-cov-7.847455_pt1 | contig 44540 bp, 38 predicted proteins | sample MGYA00242570_ERZ504733 | MGnify/ENA primary metagenome ERZ504733 (study PRJEB26092, sample SAMD00036219) | human gut metagenome | host: Homo sapiens | study: EMG produced TPA metagenomics assembly of... | reverse complement strand
GAAAAATAAGTAGTTTTTCATCCCCCGGAATTTCCGGGGGATTTTGTGTACCATTTATCGGACACTGAATATGAGATACTGTCTTCAACCAAAAAGAACGGGAAATAAAAGAAAAGGAAGAAGACAAAATAATGAAGGGATATGTGGTAGAAAACGGATATATGGGATATCTGGACGGAAAGTATGTTTTATTTGCAGATGAGAGCGATTATGAAGAGGTGTATGAGGAACAGTAAACGTTACGGTTCATGCAGTGCCGGAACACCGCCGGGAAACCATGAAACTTCATTGAATTTCTGGTCTGCTTGTGGCATAATATAGATGTTAAGTTTCTGTACAGGAGGTGTCTGATATGAGAAACGAGATACAGGTTGCCGGACAGCAGACCGGTATAAAATTACGCCCATATGAACATCATGCAAAATATTACGAAACGGATCAGATGGGCATCATTCATCACAGCAATTATGTGAAATGGATGGAAGAAGCGAGAATGGATCTGATGGATCAGATGGGGCTGAGCTATAAACAGATGGAAGAAATGGAAATTATCAGTCCGGTTTTATCCATTGCGGTAGAGTATCACAGTATGGTACATTTTGATGATACCGTTGTGATTCAGACGAAGCTGGTGAAATATAACGGAATTAAGATGGAAGTCGAGTATGTGATGACGGACAAGGAAACCGGAGAACTGCGGACAACGGCGAGAAGCAGCCACTGCTTTTTGAACCGTTCCGGGAAACCGATTTCCCTGAAACGTTCTTATCCGGAACTTGATACGAAATTTTTTGAGATGAAGGAGGACATGCAATGATACCGGAAAGACTTGCTGCGCTCAGACAGGAAATGGAAAAAAGGGACATTGCAGTTTATATTGTGCCAACCGCTGATTTTCATGAATCGGAGTATGTTGGAGAATATTTTAAAGCAAGAAGATTTATTACCGGATTTACCGGTTCGGCCGGAACAGCAGTGATTACACGGACTAAGGCCGGACTGTGGACAGACGGAAGATATTTTGTGCAGGCGGCAAAGCAGTTAGAAGGGACAACGGTCACACTGTACCGCATGGGAGAAGAAGATGTTCCTACGGTTGATGAATATGTGGAACAGACAATGAAAGAGGGCGAAACCATCGGATTTGACGGAAGGGTTGTCAATGGAAGATGGGGCGCAAAACTGCAGCAGATCGCAGAAAAGAAACACGGAAAACTTTATGTACAGGAGGATCTGATCGGACAGATCTGGAAAGATCGTCCGCCGATGTCCAAAGAACCTGTGTGGATTCTGGATGAAGCATACAGTGGAAGAAGTACAAAAGATAAGCTTGCCGCAGTCCGTGAAAAAATGAAGGAAAAAGGTGCAGAGGTGCATTTGCTGGCTTCTTTGTATGATATTGCGTGGCTTTTGAATGTACGTGGAAATGACATCAGTTATGTACCGGTTGTTCTTTCCTACCTGGCATTGACACAGGAACAGTGCATCTGGTTCCTGCAGGAAGAAGTTGTCGATGATACCCTGCGGGAATATCTGCAGAAGAATGGAATTACCACGTGTCCGTATGAGGCATTTTATGAGTATGTAAAAACACTGGAGAATCAGACGATTCTGCTTAATCGCGCTGTGGTTAATACAAAAATCTGTAATAATCTGCCGGAGTCTGCACAGATGATAGATGCAGAAGATCCGACGCTGGAGATGAAAGCTGTCAAAAATGAGACAGAGATTTCTAATACGAGAAAAGCCCATGTAAAAGATGCAGTGGCAATGTGCAGATTCATGTACTGGCTGAAGAAAAATGTGGGGAAAATTCCAATGACGGAAATTTCCGCATCGGATTATCTGGAGAGTCTCCGCAGAGAACAGGAAGGCCTGCTGGATTTGAGCTTTGATACGATCTGCGGGTATGCGGATCATGGAGCAATCGTACATTATGCAGCAACACCGGAAAGTGATGTTCCACTGAAACCGGAGGGACTTCTTCTGGTGGATTCCGGAGGACATTATCTGGAAGGTACGACAGATATTACGAGAACATTTGCACTCGGACCGGTGACAGAAGAGATGAAAGCGGATTTTACCCGTGTATGCAGATCCAATATGAATCTGGCAAATGCCCGTTTCCTGTATGGATGCAGCGGATGAACCTTGATATTATCGCGCGTGAACCGTTCTGGGAAGCCGGACTTGACTTTAAACACGGGACCGGACACGGTGTGGGATATGTGCTCAATGTGCATGAAGGACCGAATGCATTCCGCTATAAAGGAACTGAGGATCGTCCGGGGGGAGCTGTTTTTGAAGAAGGAATGGTAACTACGGATGAACCGGGAATTTATATCGAAGGAAAATACGGAATACGTCTGGAAAACGAATTAGTATGCCAAAAAGGCGAAAAAAATGAATATGGTCAGTTTATGTATTTTGAAAATCTGACCTATGTTCCGTTTGATCTGGATGCTATCGATCCGAAACAGATGACGGAGGTTGAAAAGAAACGTCTGAATGATTACCATGCCAATGTATACAAAGTTGTTTCCCCGTATCTGCAGGGAGAGGAGCTGGCATGGCTGAAGGAGCAACACGGGCAATATAAACCGTGGCCGGGAAGGAAATAGAAGTAATGAGTGAAAAGCTGGTGCTGATTGATGGACACAGCATATTAAACCGTGCATTTTTTGGACTGCCGGATCTGACAAATTCCGAAGGTCTGCATACCAATGCCGTGTACGGATTCTTGAATATTCTTTTTAAAATATTAGAGGAGGAACAGCCGGATTATCTGACGGTTGCATTTGATGTTCATGCACCAACTTTTCGTCATAAAATGTATGAGGCATATAAGGGAACACGAAAACCGATGGATGATGCCCTGCGGCAGCAGGTTCCGCTGATGAAAGAAATGCTTGCGGCGATGGGGGTCTGTACCATTGAGATGGAAGGATACGAAGCCGATGATCTTCTCGGTACACTTGCCGGAATGGGAGAGCGTGCCGGGATGGAAGTTTCTGTCGTATCCGGGGACCGCGATCTGCTGCAGCTTGCTACGGATCATGTCAGGATTCGTATTCCAAAGACGAAGCGTACCGGAACAGAGATTGAAGATTATCTGGCGGCAGATGTCAAAGAACGGTATCAGGTGACACCGAAGGAATTTATCGACGTAAAAGCCTGATGGGGGATACGGCAGACAATATTCCGGGTGTGCCGGGAATTGGAGAAAAAACAGCGACTGCGCTGATCGGACAGTATGGATGCATTGAGGAAGTTCATGCACATGCGGATGTGGTAAAGCCACCGCGTGCATCCAAAAATATTGTAGAATACTGGGATCAGGCAGTGATGAGCAAAGAACTTGCAACCATCATCACAGATGTTCCGGTGGATTATGATTTTGCCAATGCAAAGATAGACGGAAAGGCTTCTCTGTATACAGAGGAAGCCTATTTGCTGTGTAAGAGACTCGAATTTAAAAATCTTTTGAACCGGTTTACCGTGGACGCACCAAAAAACCATGCGGAAGAAAGTTTTCAGATCGTAAAGGATCAGAAGACGGCAGACCGGATCTGGAAAAAAGCCGAGGGAAAAGCGGCAGGCTTTTATGTGGTGGAGCAGGGAGTACAAAACCAGCAGCTTTCCCTGTTTGATACCGCAGAGGAACAGAAATTTGCCGGGCTTGCCATTTCGTTTTCGGAAGAAGACAATTATCTTATGGTGGCTTCACAGGAACTTCCGGCAGAAAAATTAAAACAGGATCTACTGGAACGACAGGAACTGTATGCGGCAGATTTAAAGCCGGCGCTGGCTGCTTTTGATCTGCACGATGTACCGGAAGAAATGAGAACCCGTTTTTTTGACCGTACGATTGCAGCATACCTGCTCAATCCACTCAAGGGAGCGTATCCATACGAGGATATTGCAAAAGACTATCTGGGACTGATGATTCCGTCGAGAACAGATCTGCTTGGCAAACAGATGCCGGGGGATGTCATCACGGAAAAGGAAGCGGATGTGCTCCGGTATGCCTGCTGGGAATCTTATATTACATGGAAATCAGCCGCAGTTCTTAAGGAAGGACTTAAGGAACATGGGATGGAGCAGCTGATGCGCGAAATCGAGATGCCTCTGGTGTTTGTCTTATCGGATATGGAACAGGATGGAATCTGTATCGATGCCAATGCATTAAAAGAGTATGGTCAGAAACTGTCGGTTTCCATCGGGGAACTGGAACAGAAAATTTATGAGGAAGCGGGAGAGACGTTTAACATAAATTCTCCGAAACAGCTCGGCGTGATTCTTTTCGAAAAGATGCAGCTTCCGAATGGAAAAAAGACAAAGACCGGTTTTTCGACTTCTGCAGAAGTCTTGGAAAAACTTGCCGGAGATTATCCGATTGTTGCAGATATTCTGGAATACCGGAAACTTTCCAAACTCAAATCTACCTATGCAGATGGTCTGTCAAACTTTATTGATGCAACCGGAAAAATCCATACAACGTTCCATCAGACGATCACGGCAACCGGGCGATTGAGCAGTACAGATCCGAATCTGCAGAATATCCCGATCCGGATTGAACTTGGAAAGATGATAAGAAAAGTATTTCATCCAATGCCGGGAGATTTGTTTGTCGATTCCGATTATTCACAGATTGAATTGCGGCTTTTGGCACATATGTCCGGTGATGAGCAGCTGATTGAGGCGTTCCGCGAAAATCAGGACATTCATCGAAGTACGGCATCCAAAGTATTTCATGTACCGTTTGATGAAGTGACAGACTTACAGAGAAGAAATGCCAAGGCTGTAAACTTTGGAATTGTATACGGCATCAGTGCCTATGGACTGAGTCAGGATTTAAATATAGGAACCAAAGAAGCGCAGGGATTTATCGACAGCTATTTTGAAACATATCCGAAGATCAAAGAATTTCTGGACAACACCGTAGCACAGGCAAAGGAAAAGGGATATACAAGAACTTTGTTTGGACGCATCCGTCCGATTCCGGAGCTGTCATCGGGTAATTTTATGACAAGACAGTTTGGCGAGCGTGTCGCCATGAATGCCCCGATTCAGGGAACGGCGGCGGATATTATCAAAATTGCCATGATCCGGGTACATGACCGTCTGATCCGGGAACATTTCCGTTCGCGTCTGATTTTGCAGGTACATGATGAACTGTTGATTGAGACTGCGGAGGAAGAAAAGGAAAAGGTCATTGCACTTTTGGAAGAAGAAATGCAAAAAGCAGCCGATCTGAAAGTGGAACTTGCCGTCGGTACGGCATGCGGACAGGACTGGTATGAGGCTCATTAAGAAAAATATACGAAAAGGAACAAACCCGGGAGGTGATGGAATGCGGTTTATTGGAATTACAGGAGGGGTGGGAGCAGGAAAATCTGCCATACTTGCACATCTTGCGTCAAAGCCGGGGATCAGGGTTATGCTGGCAGATGAGATTGCACATGATCTGATGCAGCCGGGGACGGAATGTTTTCAAAAGTTAAAAGAAAAATTTGCCGGGGAAGACATTTATCAGCCGGACGGATCGTTGGACCGTGCGCAGCTTGCAGCTGTCATCTTTTCCGATGACCGGAAAAGAGAAGAACTGAATGCCATTGTACATCCGGCGGTCCGGGAATATGTTCTGCAGCAGAAAGAGGCAGAGGAACGGCTGGAAAACTTTTTCTGCTGGTTTTGGAAGCTGCACTTCTGATCGAGGAACATTATGATGAAATCTGTGATGAACTCTGGTATATTTATACTACAGAAGAAAACCGGAGAGCTCGTCTGAAGGCATCAAGAGGGTATTCCGATGCACATGTGGACCGGATTTTTGCCAGCCAGCTGAGTGAGGAGGAATACCGCAGACACTGCCGGGTGGTAATAGATAATAACGGGACATTGGAAGAAACACTGACACAGACAGAGGAAGCGCTGAGGAGAGAAGCATATGAATAACGTATTTGGTTTGGATATAGGAACCCGCAATGTGGTGGGAACGGTTGGACACCGGACAGAAGATGGACCTTTATTGTAGAGGCACAGTATGTCAGACAGCATGAGACACGGTCCATGCTGGATGGACAGATTCATGATATTGGAAAAGTGGCGCGTACGATTTCCGCTGTAAAAGCAGAGCTGGAGGCGCAGCTGGATGCACCGCTTTCGGAAGTGTGTATTGCAGCCGCCGGCCGTGTGTTAAAAACCGTCACTACGCATGTGGAGTATGAGTATGCGGAGGAGTCGGTCGTCACAGGAGAAGATATCCACACATTAAATCTTCTGGGGGTAGAGCAGGCACAGGATATTTTGCGGGAACAGAATGACACAAAATATAAGTTTTACTGTGTCGGATATTCGGTTGTGAAATATTATTTAAACGAAGAAGTATTTATCAGTATTGAAGGACATAAAGCAAATAAAATCGGTGAGGACATTATCGTAACATTTTTGCCGGAAGATGTTGTGGACGGGCTGTATTCCGCAGTCGGTCAGGCTAAAATGACGGTTGCCAATATGACATTAGAGCCAATTGCGGCGATCAATGTGGCAATCCCTGAAAATTTCCGGATGTTAAATATTGCACTGGTCGATGTCGGAGCGGGAACATCGGATATTTCCATCACAAGAGAGGGAAGTATCATAGCTTATGGTATGATTCCATATGCAGGGGATGAACTGACCGAGCTGATCGTGCAGCAGTATCTGGTTGATTTTCAGACTGCAGAGAAAATGAAACTGGCATCTTCGAGTGAGGATGAAGTGACATATGAGGATATTATGAGTATTTCCCATACAATTCCATCCAAGGAGATCTGGGAGCTGGTTGCCCCGACGGTGGAGAAGATTACTTCCGAGGTGGCTGCAAAGATCAAGGAACTGAATGGGGATAAAACCGTAAGCGCCTGCTTTGTTGTCGGTGGTGGCGGAAAGATTCACGGATTTACGGAAAAACTTGCCGGGCATCTGGATCTGCCGACGGAGCGTGTGGCATTAAGAGGCGAAGAAGTGCTTAAAGAAGTGACATTTGAGCAGGAAGATATCAAAAAAGATCCGCTGCTTGTCACACCGATTGGAATCTGCCTGAATTATTATGAACAGAAAAATAATTTTATTATGGTCCGCTTCAACGGAGAACGCCTGAAACTGTATGATAATAACAGACTTACCATTGTGGATGCGGCAATGCAGGCGGGATTTCCGAATGACCAGCTGTTTCCGAAACGCGGAATGCCGATCAATTTCACCGTGAATGGAGGCGCAAGAATCGCAAGAGGAGAGGCTGGGGAGGCCGCCATAGTGACGATGAATGGCCAACCGGCAAATATCAACACACCGCTGGAGCCAAATTCCGATATTACGATTGAGCCATCAACGGCAGGAGATAATGCGGTGTATACCATCGGACAGCTTCCGGAGTATCACGAGTCCGTGATTTCGTTTGTGATCAATGGACAGAACGTGGTATGTCCGAAATTTGTCGAGGTAAACGGAAGCCTTGAACCGGATTCCTATGAAATTCAGGAGGGAGATTCCATCGAGACACGGAATTTTTATACCGTTGCACAGATTGCAGAATTTATGGACGTGGAAATTGACCCGGACAGTGAAATTCTGGTCAATAACAGGGAAGCGGGGATGGAGACCCTGGTATACGAAAATTTCTCCATTGACTGGACACCGTTAAGCTTCGGGGTTGCGTCAGAGAGTGAGAATCGGTATAATGCAACAGAGGGGGTTACAGATTCCGCGGAAATATCGCAGGAAGAAATGACTCCGGAAACCTCCGGGGAGACCAAGGCGGCTGAGTCGGAGAAAAAAGATACGGTCTGTGTTGTCACGGTAAATGGCGAGACGGTGGAACTTACGGGAAAAGAAGATTACATATTTGTGGATGTTTTTGACCGGATCACGTTTGATCTCAACGCCGGAAACGGACGTGCAATTGCAACGCTTGTAAATGGCACGGAAGCTGAATTTTCCCAGCCGCTTAATAATGGAGACCGGGTAGAAATTTACTGGAAAGAGAAATAGTATGTTAGAATTATGCAGTATTGCAAGTGGCAGCAGTGGAAACTGTATCTGTGTAGGCTCGGACAACCACCATGTGTTAATTGATGCGGGGATCAGCGGAAAGCGGATTGAGAATGGATTAAACGAGGTGGATTTAAAGAGTCAGGATATGGATGGGATTCTGGTTACACATGAACATCTGGATCATATCGCGGGACTTGGTGTTATGGCAAGAAGATATGGGCTGCCGATGTATGCAACAGCAGGAACCATTGAAGCCATTAAGAACACGCCGTCTGTGGGAAAGATCGACCCGGAATTATTTCATGAAATTGTTCCGCAGGAAGATTTTGTAATCGGAGACCTGACGATTACCCCGATCCATATCTCACATGATGCGGCGGATCCTGTGGCATACCGGATAAAAAAAGAAAACCGTACCTTTGCGGTAGTAACCGATCTGGGAAATTATGATGATGAGATTGTGCAGCAACTGCAGGGACTTGATACTTTGCTGCTGGAGGCAAATCATGATATTCATATGCTCGAAACGGGCGTATACCCTTATCCGCTGAAACGCAGGATTATGGGAAACAGGGGACATCTGTCGAATGAGCGGAGTGGCCAGCTGCTCTGTGAACTTCTTCATGATAAATTCGGCACAGTGGTACTGGGCCATTTAAGCAAGGAAAATAATTACGAGGAACTGGCGTATGAAGCGGTGCGTCTGGAAGTTACGATGGGGGATAATCCGTACAAAGCGGATGATTTCCCGATGTATGTGGCAAAAAGAAATGCGGTTTCGCCTGTAATTCGTGCAGAGTAAAAAGGAGAGTTTATATTATGGAAAAAACAATGGACAAAGCAATCATTACAGTAGTAGGAAAAGATACCGTCGGTATTATTGCAAAGGTATGTACTTATCTTGCTGACAACGGCGTAAACGTGCTTGATATTTCACAGACGATTGTTTCTGGATTTTTTAATATGATGATGATTGTGGATATGGCAGATGCAAAGAAGCACTTTGCAGAGATTTCCGGAGAAATGGATGCATTGGGAGAAAAAATAGGCGTTTCAATCAAATGTCAGCGCGAAGAAATTTTTGAAAAAATGCATCGTATCTAAAACATGGAGGAAGCAAAGAATGATTAACAGCTGGGAAGTACAGGAAACCAACGAAATGATCGAGAAGGAGAATCTGGATGTGAGAACCATCACACTCGGGATCAGTCTTCTTGACTGTATTGATTCGGATCTGGATCGTCTGAATCAGAATATTTACAACAAGATTACAACCGTGGCAAAAGATCTGGTAGCGACCGGAGAAAAGATTGAAAAAAGTTATTCCATTCCAATCGTAAATAAGAGAATTTCTGTGACACCAATTGCGCTGGTGGGCGGTTCGGCTTGTAAGACACCGGAGGATTTTGCTACAATCGCCGCAACTATGGATCGTGCAGCAAAGACGGTCGGCGTCAATCTGATCGGCGGATATTCCGCACTGGTATCTAAAGGAATGACGAAAGCGGATGAACTTCTGATCCGTTCTATTCCACAGGCACTGCACAGTACTGAACGTGTATGCAGTTCCGTAAACCTGGCATCCACCAAGACGGGCATTAACATGGACGCAGTACGGCTTATGGGCGAGATTATTCTTCAGACGGCAGAAATTTCAAAGGACAACGATTCTGCGACTGCATGAAGCTGGTGGTCTTTTGCAATGCACCGGACGATAATCCGTTTATGGCAGGAGCTTTCCATGGAGTGACCGAGGCAGATGCGATCATTAATGTCGGAGTCAGCGGACCGGGTGTTGTAAAAAATGCGCTGGAAAAAGTACGCGGAGAGAATTTTGAGGTTCTCTGTGAGACGATCAAAAAGACGGCATTTAAGGTTACCCGTGTTGGCCAGCTGGTGGCACAGGAGGCATCTAAGATGTTAAACATTCCGTTTGGTATCGTGGATCTTTCCCTGGCACCGACGCCGGCAATCGGAGACAGTGTTGCGGATATTCTCTGTGAGTGCGGTCTGGAGTATGCAGGTGCACCGGGAACTACTGCAGCACTTGCCATGCTCAATGATCAGGTAAAGAAGGGCGGCGTGATGGCTTCTTCTTATGTGGGTGGTTTAAGTGGTGCTTTTATTCCGGTCAGCGAGGATCAGGGGATGATCAACGCGGTAGAGGCAGGCGCAATTTCCCTTGAAAAATTAGAGGCAATGACCTGTGTATGTTCGGTAGGTCTGGATATGATCGCCATCCCGGGAGATACAAAGGCAACAACCATTTCCGGAATGATTGCAGACGAGATGGCAATCGGAATGGTGAACCAGAAGACAACCGCTGCACGTCTGATTCCGGCTGTGGGAAAAGGTGTGGGAGACAGAGTGGAATTTGGAGGATTGTTTGGATATGCCCCGGTTATGCCGGTAAACAAATACTCCTGTGATGACTTTATCAACCGTACAGGACGTATTCCGGCTCCGATCCATTCTTTTAAAAATTAATAGGTAAAAAACAGAAGTAGAAAATTTGGAGCAGATTTATGATAGCATATGAAAAATTACCGCTGGATAATGAAGTGAAGGCAGCTTTAGAAGGACTTGAGATTGAATATGTGTTCCAGCCGATCTTTTATAAAGATTGTGTGAGAATATATGCATATGAAGCGTTGATGAGACCAAAGAAGATGACGGTGGGGCAGCTGATTGATGAATTTGCCAGGGATGAGAAACTGCATATACTGGAAGTTGCCACTTTTTTTGGTGCAACACAGGCGTATATTGAGCGGGGATATCAGGAATATCTCTGTATCAATTCTTTCCCGTCGGAAAGTTTTACGGAGAATGAGGCAGAAGCATTTGATACTTATTTTGGAAACCAGAAAGGAAAAAGGATCATTGAGATTTTAGAGTATCCGAAAGTTTCCCTGCGCGAGTGGGTCAGAAAAAGTGAGATGGTCCAGAATAAGCACTGGAAGGTATCGCTGGATGATTTTGGCATGGGTGAAAACAATATGAATGCTGTATATCTGTATACACCGGATATCGTAAAACTGGACCGCTCCCTGATCTGTGGAATTGACAACGATGCCAGAAAACAGGAGAACGTCCGTACATATCTGGAAAGTTTCCATGAAAGAGGAATGCAGGTGCTTGCGGAAGGTGTGGAGACAAGAGAAGAGTGTGATTTTTTACGGTCTTTGGGAGTGGATCTGTTTCAGGGATACTATCTGGCTATGCCGGCATAAATACAAAAAGAGAGCGTGCGAAAGCACGTTCTTTTTTAAAAAAATAAATTATCTGAAAAACATAATAAAACAAACAATTATGAGAAATATAAAGGAAAAATAAAAAGAAATAAAAAAACAGGTTGACATAATGTAAAATGCGTGTTATATTTAAGACAACAAAAAAACAAGCAGCCATCACGAAGGGTGACGAGAAAGCTCTGGACGTGAAATCTAATGTAAGGAGGTACAGTCCAAAGGGAACATAAGCCATTGGCAGGGAGCAACCAAACACAGGTCATCAGGCTTCACTTGATGAAAGAATAAACATTCGGGAATGGAAACCAGTGACAGAGTACAAAAGAGAGCGGACAAAGAGGAACGGATAAAAGGTGATTTGTCCAGAACGTCATTTCGGTAAACAAAAGAAGAATGGATATAGAACAAAAGATGAAGTGAGGAGCAGTCCAATGGAGTGTGGAAATCATTAGGCGTCATCAGAAGTATCTGATGGCGTCTTTTGTTGTGCATGAATAAGAATTATCCACGGGTTTTGGAAATAACGTGACCAAAGATAATCCAGTGGGACATCTCCGATGCGTTATTACTGTCGATATAAAACGTCTGTCCGTAATAGGTGAGAGGTTCTAAGCGCCAGGGATCTGTCTGGCGAAGGCGGCGGATGTAAAGAAGACCGGTCACTTTGTTAATAAAAATACCGGTGTCGCCATCACGTATGGGATTCCGCGCGATTAATAAAATATCGTTTGCATGATAGACAGGAGACATATGATCACTTGTGACAAGAAGTGCACAATCAATCTGGTTTCCATAGCGTTTGCGGTATCCGGAAATATTGATTTTTTCGAGAGAACAGGAATCATACACCATTCCATCGTGCATGTTTCCACTTGGAATGATCATAGTGGTATAGTCCTCGCGGGAAACCGATGGAACCGTTTCCAGATTTCTGGCAAAATCGAATTCAAACTGTACAAGGGATTCAATAAAATGTAACTGTGTAGGCGAAAGATTGCGCATGCGGTCATAGGTCTGGAATAAATCAGAGGATTCGCCACATAATTCATAGAACATCTTTCCGGTAAGCTGGCTGAGCTTATATACGGTATAGACATCGACTTTTCCGGTATCCCCATTGGCAAGTCTTTTGTACGAGGAAAGGGACATATCTAGTGCTTTTGCCATATCCTGCTGTGAATAGCCGAGTTTAAAGCGCTCTCTTTCCAGATTTGTTCCAAGATTTCTGGATAATTGTTCGCGTGTCAGCATGAACCATCACCTCCGAATGAAATATCAAATTTATTATAATAATAAACGTTAAAAAGGTCAAATGACATATCGCGTTTCCGGATAAGGACCATTTCTGACCCCTGACCGACAAAAGTCGCCGGAAATATAAAAAAATTTAGCCCCGAATTGAGAAAATAGGAAAGATATAATCAATATGTAAATAAAAAGTCAAATTCAGTCAAAATAAAAAGAAAGGGGAAAGACGAAAGGTATAGGATAAATACATAAAAGGGAACTGATGCGTCCGGCATACAGTTCTTTTTTTGTTTTTTATGTGAACGAGTGCACAAAAGCAGGAAATTATGGTAAACTGTTTCATAGGAATAATGAGCGGATGTATGCTCATGAAAAGGGGTATTATAAGTGGAAAAACAACGATTACATTATTATGAACAGCTTGCAGAACTGTATCCGACGATTGGAAAAGCATCTACGGAAATTATCAATCTGCAGTCTATTTTATATCTGCCAAAAGGCACGGAACATTTTTTGTCGGATATACATGGGGAATTTAAAGCATTTTCCCACGTATTGAGAAACGGGTCTGGAGCCGTCCGCAAAAAGATTGATGACGTATTCGGGCATACGCTAAGTACGGCAGATAAGATGTCTCTGGCAACACTGATTTATTATCCACAGAAAAAAATCGAGCTGGTGCGTCAGACCGAGGACGATATCGAGAACTGGTATAAGATCACACTGTACCGGCTGATCGAGGTGTGTAAGACAGTATCTTCCAAATACACCAGATCCAAAGTGCGCAAGGCGCTGCCGGAGGATTATGCGTATGTAATCGAGGAACTGATTACGGAAAAGCAGGAGGTTTTGAATAAAGAGGCCTATTACGAGGCAATTATCAACACCATTCTGGAACTTGGGCAGGCAGATAATTTTATTGTGGCACTGGCGGAACTGGTGCAGAGGCTGGTCATTGATCATCTGCATATTCTCGGGGATGTGTATGACCGCGGTCCGTCACCGGACCGGATTATGGATCAGCTGGAACAATATCATTCGTTTGATATCCAGTGGGGGAATCACGATATGGTATGGATGGGGGCAGCAGCCGGGCAGCTTGCCTGCATTGCATCTGTGATCCGGACAAGTATCCGGTATGGGAATCTGGATCTGATTGAGGATGGTTATGGCATCAATATGGTTCCGCTTGCAACATTTGCCATGGATGCTTACCGCGATGATCCGTGCAGACAGTTTGTACTGAAAGATTCCACGGATGAGGAACGAAGCAAGAAAGAAACGCTGATGAACCGGAAAATGCATAAGGCAATTGCATCATAAAGTTTAAACTGGAAGGACAGCTGATCCACAAATGGCCGGAGTATGGTATGGAAAACCGCTGTCTGCTGCACCGTATTAATTACGAGAACAAAACAGTGGAAATTGATGGAAAAACCTATGACATGCTGGATACCAGTTTTCCTACCATTGATCCGGAACATCCGTATGATCTGACACCTGAGGAACAGGAAGTCATGAACCGGCTGCGCACCTCGTTTATACACTGTGAGAAACTGCAGCGCCATGTACGGCTTCTGCTAAAACGAGGCAGCATGTATAAAGTCTACAACGGAAATCTGCTTTATCATGGATGTGTGCCGCTGAATCCGGATGGGACATTTAAGAAAGTAAATGTATATGGCAGGGAATACAGCGGAAAAGCACTCTATGATGTGCTGGAATCCTATGTCCGCAAGGCATTTTTCTCTCTGGATGAAAAAGAGAGGGAAAAAGGAAGGGATATCATGTGGTATATCTGGACGGCACCGGATTCTCCTTTGTACGGACGGAGTAAGATGGCAACGTTTGAGCGGTATTTTCTTGCGGACAAGTCCATGCATCATGAGAGTAAGAATGCGTATTATCATTTGTTTGACAAAGAGGAAACGGCAGATAATATACTTAAAGAATTCGGGCTGACGGGGGATTTTGTGCATATCATCAATGGTCATGTACCGGTAGAGCGCATTGCCGGCGAAATCCGGTCAAGTGTAACGGAAAACTGATCCTGATCGACGGTGGATTTTCAAAAACATACCGGAGAAAAACGGGAATTGCAGGATATACACTGACGTACAATTCTTATGGACTGACGCTTTCTGCCCATGAACCGTTTGACTGGTCAAACGAGGCGGTAAGAGATGAACTGGATATTGTATCGCATCAGGAAGCAGTGGAATACCGGGATAAACGTATTCTGGTGGGTGATACAGACGTTGGTAAGCGCATGATGATCCGCATTGAGGAACTGAAAAAACTGATTCAGGCATATCAGGACGCGAAATCGCCGAACGGGATGCCAGCAGTGCTTATAAATGGTAGAGGATAAGTTATGTATCAGGTAGAAGGCTACGCATTTGAAACAAAGGAACAGGAACATACAGCAAAACATGAGGTAGAGATCATCGGGTATATCCGGAAAAATACGAGAATGGATGATCCGGATATTGTGCTGGCGTTATATAACAAACTGGTGTTAAAAGAAATTTTTGTCACGCCGGTCGGATATGATTTTTTGCACAGGCTTCAGGAATATCTGTATACCATTCCCTATATCCGGAGAGAAGATATTCTTCCGATCACGGTGTATGAACCAGAAGGAATGGTTTCAAAAGAAAAAAGAAGCAAAGAGGAAATAAAGCAGAAGAAAAAAAGACAGAAAAACAAAGAGCATGTGGTCAGTAAAAACCGCCGGAAGAAGAACCGGGATTATCAGAAACTGTTTCACATCAGTACATTTTTCGCAGTTGTTTTTGCACTTGGCATCATTGGGATGCTTGTGATTACGTGGCTCAGCGAAGATAATGTGACGATTTTAAACTATGAAAATAAGGTGATTGATAAATACGAAATCTGGGAAAAACAGCTGGATGAACGGGAAAGCCAGCTTGAGGAGAGGGAATTGAGACTGACGGAACAGGAGGCAGAATAGAGATGGACAAAGTGAAGATCCTTGTGGTAGATGATGAGAGCCGGATGAGGAAGCTGGTACGGGATTTTTTGACCCGGCAGAACTATGAAGTCTTAGAAGCAGCAGATGGAGAGGAAGCACTGGATATTTTTTATAAAGACAAAGCGATCGCTTTGCTGATTCTGGATGTGATGATGCCAAAGATGAACGGCTGGGAAGTCTGCAGGGAAATCCGTCAGACATCCAAAGTCCCGATCATCATGCTCACGGCCAAAAGTGATGAGAGTGATGAACTTATGGGATTTGACCTTGGGGTTGATGAATATATAACCAAACCGTTTTCACCGAAAATTCTTGTGGCGCGTGTCGAAGCGATTCTGCGCCGGACCAATAAGATCGGCGATGCGGCCGATCTTAAGACGGCAGGAGAGATTATTCTGGATAAGACGGCGCACGAGGTGAAAATTTCGGGAAATCCGGTGGAACTCAGTTTCAAGGAGTTTGAACTGCTGGAATATTTTATGAATAATCAGGGGATTGCCCTCTCGAGGGAACGCATTTTAAACAGTGTGTGGAATTATGACTATTTTGGGGATGCACGGACGATTGATACACATGTAAAAAAACTGAGAAATAAACTCGGGGCATGTGGAAGTTATATAAAAACCGTATGGGGAATGGGTTACAAGTTTGAGGTGTCCTAAATGGAAAAGAAACAAAAGACTTCCCTGACGTGGCAGCTGATTTTGACGATGGTTGTCATTGTTGCGGGAACGGTTGCGATGTGCTGGTTTTTTAATACCACCTTTTTGGAAAAATATTATATTTTTCATAAGGAAAAAGAGTTAAAAAGCAGTTTTGACCAGGTAAGGCTGATTTGTGAAAAGCAGGGGGATTCCAGTGATGATGCGTATGTGCAGTTCGAGAGAATCTGTGCAAACGGAAATATCAATATGCTTATTGCAGATCAGGACAGAAACCTGATATGGAGTTCCTACAGCAGTGCACAGCGTTTTCAGATGCAGATGGAGGACTGGCTGTATGGAAGTGACCGCAGCCGTGTGCAGGTGCTTTCATCCGGAAAGGATTATACGCTGCTTCGGCAGACCGATGAACGGCTGCAGTCGGAGTATCTGGTTCTTCTGGGAACTTTAAAAAATGGAAACAATCTTTACATGCGTGCGGCTGTGGAAAGCATTCGGGAAAGTGCGAGCATAACAAACCAGTTTTTTGTAATGGTGAGCACGGGAGCCATCATCTTAAGCGTGATTCTGATCATCGTTCTCTCGAAAGGGATTTCCCATCCGATCCATGCCTTATCCGATATCGCAAGAAGGATGACACAGCTGGATTTTGATGCAAAGTATATACCGGTACGTCATGTGAGCCGGGAGATTGATGAACTTGGAAATTCCATGAATGAATTGTCGGAGACACTGGAAGAGACGATTTCGGAACTAAAGACAGCAAACGTCAGCCTGCAGCAGGATATCGAGAAAAAAGAACAGATCGATGAAATGAGAAAAGAATTTCTTTCGAATGTTTCACACGAGCTGAAAACACCGTTGGCACTCATACAGGGATATGCGGAAGGATTAAAAGAATGCATCAATGATGATGCAGAGAGCCGTGATTTTTACTGTGATGTGATTATGGATGAATCGGAAAAGATGAATCATATGGTAAAGCAGCTGCTGACCCTCAATCAGCTGGAGTTTGGCAATGATACCGTGGAAATGACACGGTTTGATATCACGGAGCTGATTGACGGCGTGATCCAGTCTGCATCCATCATGGCGGCACAAAAACAGGTGAATATCGAATTTTACAGGGAAGGTCCGGTATATGTCTGGGGGGATGAGTTTAAGGTGGAAGAGGTGATTACGAATTTCCTGACCAATGCCATGAACCATGCGGCAGGAGAAAAAAAGATTACCATTCGTTTTCAAAAACATGACCATCTGGTACGCACGAGTGTGTTTAATACCGGTGACCCGATTCCCGAAGAGGATCTTGACAAGATCTGGGTGAAATTCTATAAAGTAGACAAAGCAAGAACACGTGAATATGGTGGAAGCGGAATCGGATTGTCCATTGTCAAGGCAATCATGGATTCTTTTCATCAGAAATGCGGTGCAGTCAATCACCCGGACGGTGTGGAGTTTTGGATGGAATTGGAGACCAATAATTAATGCAAAGAAAAGATTGTCTTATTTTTCAGAATATGATACCATAAAATATAGATTATAGGGCAAAAGTGACAAGAGGGTAAAAGAGTATGAAAAAGAAAATAAGTCTGCCTGTGATGGCAGTGTCAGCAATACTCCTGTTGGGAGGCTGTGGAACCCAGATGTATGATTTGTCAGAGGACGAAGAAAATCTGGTCGTGCAGTATTCGGCGCATATTCTTGCAAAGTATAATATTGAGCAGAAAGACGGAATGACAGCCGCTTCATCCGAAGAGACACAGGAAACACAAAAACAGGACAGCCAGATGCCGGAGAGCCAGAATACCCAGAGTGCGGACAACAACATGGCGTCAGATGCCACGGGAGAAACCCAGACACAGGAGATGGAGACGATGCCGATCGCCGAGGCAATTGGACATGCATCGGGTCTGACCGTTTCTTACAAAGGATACAGGGTTCAGAATATCTATCAGGAGGGAGACTATTTTGCAGTAACTCCTGAGGATGGAAACAAACTTGTTGTGATGAAGTTTGAAATTAAAAATAAGGGAAAGAAAAAGGTCCGGCTGGATACAGAAAAACTCGGTATTACATTTTATGCATGTTTTGACGGAAAAAACAGGATAAAGGAGACTGCTTCGCTCGGAACCAGAAGTCTTTCCTCTTATGGGGAAACCATCAGGGGCGGAAAGAAGAAAACAGCGGTTTTACTGTTTCAGATTCCGAAAGACCAGGCTGATAAAATTTCGGGTGAGACACTGTATGCAGAAATAAAAGATACAATTTATTCTCTGAAATACAAATAAATGCCCCCAAATTTTACAAAATATGATATAATAAACATAAGGGATTACCAATACAGAAAAGTGCGGGAGGACGTATATGGATACAAATATTCTGTTAGAGTCAGGGACGAACGAATTAGAAATTTTAGAGTTTACATTAGGAGATAATCATTACGGAATCAACGTGGCAAAGATCAGGGAGATTTTGTCATACCAGAAGGTTACTCCTGTACCGAATACACATCCGAGCGTAGAAGGCATTTTTATGCCGCGCGAGTGATGATTACGGTCATCAATCTGAAAAAGTGTCTTGGCATGGAGGATGATGGACAGGAAGGTCTGTTTATTATCACGAATTTTAATAAACTTGATGTGGCATTTCATGTGGATCAGGTGGTAGGAATTCACCGTGTATCATGGAATGAGATCATCAAACCGGATTCTACGATTAATGGAGAAGACGGAAGTGTTGCAACTGGTGTGATCAAGATGGACGGAAAACTGGTTGTTATTCTTGACTTTGAGGCAATTGTATCATCCATCAGTCCGGAAACCGGTCTTAGGGTCAATGATATTGAACAGATCGGGGAGAGAAGCCGGAGCGAGGATCCAATTCTGATTGCAGAGGATTCTCCGTTGCTGAGCAGTCTGATTACGGACTGCCTGAAAAAAGCAGGATACGAAAAACTGATTGTTACATGTAATGGACAGGAAGCATGGGACAAGATTCAGGAATTTGAAAAGGCGGGGACATTGGACGAGAACGTTCATTGTGTCATTACCGATATTGAAATGCCCCAGATGGACGGACATCGTCTTACGAAGCTGATCAAATCAGATGACAAACTGAAACATCTTCCGGTTATCATTTTCTCCTCTCTTGTAAATGAGGAAATGAGAAGAAAAGGGGAGTCGCTTGGTGCAGATGCACAGCTGACCAAACCTGAAATCGGAAGTCTTGTAGATGCCATTGATGAATTACTTGCAAAGAGAAACAAATAAATTTCGGCAAAACAGTAAGGGGTGTGATGGCTTCATCACATCCCTTTGCAGGTTTATGGAATAAACAGATGGAATGGAGAAAAACACATGGGAGACCACTCATCGGAAAATTATCTGGATCAATTATTAAATTCATGCATGGAGAAGAAACGGAACATCCGAAGGAACAGCCGGCAGCAAAACAGGTTCTGAGAGATGATTTTGAAAAGCAATTGTTTGGAGAAGAAGAAACGAAGGAAAAGGCAAAAGCGAAAAATGAAGAAGATTTTTTGAGGGAGTTTGAGGAAGAACTGCTCAAGGAAGATATTCCGGAGTATACCGAGAGCCTGAATCAAAAAAAACAGGAAGAAAAAGCCACACAGATTGACGCTTCCCTGGATGATCTGCTCGATAATATTCCACAGGATGATTTTTCGACAGGGGATGCAGCAAAGGAAGAAGAAACCGGTTTTCAGGGGAAAAGTCCGTTGGAAACTGCAATACCACCCGATGAGGATGATTTCGAGGTGAATACACTTGATGATGCAGTCGGAACGTTGACAGCAATCTGCCAAAAGAAGAGGATGGAGAACTGGATCTGTCAGGGCTTTCGGATTCGGATCTTATGGATATGCTTTCCGGAGATCAGGATTTATCGGATCTGGGGGATATGCTTTCTTCTGATCAAGATGGAAAACCTTTGGAAGAAACTGATTCCATCGGTGATTTTGCAAGATCGGAAATGAATCCGCAGGAAGAAGTGGCAGATAAGATTCCAGAACTTACAGAGCAGGAAGACATACCGGCACAGGCAGAAGAAACCGCTTCCAATGGGAAAAATAAAAACACTTCGATGCAATGCGTCCGATAATGAAAATGGTGGCTGATGCCGGACTCTCGTCCATAACAGCCAGCATTATGCACAAGCCGTGGAACGGACAAACCGAGGATCACTTCGACAGTATGGTGACACGCATCAAGCGTTTGGACGGTTCATGGAAGTACGACTATGCGGTGTTTGACCGCTGGGTCGACTTTATGATGAACGAAATAGGTGTGAAGGGACTCATCTCCTGCTACACCATGATACCCTGGGAGCTGAGCTTCGACTACTACGACGAGGCTACCAACCGCGTACAGTTCATCAAAGCAGAGCCCGGTGATGAGGCATACGCCGAGTACTGGGGTAGTTTCCTGCGCGATTTCGCTCGCCATCTGAAGCAAAAAGGCTGGTTCGAGAAGACCGCCATCTCTATGGACGAGCGCTCGATGGAGGCTATGCAGGCGGCTATAAAGGTGATAAAGGAAGCCGATCCCGACTTCAAGATTACGCTTGCCGGCAACTATCACGACGAGATACAGGTTGATCTCTACTATCTCTGCATCCCTTACGGTGCACGCTTCCCCGAGAATGTTCTGAAGGAGCGCCGTGCGAAGGGACAGATCAGCACCTATTACACTTGCTGCACGGAGCCGTTCCCCGGCACATTCTCGTTCTCTAACCCTGCCGATGCTGCATGGATAGGCATACATGCCGTAGCTGGCGACTACGACGGCTACCTGCGCTGGTCGGTAAACAGCTGGACTCGCGACCCACTGCGCGATTCGCGCTTCCGTACATGGGCTGCCGGAGACACCTACAGCATCTATCCCGGTCCGCGCAGCAGTATACGCTTCGAGCGTCTCGTAGAAGGATTGCAGGCTGCGAGAAGATTTGGCAGTTGCGCAACCACTACAAGAAAACGGGCGACAAGAACCGTCTTGCACGCCTTAACAAGAAGCTTGCTGAGTTTACACCTGCCAATATGACGGCTGAAAAGGAGCGCAATGCTGGCGCAATGGTGCGCGAATTGGAGCGATTGTTGAATGAATAGAAATACCAGTAGAGAGGAGGGGGTAAACTAACAATTTACTCCCTCTTATCATATCCTTGCATTTTAGCAATGATTTATCCTTACATGTTAAACAATTTGTGGGTGCCCCCGAATTGTAGAATAGTAAAATCCTTTGCTTTATTTTCGATTGAAAATAGCAATAACGTATTTGATTATAGCACAATACAAAACTTTAGCGTGTGGCGGTAATAATTGTATTAATAATTTGGTTTGGTGAAATATTTTTTGCTATCTTTGCAAAATAGATACATATAAATATATAACTCTCAAACAATAATGAACACAAGTAGGGTAGATATTATTATTCCAGTTTATAATGTTGAACCATATTTGCGACGTTGTCTTAATAGTGTTTTAAAACAAACGTATAAGCATTGGCGTGCTATCTGTATTGATGATGGTTCTACAGATGGTTGTCCTGCTATACTTGAAGAATATGCAGCAAAAGACTCTCGCTTTATGGTGCTTCATCAAGCAAATGGTGGACTCTCTCATGCCCGTAATGAAGGCATGGCTCTCGCTGATGCTGAGTATGTAATGTTTGTAGACTCTGACGACTTTATCCATCCTCAGACATTGGAACTTGCTGTAAAGCTGATTAAGCGTGACGGGACGGATATGGTGAGTTGGTATAAAGATGTTATATATATAAACATTCAGCTACGCTTGATGCATAAGTTGAAAATGAACACTATCAATGCTCGTCCATGGCGTATCCCGTTTAGGTGTAGCCTTAAACTATCGAAATCAGTAATTACTGACGATGCTTTGAAACATGCTTCCGACTGGCGCCATCCTGATATCAAATATCCGATAAAACATAACTACGTTTGGCGCCATCTGTTTAAACGCTCTTTGATAAAGGATATAAAGTTTATCAAGGGATTGAAGTATGAAGATATTCCCTGGTGGTCGGAGTTGTTGGTAAAACCTGTGAAAGCTACAATTACTCATCTTCCGCTTTATTACTATTACGTCAATCATAAATCAATATCGAAAGCTACGGGAGGGGTAGAACGTCTGATGTCTCAGCTTAAGGGCCTCTCTTATGCACAGAAGCTATATGAAGAAGCTGGCAACATGGAGCGTATGCGTTTGTGGAGTCGTAATATAAAATGGGCAATTCTTACGGGTAGTTCAAGGGTTTTGTATAAAATGGGAGAAGGACCACAAACGGATAGTCTGGTGAAGTACATTACAGACTTGGCAAAGACCGGTTTCTTCGACGATGCTATAGGAACGAGAGAAAATATTGCAAAAGAGTTGTATTATACAGTAGCAAAAGGACTACGACCAGTTAAAACAGATTGATTATTAAAAACAAATCGCACGAGTATTACATATGTAATCTTCGTGCGATTTGTGTATTGTTATTTCTCAAACTGCGACTTCTTCGGGAATTGTCGGTCGAGGAATTCTATGGCAGCTTTTCTGTCTGCGTCGTTAGCAAACTCCGAATCGTTCATGCAGAAGAATACCGGATTGTATCGTTCAAACTTCTCGTAAAGTTTGTGGTTGTCTATGTGTAGTCTGAACGAATGCGACTGCGATACGTAACGTAAATGTCCCTTTTTCTCGGCAAGAGCTACGTATGAATAAACGCTTCGCTGCACATCGTCGGCAGAACGTATATGATGTTGGACCATATGGCTGAACTCCTTCTCGAACTTTCTGTTGGCAAACGTTATTGTGCTTTTCAGATACGAGTCGATGTTGTGATGAGGTTTGCATCCATAATATGTTCCGTAGTATTTCTCTACAAGTTCTGCAGCGTTTCTGATTATTTTCAGATACATGCTCAATGGTTTGCCTACCACCCTATCTCTGAAGAATAGCGCAAGTTTGCGGAAAGGCTTATGGTTCATGTATAGTATAGGCAGCCCATCGGCCTCGAAAAAGGTAGCAGGACTTACCGGACGGTTGATATACATGTCGTCGTTTGAGAAGAGAAAGTGTTCTGAGAGACCTGGTATTTTGTCAAGATAATGTTCTATCAATGTAGAGTTGAAGCAGGGCAGGCTCTCCTCGGGCATAATCTCCTTGTGGTCTACTACGTGCACCTTCGGGTTCGACGTGTCGAGCCATTCGGGCACCTGTTCGTCGGTGACGATGAATATCTTACGAATCCAAGGAGCATACTTCTCTATAGATCGTAAGCTGTACTTTAGCTCGCCGCTGTCAGCATAGCGTCCAGCACAGTTCTCCTGTTTATCAGTAGCTTACCGATGCAGGCGTTGCGCTTTGCTATCCATTTCGGGTCGTTGCCGTTGACCCAAAGATATACTAAGTCTATATCCATAATCATAATTCTTTTTACTGTTTTTCTACAAGTCGTTTAATCTCGGGGTAGTGCTCGCATATAGCGTTGAAAGCCTTCACGTTGCGGTCTGTGCCGGTCTTGAAGTTTGTTGTTTTCAGCGAGAGTTCCTTAGGCTTGTGTTGTCCGCGCGGCTTGTTGCGTCCGAATGGCACTGGTATTACGGGGAAGCCGTTTGCTGCTCCTGCCGCCCAGAACCAGATGTCGTCAGTGCTTGGTGCGAGCTTTGTGAACAGCTCCACGTCCATCATGTCCGCCTTCAGCGAGTGGGGAGGGTAGAGCACGCCGCCTACGCCGGTCTGGATGTTCTGGAAACTGCGGTGTATGCGCTTGAAGAGGAAGTGATACCAGCGGTATTTGCTCCATTTCCTGTACGGCATTCCGTACTTGATGCGCTTTGCGCGGTGCGCCAGTATTGCGTCGGGTATCTGTGCGTGCAGGTCGAGCAAGTCCTTCAGCATGTGTCTGTGATAATACACATCGTCGTCTACGGTTACGATAATGGCTTCGGGAAAGTCTACAAGCGCAGGAATCAGTTTGCGATAAGAGCGTATGTCGCGGTCGTAGTTGCGTATCTCGAACACGGGGTTCTGCTTTGCAAGTGCAAGCAGCGTTTCGGGCATTTCGCCTTCTGCGAATTGCGACAGCGTGACATATAGTATTAGTTTGTCGGGCAGCACACTGCCGTTGAGGAGTGAGCGCACGGCTTGCTCTGCAAACTTTATGGCTGCAGGGAACGAAGTCATCGAGATGACAACCTGCTGTTTATGCTTGTTTTCGGTCATAATGTGTATCGTTTATTGTTTCTCCTCAATGTCGTTGAGGTCGTACTGGTTGAAATAGTCCATCGGTACGGATGTCTTGGTGCCGCTGGCTCTGCCTCGCAGCTGCTTCTCGCGGAATTCTTCAAGCGACCTGACGGCGTAGTGGTTGATGCGTATCACGTCCTGTTGCGGTGTACGCTCTCTGAAGTTGTTCTTGATGATATTGCCGTGCGAGTCGGCAGCCTTGCCGTTGATGCGTGCCACCTCGTGGCATCCTATCATTGTGAACACCCGGCGTGGGTTCACGATGCTCTTCACGTGGCGGTTAAGGTAATGGTCGGGTAGGGAGTGGAAGCGAAATCGCTTCATTACGTCCTCATTGCTCTTCTCTTTATTGCCTCCGCTGCCATACACAAGCCAGTTGATCTCCACCGCCGGGAATGCCTCGAAGCGCTTCAGAAAGTCGGGTATCGTAGCATCCTGTACGGGCACGATAAACTCGTCGAGGTCGATGAATGCTATCCAACGTGCGTCGAAGCGGTGCCGCTCCAGACAGTCGTCGTAGGCTGCCAACTGCATACGATAGCCTGGCCATGGTTTGTAGTCGACAATGCCCTGCTTTATGTATGGTTCGAGTATGTCTTTAGTGTCGTCTGTGCTTTCGTTGTCGTAGATGAAGAATTGGTCTACGCCGTGAGCCAAGTGCCATTCTATCCATTCTTTGAAGTATGGCCTTCGTTCTTGGCGATGGCGCAGATAGCCAATTGAAACTTTGGTATGGTGTGGTTTCTGCTGATTTCGCGCTTCAATCTGATTGCGTTGAAGATGCCGTATCTGAGAATACCTCTCCATCTGTTGCGTGTCATTTTGTGCGGAATAACTCCTGCTATTATCTCTGCTAATACTTTGTTCATAGGCTAATCGTTCTGATTAATCGTAGGTTCTTTAACGTTCGAAGCTCGATTTCTCGGGCAGGATGCTCTGGAAAGCATCTCTCAGATTTCCCATCACCTCCTCGTAGTGGCGTATGTGTACGTTGTCGTTCAGGCAGATAAGCGAGTACGACTGCTCGTAGATAGCTTTTATCGCTTTTTTTGACTTCACCATCAGTGGGAACATCTTCGTGTCCTGATATGTGTTGTAAGGCTCGAAGTTGCCCTTGCATATCTGCCAGATGCGGAATAGCTCAGGCGTGTAGTCGTCTAAGGCGCGGAAGCGGTTCACGGAAGTCCTTGTAAGTTCGTCGCTTTCGTTTGCCCACACCTCTTCGAAGGTGCTCTTTAGATAGGGTTGTGCGTTGTGTGGCACACGTAGCGTGATGAATTTATTATAGAAACGTAGCAGATAGTTCCAACGTGCCTTCGTGCCGTAGCTCTTGTGGAACCACTTGTCGTGCCAGCGTTTCATCACTTCCTTCTTGTCGAAGTGGCGGTTAATGAGTCGTATGTTGTTCTTTATGCGCACATACCATTGCGACCATGAGGGATTGTAGGTGAATACAGCTATGTCGCAAGGCAGACCATTCTTGAAGAAACGCTCCTGTTCAATGTGGTTGATGATGAAGAAGTCGTCGTTGAAGTAGACGAAGTGCTCCGCCAGTCCGGGTATGCGGTACATGTAGCGTTCTATCACCACCGAGTTGTATGTCGGTAGAAACTCTGTGGGTATGAAGTCCTTATGGCTTACGAGGTGTATCTTCGGATTGTTCTCATCGAGCCAGTCGGGTTTTTGTCCGCTTGTCACAAAGTGTATCTTTCTGACCCAGGGTGCGAACTTCTCCACACCGCGGAACCAGTACTTCAGGAAGCCGTAGTCTCTGAAACGAGCTTTCGACACTCCGTTCTTCGTGTTGTCCTTGTTGCCCGAATATTTTGAAAATTCATTCTGCCATTCAGGGTCGTCCATGTTGACCCACGTAACCACAAAATCAATATCCATATTTATCTATTTAATAATGAGTAGTGTAATTGTTATTAGTTTTTTGCATATTTGAAACGATTATGTGTCCAGAGGTAACACTCGGGGTGCTTTCTGATTTCATCTTCTAAGCGTTCAAAATATAAATCTGTTAATTTGTAATCGGGTAGTGATGTTGGGTCATTGTGTAGCAGTGAGAATTCGCACTCGTAGTAGCCACGTTTCACTCTTTTCGCATTTACGAAAATAGGCATATACCAGAAGTGATTAGCAATCTTCTCTGGACCTACCAGCACCGGAACCATGTGGTTTAGGAACTTCACATAGTGTTTTATTTGTCTTCTTTTGGGTGATTGATCGGCAATGAGTGCTACCATACACGCCCGGTTCTCGGCTTTCATGCTTGCCACGAAGCGTGCCGTATGTCGCATCTCTACGCATATATTGCCCATGCGCTCACGCATTTGTTTTATGATTTTGTCGAACGTTTCGTTGATGAGTTTGTGATATACCTGCGCACATACTACATCGTCTTTTATCCACAGACCTACGGAGGTCATCCACTCCCAGTTGCAGAAGTGCCCCATGAAGAATGCCAACGACTTTCCTTCGTCAAGCAGTTTGTTCGTTTTGTCTATATTCACGAACTTCATCCTCTTTCTTATCTCGTCGGGAGAGATTGAAGCTATTTTACAGCTCTCAAGGAGCATGTCCATAAAGAATCGGTAGAACTTCTTCTCTATCGTTATTATTTCGCTGAGGCTTTTCTCTGGGAACGACTCGGTAAGGTTCTTGCGTACAATCTCTCTACGATAACGTATGACGTAGTAGAGTGGATAATACATGATGTCAGATATGGCATATAGCATCCAGAAGGGGATATATGACAATGTCTTTATTATGAAATATATGAAGTAATACATTCTTACGATTTGTTAATAATCTGTTTTTGCAAAATTACAACTATTTTTTCTTATTAGTGCATATTTTAGCGTATTACTGTTATATAATTTGCGTATTATTCTTTTGTCGTTACAACCATGGTGCGAGCAGATGTGCGAACCATCCGCGAAACTTTTGCCAGCCTGTGCGTTCTGTCTTCCAATACTCGGGCGTGAGCATAACGCTCTTCTTCTTGTCGCGTTCGAACATATCGTTGAGTTGTCGGGTGGTGCATTGGTCGATGATGACGGCATTCTCTTCGTAATCGAAGCGCAAACTGCGTGCGTCGAGGTTTGCGCTGCCCACGGTGCAGAACTTGCCGTCTACCATTATTATCTTCGTGTGGTGGAAGCCAGGACGGTATATCCACACCTTCACACCGTGCTTCATCAGCTTGTGTGCGTTGTAGAATACGCAGTCGGGTGTGAGCGGAATGTCGCCGCGTTCCGAAATCATTACTTCTACCTGCACGCCACGTTTGGCAGCCTTGCGCAGTGCTTTCTTCAACTTCGGTATGAGTGTGAAGTAAGGACTAATGAGTTTTATGCTGTCTTTGGCATCGTTGATGGCTCCTTCGTAGAAGGTGCGTATGATGCGGTTTGTGGTGTGTGGTTCGCGGTTGATGATGCCAACCATCTTCTTTCCAGCAGTGGGACAGGTGTCGGGTTTTAGTCCTTCAAAGTAATAGCCGCCGCGTATGCCTCGGTAGTACTTTGCGCCGTGTATGTTCTGCTTAGCGGTTTTGTTCCAGATACGCAGGAAGATGGCTTGTAGCGTGTTCACCTCGTCGCCGTCGATGCGACAGTGCATGTCGTGCCATTCGCCTACCTGTTCTGTGCCGTTGATATAGTAGTCGGCTACGTTCATGCCTCCGGTGTAGGCTATCTGTCCGTCGATGATTACAATCTTGCGGTGGTCGCGGTGAAACACCTGGTTAATCCACGGGAAGCGTAGTGGGCTGAACTCGTATATCTCGATGCCGCGCTCGCGTATAGACTTCAGGTGTTTCTTCTTCAGCGGGCGGTTGTTCGAGCTGTTGCCGAAGGCATCGAACAGGGCGCGCACCTCTACGCCTTCCTTGGCTTTCTCGGCAAGCAGGTCGAAGAGCATGTTGGCGATGGAGTCGTTGCGGAAGTTGAAGTATTCAAGATGTACGCTGCTGCGTGCTTGGCGTATTGCGCGGAACATGTCGTTGAATTTCTCCTGTCCGTTCATCAACAATGTCACTGTGTTGTTGTGCGAGAACTTCACGCCCTCTGCGCGCAAGCGGTTTACAATAAGCGAATCGCTTGTCTGTGCCTTTGAAGTACCGAACGACAGACAAGCCACAAGCAGTAATAATAAGTATTGTTTAATCATTCTCAATGTGCAACTTTTTAGTGTGCAAAATTACTGAAAAATAGCCGATGTGCCAAGTGTTTCGATGCGATTTGTGTAATATACACCACAACTATGGTTAGAACTTCCACTTTAGTTGCAGGTCGATGTCGGTCTTGTACGATTGGTTTATCTGTTGCAGAGCGTTTGATATGCTGTTGCGGTCGAAGTATTTCGTAGTGCCAGCCTTGCCTATCAGTACGAGGTTCTTACTGATGTCGGCACGTAAAAACAACGCACCACGTATGCCTTCACCGAAGAACGAGGGGAACGAAAAGTTGTAGAGTGTGGTGCGTTCGTAGGCATATAGCCGTGAGTCGTAGTCGTCGGTGTGGAAGTAAGCAGCGTTGCCAGCCAATGTGAAGCGTCCTAAGCATACGGCGAGGGTCTGCAATGCCATCCATCCTTTGCTCACTATTGTTGAAGAGAGGGGTGGGGTGATGAGCGTATAGGCAGCATCAATCTGTGTCTTCGTTTTCCAGATGCCACTCTCATAACCTACAGTGAGGCGTGCTCGCTGCTCATTTTTGTCGGCTAATTGAGTCTTCGCCTTGTCGTTTTCTTTGTAGTCTTTTTGGCGTAAACGTAGTCGGTAGCGTGCTGAGATTGTCCATTTGCGATTCGGCTGGAAACTGGTTTGCAGCATGTTGTCCCATGAATGTGACGGAGCCGACACACCATAGCGTGGCCAAGGGTGATAAGCATAGTCGGTGTATGCCGTCAGGGTGAGTTTTGCAATTGGATGCCACGCTATGGCAGCGTACACTCCGTTTTCGTTTTGTATGTGTCCGCCGTCGCTGAACGAAGCACTGAAAAGCGAGTGGTAGCGGTAAGAGTAGAAGCGTTGTATAGCAGTGAGTTGCAGATTGTTGGTAGCTTGGAATGTTATGGTGTTGAGAGTGGCTACGGCAGCGTCACCATTCATTGCTGTTTCGCCATTGAAGCAGAAGCGATAGTGGGTGTAGGCGTAGTACAGGCTTGCGTTGAAGAAGCTCATACCTTTAGGTGCATACCTTTGATAGGCTTGTGCTGTGTTTGGTTTCAGTGGGCGGTTGAAGGCTGTGTTGAAGGCTGTGGCACCGATGCGTAAACCGTTGGCTTTCCAGTTGATGTTCTCCGGCGACGAATTGTGAGGTGTTGTGGCGTTGTTCTATCTCGCTCTGCGTGCGGTGGTAGCCTGTGCGCAGCAGTGTCTTCACCGTACCGTCGGCGTTGAGCGTGGCATCAACATTGCGGTATGACACGAATGCCGTGGCATCCAGATGTTTTGTTACGCTGATGGTTGTAGCCGCCCCTTGCAGATAGTAAGCCTCTGAGCGTGAAGAGTTGGTTGTGATAGCGTTAGTGGGTATTGACATGGTTGTCGTTGCCGTCTTTCCGAGCGTGAAGCCGGTGTTCATAGCCAGTCCTAAACCGAGCCTTAGCTTGTACTGTCCGAGCGCAATCGCCTTAAATCGTCCCAACTTCCTGACCAACAGATAATAAGCATAATGGTCGTAGCCCAGCTTGTTGCAGTTGGAGAAGAACGGCTCGCCTGCGTCTTGCGCTCCTGTTAGTCCTGCCTTTACGTAGTCGCCATATTTGAATGTGTATCTGAACCAATGCTTGTACTTGTATCCGAGGTAGCCGTTGCGGTCGCCTTCGCGGTCGTATAGCGGCACTTGTGTAGCTGCCACCAGCTCGTTCTTGCCGTACTTTGCAATCTGTTTCAGCATGGGAAACGGGCGTTCCTCGTTCGCTTCGCTGATGAAGCAAAAGCTTTCGAGCAGTTGTTTGCGTAGTGGGTCGACAGATTCAACGAGTGCAAGTTCGCCTATCGAACGCAGCGGACGGTAGCGGTCGAGATATTCGGTGAGGTCTTCGCGTTGTTTGGGCGACAGGAAGAAGAGGCGTAGCAGGTCTTCGTCCGTAGCTTTGTTTAGGTCGAGCGGTGTCTGTTCGAGTTCGCAGAGTTGTTCGAACATGTCCTCCATGTCGTGCTCCTCGATGTCGTCGTAGTCGCAGAGTTGTTCAAACAGGGGCAGCCATGCGTATGCCGAGTGTTCCTTGGTTTGCTGCGCGAGGCATGGCACGCCAAGGAATAGAAGGATATATATGCAGATAATTCGGTTCATAGATGTCGGTAGGTTGTAGTAGTTATATCTTTGGCAGGTCCATATAGGCAGTATGGTTTTTTAATAGATGGTGTGAGGGCTTAGTAGGCTGCGTGGGTATGGCAGGATGCCATACCCTCCTATTTCTTCTCTTTCGCTTTTTTGTTGCGCTTCCAGAAGAACAGGTCTGATATACGGTTGAAGTCGGTCTTCATAATCAAGCCCAATCCCTGCGTGTTGAGGCTGTTGCGTGTGAAGTAGCGGTCGTTCGTCTTGTTGTAGACGTTGATAGCCAGGTTGCCGTTCGAGAACAACAGGTACTTCATGTCGAAGTCGCCGATGAAGTTGTTTGTTGTGTTTGGGTTGTCGCGATAGCCGAACTGTCCGTTCAGGAGCAGTCGGTTGTTGAGCAGTTTGCCCGACAGGATACCCTCATACTCAGCGTTGTAAAATCCGTCGGTACCAGTTGATATGTTTGCGCCGAAGTTCCAGTTGTTGTTGTTTATGACGCTGCTGAGCAGAGTGTTTATCTGCTGGCTGATTGTTCCGCTAAGGAAGCTCTGCATTGCGAGCGATGTTTGGCTGAACTGCTGTGTCGATGCTCCGTTGTTGTTGTCGTTCTGTGCGTAGAAGCGACCTACGGCGAGCAGGTAGAGCACCTGTTGGTTGGTCTCCTCCTCGGCGTTGAGCAGACTGTGTACCATTTGTTTTGCATCGTTCGACAGTGTAGGCATGTCGAGGTTGAACGACACCTTTGGACTCTCCGGTGTGCCGGTGATGTTCATCAGGCAGTTCACTCGCACGTTGTTGTTCGAGAACGAGTTGCCGATGTTCAGGTCGGCAAGACTCACGCTGTTCACGACGTAGAGTGCGCTCAGGTCGAGCGTGGCGTTATACGGGTCGCCTCCGAACGCTATAGAGCCACCGCTGAGGAACTCGAAGTCTTTCTTGATAATGTTCTGTATAGTCAGTTTGTAGGTTCCGTGGTCAACATAGTAGTTGCCGTAGAGGTCGAAGGTGCCCTTATTGAAATACGTAGCACGCAGCACGCCCTCACCGTTGAGCTTTATGTAGTCGCCCGTCTTTTCGTCCATGATGATTTTCAGCGTAGCGTCGGGTGTGCAGTTGATGAGGAAGTTGAGCTTGATGTTCGTGCCGATGTTCACAAGATTGTTGCTATCAGTGTCTGCGTCTACAGAATCCTTCACCTCGTGTGTGCGCCATTGTATGTAATTTTGTGAGGATAGCGAGCTGTTGTCGGCAGCGTTGTACACCAATATGCTGTTGCGCTCTGGTGTAGCGTTCACGTCGATAGTCACCTCGCCGCTCTTTCCGCGTATCTGGCAAGTGCCGGTGGTGTACGCAGTGCCGTAGAAACTCTCGCCGTCGAACGAATGTGTGTCGTATGCGAGCAGATTTTGCGCCTCTACGTCGATGTCGTATGTCCAGTTGGAGAAGTTGTGGTGGTGCAATCCGCCCGTCACGATGCCTATATTGTTGTGGCGGTCGTATATGGTGTCGTTGCAGAAGCGTATCTCGTCGGGCAGGAAGTGCACCGAGTCGCCACGCAGAGCATACGTTGTATTGAGTGCAGTGAGTCGCACGCTGCCGTCTACTTTCGCCTTTCCGATGAGGTTGATGTTCTTGAACGCACCCACCACATTCACCTTGCCGTTGATGCTGGCATCGATGTTGTCCATGAAGCTATCGCAGAATCCGCTTAGGAACTCTGCTCTTGTGCCTTCGGCTTTTATTCCGAGGTCGATGTACTTGTTGCGTGGCGACACGTAGCCGTCGATGATGGTGCGGCGGTCGCCCTCGTCTTCAGCCACGGCATCGAACTCGATGCGTCCTTCCTCCGAGTTGTAGCCGATTTTGGCAAAGAGTGTGCCCATACGTCCGCCCTCAAACTTGAACTGGTCTACCTGCAGGTCGGAGCTGATGAGCGGTGCTTTGCCGAAGATGCCAGCCAGTTGTGCTGTGCCCGAAGCCCTGCCGTCGAACTCTACGGAGTGGAAGTTGATGAGGTCGAGCACGTAGTTCACGTCCACGTTCTTCAGTTTCACTGTCAGCGAGTCGTCAATGCTGTGTGTCGCGGTGCCGTCGATGCCTATCTCTTGGTTGGCATGACTAACGTGGAACCCGTCGATGTTGAGGTGGTCTTTATAGTAGGTGACGCGTGCAGGGTGTATGTGCCATGTTGTGTCGCCGATGGTGGTGCGCGATTCGAGTATGTCGATGTATGCTGTCGATTCGCCCTCTTCGTTCTTTGCGAAGACGGTACTGGTGTTCAGCACGCCCGATAGCGACCGGCGTGCGTCGTTGTGGAACTCCATGGAGGTGTTCAGATGGTTGTCGAACGCACCTGCACGCAGCTTCAGTGCCAATGCCTTGCCGTTCTGCGCGATCTTCTTTATGCGTACATCGGCTTTCAGCGTGTCGCCGGGCGACTCGATGTTGATATAAGCGTCGCGGTAGTTGGTGCCGGCGTATGTGAACGAGGGCACGTCGCACCACAGGTCGATACTGTTATTGCGGTCGTCGAGCTCACCGCTGAGGCTGAGCGGACGGTGTATCTCAAGAGGCACGCCCAGCAGTCGTTGTAGCCATTCGGTGTTGTTGATAGACGCATTGATAGTGAAGTCGTTGTGGTCGGTTTGTGGTTGCTTTTTGAGTCCTGGTATGGTAGGTAGCTTGTCGGCAACGAGGTTCAACAGGCTCCTTACAATCGAGCTGTAGCTGAAATGTCCGTTCAGGTCGATTGTGCCGAAGTCGCTCTTCAGGCTGAGGAAGTGGTTGTCGTCGTTGAAGCCTGTCTCGACGTTGATGTTGCGTATAGCGTAGCACGAGTTGGCATTCTGCATCGTGAAGTCGGCGATGTCGATCTGTCCCTCCGCATTGTTGATATTGTTGCCCTTGATGTCGCATGTGGCTGTGCCGGCGAATTGTGCGCCGTTCCACTTCTTTGTGATGTTGAGCGCAGCAGGTGCAAACGTCTGCACGTCGGTGGTGACGCGCAGATGTGGGGTGGGGCTACGATGTTCAAACAGTCCTTCTACGGTGGCACGCAGGTTAGGGTCGTCGATGGTTGCGGAGCCGTTCAGTGCTTTATTGATGTAGTCGGCTTTAAGGTTGATGTTGCGATAGGTGTAGTTGTTGAAGCTGATGTCGTAGATGCTTCCGCTCACGCCGATGTTGTCCTTCGAGCTGCCTTGTGCGTCGAGCGAGAGCGACACGATGCCGCTTTGTCGCTGTTGAGCAACTTGCCGAGCTCGAACTTGTGTGTCTCAACGTGCGCACGCAGAGCCTTCTGCTTCTTTGCAGCCGTCAGTTTTATGCTGCCTGTAGCGCAGTTGAGCTGTGTGCTCAGCGAGCCGTTGGCATCCGTGCCGTCGGCTTTTGCGGTGAGCGATACGTCGCCGAGGCGGTTCACGATGTCGGGCAATTCGTTGCTTGTAATGGTCTTGTAAACAGAGCCTATAGTCTTGTTCGAAGCGAAGAGACGGTTCACCTCCGCGTGCCATGTCGTTTGGGTGTTGCGCAGAGCGTGAGCTTTGGCATTGAGGACAAGACTGTGGTCGATGTTCTCAATGTTTAAGTGGCTTACATTCAGACTGTTGCCAGTGCCGTTGAAGCCAATGCTTAAAGCCAATGGCATGTCGAAGCTCCGCAACTGAGGCACGAAGCAGGCTATGTCGCGGGGTGTGATGCGCGATGCGTTTAAAGTGCCTTCAAAGCGCAGCGACTGCATGTCGGGTGCATCGCCGTTCATGCGGTATGTGGCTGCTATGCGCTTACTCTCGATGGTCGAATTGGGCAGTTCCAGGCGCAACTTCTCTATCTGTGCTCCGCTGCGACTGACGATGGCGTTGAGCGCAAGGCGGCGCAGCGTGAAGCCACAACGCTCGTTCAGCGAGAGGCGTTTCACCTTCACGTTCAGCGAGTCGTTGGTGATGCGGTTCACTATGAAGTGGGCACTGATATTCTGCGCCTCGATGTCGTCGGGCGAGAAGCGGTTAGCTACCGATGCGCTTGAGAGTAGGCGATAGCGCACAGAGCTATTGCGGATAATGAGCGAGTTGATTTGAAGGTTGATAGGTGTCTGCTGCTTCGTGGTGTCCTTTGAGGCAAGCGAGTCTATAACGAACTGAAAGTTGGGTTTCGTCTCTGGCGTAGCCTTGTAGAGGTTAGCATTGAGTCCGAAGAACTGGGCGGAGGTGATTTCTATCTGCCCGTTGGCAAGTGCCAACAGGTTCACCTTCACCGAGATACGCGACACGGTGAGCATCTGCTTGTTCTGCTGGTCGAGCATCTGCGAGTCGTCGATAATGATGCGGTTGACAAATCCAAGGTCAACGCGTCCGATGCTCACCTTCGTGCCCAACTTCGCAGACAATGCATCGCCTACACACTCCCCGATAGTGTTCTGTATGAAGGGAATGTGCAAAAGCGTAACGATGGTGAGATACAGACCCGTAATGGTCCATATTATTATCTTGATAGTGCGTTTGAACACGTGCGAAACCTATAGTTTGTCGTAGTTAAAGAGTTTGCAAAATTACGTAAAATCATTGACAATGGCAAATAAAAGCGTTGAAAAACCAGATTGAAAGTTGATTTTATACCATCGTGCTCCGAACGCAATCTGATCGGACGGCGAACGCAATCCGATTGGGTGGCGGACGCAATCTGATTGGGTGGCGGACGCAATCCGACCGGATGGCGGACGGTTAACGATGGCTTAAGTTCATTTATTATGTTCTTTGTAGTCAAGCTGAGTGTGGTCTGACATCGACTTTACCTCGCAAATTGCTGTATTTGCAAACTCCATATTGCATATTTGTGACTTTTAAACGCTTGCCGTTCAAAAACTAATTGTGTGCGAAAATAAAAGAGAGCATTTGCTTTCTGAATCCGCTTATTTTTGTTAATTTTGTAGGAAATTTCCGCACGTTGCCGAATCTTGTCCGTCTTGATTGTGTCGAGTTGTGCAAGAAGGTGGCGTAAAAGCTATGCTGAAATATTCTTATAATCTATAAATATTTTATGGCAAATGTAATTAAGTTACGCAAGGGCTTGAACATTAACCTCAAGGGAAAGGCTGCACGGCAGAAGTTCTCTTCGGGCAAGTGTGCTCAGTACGCTCTTGTACCTGACGACTTTGTAGGCATGACCCCGAAGGTTGTCGTTCGCGAGGGCGACACGGTGAAAGTCGGCGACGCGCTGTTTGTCAACAAGAAGCAGACAGACGTGAAGTTCGCCTCACCGGTGAGTGGAGTAGTGTCGGCAGTGGTCAGAGGCGACCGCCGCAAGGTGTTGCGCGTGGTTGTAGACGCTGACAAAGAGCAGCAGTATGTAGACTTCGGTCAGAAACAAGTGGCTTCGCTCGACGGCGACGCCGTAGTGAAGGCTCTGCTTGAGGCCGGCTTGTTCGGCTACATCAACCAGCTTCCCTACGCTGTGTCGACCACTCCCGACCAGAAGCCGCGCGCCATCTTCGTGAGTGCATTGCGCGACATGCCGCTTGCCGGCGACTTCGAGTTCGAGCTCGAGGGCAACGAGCGCGATTTCCAGACCGGTCTGTCGGCTCTCGCAAAGGTAGCCAAGACCTATCTCGGCATCGGTGCGCAGCAGACAAGCTCTGCTCTCACAGGGGCTAAGGACGTAGAGGTGACAGTGTTCGACGGTGCTTGCCCGGCAGGCAACGTAGGCGTGCAGGTGAACAACATCGCTCCCGTGAACAAGGGCGAGGTGGTTTGGACTGTAGACCCTACAGCCGTTACCTTCTTCGGTCGTCTGTTCAACACAGGTAAGGTAGACTTGCGCCGCCTCGTGGCAGTAGCAGGCAGCGAAATCAACGAGCCGGCTTACACCGAAGCACTCGTTGGTCAGCCTATCTCTACGCTCGTTGAGGCAAGCTCGCTAAGACCGAGCACGTACGCCTCATCAACGGCAACCCGCTCACAGGTCGCAAGTGCACCATAGCCGACTTCGTAGGCGGACACACATCAGAGATTACAGCCATCCCCGAGGGCGACGACGTAGACGAGATGTTGGGCTGGATACTTCCGCGCACCAACGACTTCTCCGTTAGCCGCAGCTACTTCTCTTGGCTCTTCGGCAAGAAGAAGGAGTACAGCCTCGACGCACGCGTGAAGGGTGGCGAGCGCCACATGATCATGAGCGGCGAGTACGACAAGGTACTCCCGATGGACATCTACGGCGAATATCTCATCAAGGCTATCATCGCAGGCGACATCGACCGCATGGAGCAGCTCGGCATCTACGAGGTGGCACCAGAGGACTTCGCCCTGGCTGAATTTGTTGACTCTTCGAAGCTCGAACTACAGCACATCGTGCGCCAGGGTCTCGACATGCTTCGCAAGGAGAACGCATAAGTTTAATTTAATTACAAAGAGAAAAGTATGAATTTTCTGAGAAAATATCTTAATAACGTCAAGCCGAACTTCGAGCCCGAAGGAAAGCTCCATGCTTTCCGCAGCTTGTTCGACGGCTTCGAGACTTTCCTGTTTGTACCCAACCAGACATCGAAGACCGGCGTAAATATCCACGACGCCATCGACTCGAAGCGTATCATGAGCTTCGTTGTCATCGCGTTGCTCCCGGCTCTGCTGTTCGGTATGTACAATGTGGGATTTCAGAACTATAAGGCAGCAGGTGCTCTCGCCGACGCTTCCTTCTTCTCAATGTTCCTCTACGGAGCATTGCAGGTGCTTCCGAAAATCATCGTCAGCTACGTTGTGGGCCTCGGCATCGAGTTCGCATGGGCACAGTGGAAAGGCGAGGAGATACAGGAGGGCTTCCTCGTTTCGGGCATCATCATTCCGCTCATCATCCCCGTTGGCTGTCCGCTTTGGGCGCTCGCCATCGCAGTGGCTTTCGCCGTTGTAATTGGCAAAGAAATCTTCGGCGGAACAGGTATGAACATCTTCAACGTAGCGCTCATCACACGCGCGTTCCTCTTCTTCTCTTATCCTACGAAGATGTCGGGCGACGCAGTTTGGGTGGCTAACGACACAATTTTCGGCTTGGGCAACACACTGCCCGACACCTTCACCTGCGCAACTCCGCTCGGCGAGATAGCACAGGGCGTGGCTTCAAACGCAAGCTTGCCGACATGGTGTTCGGTTTCATCCCAGGCTCAATCGGTGAGACAAGTGTCATCGCCATCGCCATCGGTGCCGTTATCCTGCTCTGGACAGGCATCGCTTCTTGGCGTACAATGTTCAGCGTGTTCGTAGGCGGTGCTGTCACAGCATACATCTTCGAGGCACTCGGCATGACTCCTATCGCGTGGTATGAGCACCTCGTGCTCGGCGGTTTCTGCTTCGGTGCAGTGTTCATGGCTACCGACCCCGTAACATCGGCTCGCACACAGTGCGGACAGTACTGGTACGGCGCAATCATCGGTGTAGTTGCCGTTATCGTGCGCGTGATGAACCTGGTTACCCAGAGGGCATGATGCTCGCCATCCTCTTCATGAATATGTTCGCTCCGCTCATCGACTACTGTGTAGTGCAGAAGAACATCTCTAAGCGAATGAAACGTTTAACCAACAAATAACACTCTCGGAATATGGAAGAAACAAAGAAGAAAGGATTCAACACCAGTTCGAATTCTTATACAATATTATATTCTGTAGTTATCGTCGTTATCGTGGCATTCTTGCTGGCGTTCGTGTCTTCATCGCTCAAGCCGCAGCAGGACGAGAACGTAGCTCTCGACAAGAAGAAGCAGATTCTCGCTGCGCTCAACATCCGCGACATCGACGGCGCTGAAGCTACCGATATATATAATAAGGTGGTGACAGCCGATATGATTATCGACCGCAACGGCGCGGAAGTGGAGAAGGGCGAGCAGGGCGGCACAAAGGCTGGCTTCCTCTGCAACAGCGCTTCGATGAAGGAAGCAAGCTCGCGCTCTATGTATGCAACGTAGAAGGTGAGACAAAGTACGTCATTCCGGTTTACGGTATGGGTCTTTGGGGTGGCATCAACGGCTACATCGCGCTCAACGCCGACAAGCAGACCGTTTACGGCGCCTACTTCAACCACGAAGGCGAGACAGCTGGTCTTGGCGCAGAAATCAAGGACTCGCGCGTTGGCAGAACCAGTTCAAGGGCAAGCACGTCTTTGCTGAGGGCAAGGATGGCGTGGCTCTCTCTGTAGTGAAGAAGAACGAGGTGACAGACCCGTCTACACAGTGCGACGCCGTGACCGGCGCTACACTCACATGTAACGGCGTGAGCGACATGCTCAAGAACTGCCTCGGCGAGTACACAAAATTCTTAACATCTAAATAAGGAGGAGAAATAAGATTATGAGTTTGTTTTCAAAAGAGAATAAGGCAGCTTTCACCAATCCTCTGAACCTCGACAACCCTATCCTCGTCCAGGTGCTCGGCATCTGCTCGGCTCTCGCTGTTACATCACAGCTCAAGCCGGCTATCGTGATGGGTCTTGCCGTAACGGTGATTACAGCCTTCGCAAACGTGATTATCTCAATCATCCGCAACACAATTCCTAACCGCATCCGTATCATCGTGCAGTTGGTAGTGGTTGCAGCTCTTGTTACCATCGTAAGCCAGGTGCTGAAGGCTTTCGTCTACGACGTGAGCGTAGAGCTCTCGGTATACGTTGGTCTTATCATCACCAACTGTATCCTCATGGGTCGTCTTGAGGCGTTCGCTATGCAGAACAAGCCTTGGCCGTCGTTCCTCGACGGTGTGGGCAACGGTCTGGGCTATGCTTACATCCTCGTTGTGGTAGGCGGTCTGCGCGAGCTTCTCGGTCGTGGCACACTCCTCGGCTTCCAGATTATCCCGCAGTGCGTTTACGACGCAGGCTACATCAACAACGGTATGATGACAATGCCGGCTATGGCACTCATCCTGCTCGGTTGCGTGATATGGGTTCACAGAGCTTATTTTTACAAGGAAAATAATTAAACAATGGAACATTTAATAAGTCTTTTCTTCCGGTCCATCTTCGTGGACAACATGATATTCGCCTTCTTCCTCGGCATGTGCTCGTTCCTTGCCGTGTCGAAGAACGTGAAGACATCATTGGGACTGGGTCTTGCCGTTACGTTCGTGTTGCTCGTTACCGTGCCTGTCGACTATCTGTTGCAGACAAAGGTGCTCGGTCCGGACTGCTTGGTTGAGGGTGTAGACCTTTCCTACTTGAGTTTCATCCTCTTCATCGCTGTCATCGCAGGTATCGTGCAGCTGGTGGAGATGATTGTCGAGAGATACTCGCCGTCGCTCTATGCAGCTCTGGGTATCTTCCTTCCGCTTATCGCCGTTAACTGCGCCATCATGGGTGCTTCGCTCTTCATGCAGCAGCGCATCAACCTCGATCCGTCTAACACACAGTACATCGGCAACGTTGTCGACGCTGTTGTGTACGCTCTCGGTAGCGGTATCGGTTGGACACTCGCCATCGTTTCAATGGGTGCTATCCGCGAGAAGCTCCAGTACAGCGACGTGCCAAAGCCTCTGCAGGGTCTCGGCATCACGTTCATCACTGTAGGCCTCATGGCTATGGCTATGATGTGCTTCTCTGGTCTTAAAATATAATAAGGAGGACTCAACACTATGAATACATCATTTATATTTGCAAGTATCGGAGTGTTCCTTATCGTGATACTCCTCTTGGTTGTCATCCTTCTCGTGGCTAAGAAGTTCCTCAGCCCGAGCGGCAATGTCAACATCGAAATCAACGGCGACAAGACCATCAACGTGCCGCAGGGTTCTTCGTTGATGACTACGCTCAACGAGAACGGCATCTTCCTGCCTTCTGCATGCGGCGGTAAGGCAAGCTGCGGACAGTGCAAGGTGCAGGTGCTTGAGGGTGGTGGCGAGATTCTCGACTCGGAGAAGCCCCACTTCACACGCAAGCAGATCAAGGACAACTGGCGTCTGGGATGCCAGTGCAAGGTGAAGTCGGACATGAAGATCAAGGTGCCCGATTCGGTTATGGGTGTTAAGGAATGGGAGTGCGAGGTTATCTCGAACAAGAACGTTTCTTCATTCATCAAGGAGTTTAAGGTGGCTCTGCCTCCGGGCGAACACATGGACTTCGTTCCTGGTTCTTACGCACAGATCAAGATTCCGGCATACGACTGCATCGACTACGACAAGGACTTCGACAAGGATCTTATTGGCAAGGAGTATATCGGCGCATGGGAGAAGTTCAACATCTTCTCGCTCAAGGCTCACAACCCGGAGCCTACAGTGCGTGCCTACTCAATGGCAAACTATCCGGACGAGGGCGACATCATCACACTTACAGTGCGTATCGCCACAACTCCGTTCCTGCCACGTCCGCAGGTGGGCTTCCAGAACGTACCGACCGGTATCGCTTCGTCGTACATCTTCTCACTGAAGCCAGGCGACAAGGTGATGATGTCAGGTCCTTACGGCGACTTCCACCCGAACTTCACTTCTGGCAAGGAGATGATTTGGATTGGTGGTGGTGCAGGTATGGCTCCGCTGCGTGCTCAGATCATGCACATGACAAAGACGTTGCACACTACCGACCGCGAGCTCCACTTCTTCTACGGCGCACGCGCTCTCGGCGAGGCGTTCTTCCTTGAGGACTTCTGGGAGTTGGAGAAGGAGTTCCCGAACTTCCACTTCCACCTCTCGCTCGACCGCAAGGACCCCGTTGCAGATGCTCAGGGCGTGAAGTACTACGAGGGCTTCGCTGTAAACTGCATCCGCGACACCTACTTGAAGGATCACGAGGCACCGGAGGATTGCGAGTACTACCTCTGCGGACCTCCAATGCTCATCAAGACCGTTACCGACTACCTCGATTCGCTCGGCGTAGACCCGGAGAGCATCATGTACGACAATTTTGGCTAATAAAAACAAACCAAAATAAAACCATCGTAAACATTAACAAAGTCGCTGATTATCAGCGGCTTTGTTGCGTTTATAGGGATTTTGCATTTAAAGTTTACACAAGGCTTATAACGGGTTTTTTCGGTTAAATCTGTCCCTTTTCTGTCCCCCGAATCTGTCCCCCGTTTTTTTATTATAACGATTATGAAGAATACTGATCTAAGTCCAGTCCGCTTAAGGACTAAGAATTTGTCCAGTGGTAGAGTCTCTCTTTATCTGGATATTGTGAAGGAGAATGAACGCAGAAAGGAGTATCTCGGTCTGTATCTTGTGCCAGAACTCAACAAGGCAGACAAGAATGCCAACAAGGCTACAATGAAGATTGCAGAGGAGATAAAGGCAAAGCGGACGGTCGAACTGATTGAAGGACGCTTGAGCTTTGCCGGAGATAAGGCAAAGCGCACTGACCTTATTAGATGGTTAGAAGACCAGCAAGTGTACTATTACAATAATGATAATACCAACTACTCGAAAACTATACACAACCTCATACGACATGTTCGCTTGTTTCGTGGTGATAAACTAACCATGAAGGACGTGACGCCCGGTTTCCTGAGAAGTTTCCTGGACTACATGAAAGGCAACGTCAACAAATACGGCGGCAAGCTCAGCGACGAGACTATATACACCTACTTTACCGTGCTTTCCATTCTTATGAATAAGGCTGTTCGGCACGAGATCATTGCTGCAAATCCTTTTCACAAGCTATCGCAGGGCGAGAAGCCTCAACGCAGGACAAAGAAGAAGGAGTATCTTACGCTCGACGAGGTAAAACGAATGGCTGAGGCTGAGTGCGACGATATACGTGTAAAGCGAGCTTTTCTGTTCTGTTGCTTCACGGGTTTGCGCTATATCGACGTGTCGAGGCTCAAATGGAAACATATTTCCGAGATAGGAGAGGGCGAGTATCAGATAGAAGTAGTACAGCAGAAGACGAAAGAACCTGTGTATATACCTTTGTCGGCGAACGCTCTGAGATGGCTCCCCGATCGTGGTGATGATGGCCGCGAGAACTATGTGTTCAAGTTTCGAGACCGCTCTATCATCTATGATTATCTTGACAGGTGGGCGAAGAAGGCAGGTGTCGAAAAGCATGTGACGTTCCACATGAGGAGTCACAATACAATCTTTTATTGATTGAATATCAGTAAGTTAAGTGCTTTGAAGAATGTGACTGCTAACGATTTAGAAACGAGCTATATTCTTTTTCTTTCACAACCTTGCAATATACAAAGAACGCCTCAATTCGGGGACAAAGATACGATATTTTTCTTAATATCCCATAATTTGCAAGAAGAGAAACATAGAAATTAGGACTTTTTTACATGAAATCTCAAACTTGTGAACATAACCCCATCATAAAACGAATAGCAAGTATTCCTGCTGAGTTTATCAAATCAGGGCCATTGTTGTTGATGACGACTCTACCATCAGCTCATATATACCTTTCCGACACAAGCATATCTTGTTTTCATTTGTACCCCGAGTGTATACAGTTTCAAAACATGATTCACATTCTAACATAAGAAACTGAAGCCGTGACCATTTGTGTATTTTTGCCAAACTAACTCCAGTACATACAACAGATGTAAAAGATTTCTACAAAATCGACCGAAATCATAAGAAAAAAACACCAAATCAGCAAATTTCTTAAATATTATATCCGTTTATTAAGATTATTTTTGTATATTTGCAGCATTATTTTGGTGGTAAAGCCTGTTGGCCTGCCACGTGACAATAGGACTTTACGGAGCAAGCCTATATCACAATTCTTCTCCGTAGTAACAGTCCGTTCTCTCTCACTGGTCTCTCCCTGCGCGGCAGAGACATACGTTTTTATATTTTTCAAACACTCCAAATTGACAGCGCATGAGAAAGTTTACTTCTTTGTTACTGTCAGGCTTCACTCTCGGCAGTTTCGCACAAACGCCCGGAGGAGTCAGCGGAAGCGAACTGTGGTTCAAGACTGCGCCTTTGAACTCAGACCTGCAAGGTTATTACCGTTGGCAGGATTTCTCTGGGGATTCCATACGGCTGATGCTATTGGACAGCCGTGGCGTCAAGTCTGAACTTACTCTTCCGAACAGTTCAGTCCATTACTTCAACTTCAATCCGAGTCTCTGGCTCGCAGACGGATTCCGTAGTCTGAGTGCCAAACTCAAACACGGCAACCTCTCGCAGGCTACCGTCATTGGTGTCTTTGCCCCCGAAATGGCGACCATTGGCAAAGACATGGTGCTTTATGCCCTTGATGGTCGCAAGGGTGACGGTGCCATTCTGAGCAAGGACAAAGCCGTAAGGGGTAGAGGTGTTGAACCACTGGACTATGGTTCAGCATCGGGTGAAGACCTGCTTTATCAATCAAGTGATTCCTTGTCCGAGAACGGTTTTAAGGAAAGCGCTCTGCGCGTTGTGTCCTACTTCAAGGTAAGCAATCCTTCAACAACATTGTGGGGAGACAACTCCAACACCACATTATTCATCGGAACCCCTTCCACCTCTGGCAGTTTCGGTACGGATTTCCCGACCTCGCTCTTCGGTAATGCTTCCATCCGTGGATATGCCCCAGAGCTTATTGTTTTCAGCAGGATGCTTACACCCGATGAGCGCAGAAAAGTGGAGAGCTATCTGGCGGTAAAGTACGGCATCACCCTCAAAGGCTCGTATCTTGACAGCGACGGAAACCTGACTTGGGATATGGCGGAGAACCAAGCCTACCACCATAGGGTCACAGCTGTTGGAACCGACACGGCAGGAAGTCTCTCCCAACCGCTTTCCGCAACATCATATGAGGAAAGTCCGGTATATGCGGCCTTGAAGGAGAACGGAACTTACCATGACGCAAATCCATACAACCCTTCATCCGCT
>ENA-OQHY01000110-OQHY01000110.1-human-gut-metagenome-genome-assembly--contig:-NODE-110-length-44867-cov-11.186500_pt1 | contig 44867 bp, 46 predicted proteins | sample MGYA00242570_ERZ504733 | MGnify/ENA primary metagenome ERZ504733 (study PRJEB26092, sample SAMD00036219) | human gut metagenome | host: Homo sapiens | study: EMG produced TPA metagenomics assembly of... | reverse complement strand
CTTCCTGTTTTTCCTAGTATTTTTACAGATTAATTTCTTTTTTGTTATTTTTTAATGATTAATTGTATGTGGTTTCTTCAAACTTATCGTTTCTGGCTTGCAAGGTAATTTTCATACTCCAGCCGGCTCAGCCGCTCGATCTCCTCCCGGAGATTGTCCGCCGACATGCGAAGCGCCCCCTGACTCATGACCGTAAGCTGCTCCAGCCCGTCATTTGTCGCAACCGTGACACGGTACTTGTGCCCGATCTCATGCACGGTGCGCTCGATAAATGCATCCGCGGTCTCATCGGTTTTCGTGTAGACCACATCCAGATTGTGATATTTGCTTCTGGCACCCGGATGTTCCTTGCGCTTATAGGCATCAAACACCACCAGCACCGGACAGCTCTTGTATCCCTGATAATTGCTTAAAATATCCAAAAGCTTGTCCCTTGCGGAATCAATATTGACACGGGAAAGTTCGTTTAAGTCTTTCCATGCAAAAATAATATTGTAACCGTCCACAATCAGATATTCTTCCTGCGGTCCCTTCGCCGGATAGATCGGATTGCCTTTTTTATCATATTTTACCACATTCGGCTTCGGCGCATCGGATTTCTTTTTGAGCCACTTACGCCGCTCCTGATCTTCCACATCCTCGCGGCTCATGCCAAACTCGCGTGCATAAATCTGCTGCAGCTCCTGATCTAACTCCCAGCCGGTCTTGCCGGAAGACTGCTGCCGGTGCACCGGGCCAAAACTCTGCCCGTTGGTCTCATAACTGCGCCCGTCCGCAGGTGTCTGGGTTTCCTCCTCCGGCACAAACTGCCGCGGCAGATGCATATAATCATCCACCTGATCCCACGGCACGATAAATCCGGCACCATGCGCACAGAATACCGATCCGGTCGGATTTGCCGTATCTGCTTCACTGTCGTATCCGGTTTCCGCGATCACTTCCTCACTGTTGTGACAGACATCATAACCGGAAAGTTCCAGTGTCAGATGCCCGAGTCCGCGGGTATATGCATGTACCTCACTGCTGTAATCCTGCATCGTTGCGACCGGAACTGTGCCCTGCAGCACGGCGTAGTCCATGCCGTTTCCGGTGCCGAATTCCGGCGAATCAAACTTGCCTGCACGCTGCTTTAAATCGGTCATGGCACGACCGACCATCTCCTGCGGCACTTCAAGCGTAAATGCGTATACCGGTTCCAGCAGTACGCTTTCCGTGCTCTTTAACCCCTGCCGGATCGCGCGGTAAGTTGCCTGCCGGAAATCACCTCCCTCGGTGTGTTTGATATGGGCACGTCCGCTTAAAATCGTGATTTTTACATCGGTAAGTGCTGATCCGGTCAGTACGCCCGGATGCTCCCGCTCCATAATATGTGTTGCGATCAGCCGCTGCCAGTTGAGGTCGAGCACATCCTCGCTGCACGCGCTTGCCACCTCGATTCCGCTGCCCGGTTCGCCCGGCTCCAGCAGCAGATGCACTTCCGCATAGTGGCGCAGTGGCTCAAAATGTCCCACACCCTCCACCGGCTTTGCGATCGTCTCCTTATATACAATGTTGCCCTGTCCAAAGACAACCACAACACCAAAGCGCTCTTTGATCAACTGCGTCAGAACTTCGATCTGCACCTGTCCCATCATCTGCGCATGGATTTCCTGCAGTTGCTCATTCCAGAGGATATGAAGCTGTGGATCTTCCTCCTCAAGCTGCTTTAATTTTTCCATCATCTCCACGGCATTCACTTCATCCGGCAGATAAATCCGGTAGTTAAGCACCGGCTCGAGTACCGGCACACTGCTCTCCTGCTGCGCGCCGAGTCCCTGTCCCGGTACGGTTGTGGTAAGTCCGGTCACAGCACAGACTTCCCCGGCCTCCACCGCCTCCGCGGTCTCAAATTTTTCTCCGGAATACAGACGGATCTGGTCAACTTTTTCCTCCAGACCATCATAGGAAATCCGGTCTTTGACATGCAGCGTGCCTCCGGTCACTTTCAGATAGGTCAGCCGCGCTCCTTTTGTATCTCTGCCGATCTTGTATACACGGGCAGAAAATTCGTTTTCATACTCCGGTGCCCTGTGATATTTTGCAAAGCCTGCAAGCAGTTCTTTCACACCCTCCACTTTGAGTGCCGAGCCATAGTAGCACGGAAACAGTTCGCGCTTTGCCACCGCATGCGCCAGATGCTCCTCTGCAATGCTGCCCTGATCCATATACTCATCCAGAAGTGCTTCGCTTCCCATCGCAGCTTCCTCGAAAAATGCTTCTCCGCTGTCCTGTGTAAAATCCACACATCCATCGGACAGTTCGGTTTTTAACTGCTGCTGCACGACTTCCTTGTCCGCCCCCGGCAGATCCATCTTGTTGACAAATAAAAAGGTCGGAATGTTATAGTGCCGCAGGAGCCGCCAGAGTGTCCGCGTGTGTCCCTGCACGCCATCGGTTCCGCTGATAACAAGGATTGCATAGTCGAGCACCTGCAACGTGCGCTCCATCTCCGCGGAAAAATCCACATGCCCCGGCGTATCCAGAATTGTTATAGCAACCGACGATTCGCCATGCGAACTCTCATTCGTCGGTTGCGATTGCCGCTGAGCTCCGCGAAGGGGCACTTCCACACCAACCGACGGTTCGCTATTTAGCCGAAGTCGCGCCTGCTTGGAAAAAATCGTAATTCCACGCGCCCGCTCCTGCGCATCCGTATCCAGAAATGCATCCTGATGGTCCACACGCCCCAGCGCACGGATCTGCCCGGTGGCATATAACAGTGCCTCCGACAGTGTGGTTTTTCCGGCATCGACATGCGCCAGCAGACCGATATTTATATTTTTTGCGGGATTTTTTCTACCCATAAAAAAAGCCCCTTTCCATGTATCATAATCCAATAGATTTATGATAGCACAGAAAGGGGGAGATTTCATTCCAAATACCTACTTTATTTAAACTTTTTCCAGCAGATAATATTCACAGTCAAAATAGAGAATGACCATGTGACTGTCACTGGAAATCTCAATGTCCACCGAAGGCCACGACTGGGTAGGATCATTTTTATTGATTCCTTCGATATTTACATCCTGAAGGGATTCATTGACGATCATGTCATAAACTTTTGTCCCCTTTTCGACGGAGTCACTTATATCATATATGGCATACATTTCTTTGATACTGCTCACACGGTAGACCGGATCTGAAAGTTCACATTGATATCGTTCGTATTTTTCAATTCTTTCACTGGAAAATGTGTGCTCATTGATCACAATATGATCGCCTATGATGTCATGCCCATCCGGATAAATCGCGTAATCATTCTGAACTTTTGTAAAACCAAGAAATTTGCTGACTTTCCACTCTCCAAATAAAATTTCCCTGATTTTTTCCGGTGTATAGGTTGTATCGATATATTCCGTATCACTTTCCTCTGTGGAATCCAAAGCTTCGGTTGTCTCTGTATCTGCCGCTTCTGTCTGCATCGTTTGGGCACTTTGTGCCTGGCTCTCCTCTGTGACTGTATCGTGTATTTGCGCACAGCTGGTCATCAAACATAAACATGCCACCAGACTTACTGCCAAAATTTTTCTTTTCATCGTACGCCTCCATGTTTCAGCCTGCATTGATCGCATAAATTCCAAGCGTTCCATTTTTATCCTGATCAATCCATACATTTTGTCCCTGCTCACCGATTTCCATCATCACTCCCATATAATTATAAAATGGGTAGCTGCCAACAAAAATTTCTTTGACATTCTCTTTGAAATAATTTGTGCTCATCAGAGTATCATATTTCTCCAGCATTTCTTTTTCATTGTTGACCGTTACACTTCCAGCTTCATAATTAATTTTCACTGGATAATCCATCAGCTTCGCAAAGGCCTCTTTATCATCCACTGCGGTCCTGATCTGTTGCATAAATGCATCCATTGTCTCTTTCGTAACATCCACGCCGCCATATTCTCCCATGCCAACATAATAATCTTCTTCCTCTTCTTTTGTCTCAAAGATTGTTCCCGTACTTTCAAACAAATCATTTGCTTCTATTTTTTTCCCGTCAATGATTCCCTGTACACTGATATAAGAATACTCCCCCTTTGATGCGTAACCTTCCAACAGACTGCCATCCTCACTTTTTACCATAAACCAGCCCGTATTTTCTCCTATCGCCCCCTGCAACTTCTTTTGGATCGTTCCATCTGCTGATTGTACATGCGCAGTCAGATCCTTTCCATTTCGCGTAAGCAATACCTGCAATCTCTGATTCTGTACTGTTTTTCCATCAAATACCATGTGCATTTTGTCGGAAAGAACGTGATCCAATTGTCTGCCCGCCTCCATATTCACCGGATGTTTTTCTGCATCCATCCCATTTACATCTTTTGGATTTGTCAAAAAGCAGACGCTTACAACAACGCATACCAGAAGTGAAATTGCAATTTTCCCTCTGCCCGGCTTCTGATAAGACAACACATTTTTTATACGCGGCTTAACGCCGAGCCCTCCGAACGCAAGTGGTCCTGCCAGTCTGCGGCTTCTGCCACTGCCGCATAAAAGAAGTGCCTGTGCATATTCCTTCCTCTCTGCAAATGACAGATTTCCGATAACATGTTCATCACAGGCATACTCAATATCCCTGGCAAAAATCCAATAAGCGATCCACATCAGCGGCTGAAACCAGTAAATCACAAGCAGTACATAACCGATTACTTTCCACCAGTGGTCCCCGCGTTTCTGATGTGCCCGCTCATGTCTGATTACATATCGCTTCGTCTCTTCATTCATGCCCGATGGCAGATAAATGCGTGGATGAAACAGTCCCCATAGAAATGAAGTATGAATGGTGTCACATTCCCAAATCTGCTGCTCCACTGGTACCGCAAACCGCAACTGATATTCCACACGGAGACTTCCAAATATTCCATATCCGGTCAGCACAAGCATGCCAAGCAGCCAGATGGTACTTAACATTTTTTTGCTGTCTGTTTTTCTTTTATCTGTCCAGAAATCTTTTGTCTCATCCTGTTTGGCTGTATGCTCTTTTATTTCTGCTACCTGCTTACCTGCTGTCTGATTTTGATCTGGCAAATTATTTATTTGCTGAACTTCCTGTTCTGATTTTAAATTTGATGTTTCTTTATCAAACAGTGGTCCTTTTGGCACAACAGAAAACGGACTTTCCACCACAATTGGACAAATCAGACGGATGGCAACCAGTGCCCACAGAATTCCCATCACCCAGCGTGGACTCTTTCGGAAAAGCAGTCTCAGGACAATTACTGCCAGTATTACATATCCGGCACTGATTCCCCGTTCACAAATGACTGTAAAAATTTTTTCCATATCACTTACTTTTCCTCCGCTTCCTCGATCATTTTTTGAATCTCGGCAATTTCCTTTGAAGAAAGTTTCTTCTGCTTTGTAAACGCGGCAATAAACGCCGGAAGCGAACCGTCAAACGTCTCCTCCACATACTGCGCACTCTGCATGGAATAGAACTGCTCTCTTGAAATCAGGGATGTCACCGTTCCCCGGTTATTGACAAAGATGCCCTTGTCACATAGACGTTTTAAAACCGTATAGGAAGTTGTCTTCTTCCATGTCAGTTCCGCTTCACTTTTCTTTGCCAGTTCGGAGGATGAAATCGGTTCATTGTCCCATATAATATCCGCAAATCTGGATTCAATTGGTCCCATCTGTAACTCTGCCATATCAATTTCCTTCTTTCATTCTACATAATGTAGTATGTTTTTATACTACATTATGTAGAATATTTTGTCAATTTATTTTCATATGTTTTATCTCAAATAAAAAAGTCCACAGTTTTTTCTGTGAACTTTCCTGAATATATACTTTATTTCATAGATTTCCGTTGAACCATGATAAACGATCATGAATGATGCACTTCCACCTTTCTTACACCGTCGTATTCACTCCGTTGATCGTGGCGTGCTCATCCTCGCCCATCGGGATCACCAGACATTTCTGCCCGTTGATCACCTGTGACTTGATCTGCGATGCCTTCTCCGGCTTCACGCGCAGTACCACATCATACGTCTTTGTCTCAGCGATATAATTGTCGATTTCTTCCTGCTTTTCAATGAGCTGGGAGGTACGCTCCGCAAGCGCCTCATCCTTTTCATTAAGCTGCACGGTCAGTGTGCCGACCCGATCCTCAAGTGCCATTTTTTCCACACGCAGTTCATTCTGCACAAGCGCCTTGGAGTCGATCACATTCTCGGCTGCAGGCGGTTTCTCGCCAAATGCCTCATCCACAGACTTTTCGATCTTTGCAGCCTTTTCCTCGCTGATCTCACTGTCTGCGAGAAGCTTTGTGACCACTTCCTTATCGAGCAGGAAAACATCTTCGTCATCGTCGTGTGTCTCGGCATATTCATCGATCATATCACTTAAATTCTGCTGCAGATCCAAAAGCACATCATCGTGTGCTCATCCTCTGCGCCAAGCACGTTGCGGACGATGGAATGGAATGCCATCTTCTGCTCGGTTGCAGTGCGCTCAATGCCGCAACCCAATCCGTTTGCCATAAATTCAGAATGTGGCTCCTTGGTATTTTTCGTGTAAAACAATGTCGAATGGATATCCGTACTGCGGTCATTGAATGCCGGGAATAAAAATGCAGTGTCCACAGCTCCTACCACCCAGTCGCGCACGCGCGGCCCGATCCGGTGCTCCTCCTCGAGAAAGCCAAGCCCCGGCTTTGACAGATCGACCGGACAGATCGCACAGACCAGATATTCGTACACTTCCTCGGACTCATCGAGATTGTTATTGTCACTCGTCCGGCTCATCACATCGTATGCATCGTGAAACAGCACGATCAGATAATTCCCGGCATGATCATACGTGTCGATTACCAGATCATAAAAGGTATCCAGCAGATTTTCATCTTCCAGCTTCGATGCGCGCAGTGCCATCAGAATATGCTGACGACCGCCCACTTCCTCTTCCTCAATCGGAAACTTCAATTCCAGAAGGTTATTTCCGATGGTTCCGGACAATGCCTTATTTGCAATTTCCAGATATTTGTAAAATTCATCTTCTTCCAGATTCAGAAATGTATTTCCAAACTTACAGACTTTATTGTGATTTCCGTCAACGTAACAGCCACACACGCGCGTAAACGTTGCCGCCTCTTTCTTGAATCTTCTTTTTAACTCCAGGACTTCCTTTTTATTCATTTCTTGGATTCCTCTTCCCTGATTTTCTCTTTCAGTTCCTCAAACAATGAAAGAAACTCTTTCTCCACATCAGCCATCGGCTGAAATTCATAGCTCGGTGTGCTCACCATAACCGGCTCCACCGAATACATTTTTTCATCCATAAAATGAAGGAACTCATAATACAGGCAGCTGTCATCAATGTTTGTAATCAGTTCTGCCTCTTCCCCCTCCGGCACATATCCCAGAAATTTAGTGTAGATCATATGCTGCAGCTGTTCTTCGATCTGCAGATACATCGTCATGTTTTTCTTGACCGGGCGGGTAATGTCCGCCAGATAAGCTTCACTTCCATCGTGAAGCAGACAGGCAAGTGCCGTCTGTGGCAGATAGTTTCTCGCAGTTGCCTCATGGCAGCACTGGATGCAGTGCTGACCTACAGAAAAAAACTGTGGGAAATGCCCGTTTGCCCGCGTCATCATCGACAGGGCATGTGCAATATCCTCAATTCGTATTTTATCCTCTTCCGGCTCAAAGGTATTAAAGTCGACCTTTGAAAATGTTGTCAGACAATCCTTTTTCATCTGTACTCCCCCATATTACACGCATACATCAAAGATGTATGGCATACGTGAACCTTTACCAGCTAAGTACTTCATGGCCATCCTCAGTGACAAGAACCATGATCTCCCACTGTGCAGATGGCATTCCATCCTCGGTGTATACTTCCCAGTCGTTCTCTTCGTCAATGAAAATCTCCACACCGCCCATGTTAACCATCGGCTCGATGGTAAAGATCATACCCGGTGCAAGTACCATCTGGGTTCCGCGCCTGGAATTGTAACCAACCCACGGCTCCTCATGAAATTCCAAGCCAACACCGTGGCCGCCAATTTCACGTACAACGGTATACCCGTTAGCATAAGCATGATCGTGAACTGCCTGACCCATATCACCCAAAAAACCCCAGGGCTTTACTTCCTTAAGTCCAAGTTCTACACATTCTTTCGTTACCTGAACCAGTTTCTTTTTCTCCGGGCTTACTTCCCCAATGCAGAACATCCGGGAAGAATCGGAAAAATATCCGTTCAGAATGGTAGAACAGTCTACATTGATAATATCCCCCTCTTTTAAGATCACCTTCTCGGAAGGAAATCCGTGACATACCTGCTCATTCACTGAAGTACATACACTGTATGGATATCCTTCGTAGTTGAGCGGTGCCGGAATACCTCCCATGGAAGTGGTCATATCATAGACAATCTTATCAATTTCCGCTGTATTCATTCCTGCGTGAATGTTCTTTTCTATGTAATCAAGTACTGCTACATTGATTTTGGCACTCTCCTTTATCCCTGCAATCTGATCCGGCGTCTTGATCAGGTCATGTGTCGGAACAACGTGACCCTCCTGTGCCAACGTGCAAGTTTATCATCGAAAGCCGCATGACACGCCTTATATTTCTTGCCGCTTCCGCACCAACATGGATCATTTCTTCCTAATTTTACTGACATTTTTTAATCTTCTTTCTTTTTATTATTGTATGTGACATTTCCAAAACTCACACGATTCCATACTTTAGCATTCACTTTGTATTTTTGCTTTTTCAAAAGCTTCTGATAGGAATCCTCCATATACGCATAATCGTCATAGGTACGGTTATGCAGCTGTGCATACACTTCCTGATATTTCTGGGCGTATGCAATCCTTTGGATCATCTTTTTGGCATCTTTTCTGGAAATCCCCAGTGCCGTTTCCCCCTGACGTCCCGTCAGATCCTCCCAGAAATCCTCCAGTTTATTGTCCATATGTTTTTGGTCATTGTCATCCAGTGTAATGCCTTCCTCCATGGCCATCTGATAAAAAAGTTCATCATGAAGTGCCATCTGCATCGCATTTTTGCGTGCAACGGCATTCATAAATCCCCCTTCTACGCGCATACTCCAGTAACGGTTCGGATCATCCGGATCGTATACCAGTGCCTCCTGCTGAATCTGATATTCCTCATATCCGACATAAAATGCCATGTCCCTGAGGGTCAGTTTTTCACCATTGATCTGCGCTGCCACTTCATCCAGAGACTCCCGGTACACAAGCGGCCTTGCATTCGTCATGCTATTATTATTTCTCATGAGCATCACAAGCACAACTGCAATCAGAACAATGGATACCAGATGTTTTGGTCTCATCAAAAACTCCTATACCAGTCTGCGGATTGCGGTGATCGTGTGACAGTTCACCGGACGGCTGTTTGTAATGCCGGCTCTTGTTGACTGCGCCTCCACGATATTTCCATTTCCGATGTAAATTGCCACATGTCCCGGATATACCACGACATCTCCCGCCTGGATATTCTGATAAGACACCGGCTGTCCCACACTCTTAAATGCCTGGGAATACCGTGGGTACTGATTCCAAAATGTGCATAGACCTGATGTACAAATCCGGAACAGTCAACCCCATTGGTCAGACTGTTTCCTCCCCATACATAAGGATTTCCGACAAACTGCTGCGCAAAAGCCACAATATCTGCGCCGCTCACATCTGTTGTCTGTGAAGGATTACAATCCGGATCTTTCAAATAGGAATCGCTTGCAATTCCACCGCTGGCACCGGTACCTCCACCGTCATAGGTGTTGGCATTGGCACGCGCTGCCGCAGCCTCCTGCGCACGGATAATTGCCTCCTGTTTGGAAATTGTCTTTTTATAGTCCTGCGCCTGCTTCTGTGCTTCTGCCAGCTGCTGCGCATAGGCATCTTTTTGTTGTTCGAGCTTTGCCATGAGGGTTTTCAGTTCCCCCTGCTGGGTCTGATACTTATCCTGCAAAGCAAGCAGACTGTCCATCTCATCTGCCAGCTGCATAGTCCAGTCCTCAACCTTCTTTACCGCATTCTGATAAGAAGTCATAAGTTCCCTGTCAGATTTGTACAGATCGGTCGCATATTCAATACGGTTTAACATATCGGAGAGCCCATTGGACTCCAGAATGGCAGACCAGATGGAATTATCCGTACTGTTCTCATACAGATACTGAATCCTGAGCTTCATGGCATCATACTGGTTCTGTTCTTCTTCCTTTGCTTCTTCCAGCTTTTTGTTTGCCTGCTCCACTTCATTCTGCTTGTCCTTAATATCCGACTTCAGCTGTTCCTGCTTGGAAAGAAGTGTTTTCATTCTGGCTGCGGCAGCAGTGATGCTGTCTTTTACATCCGACTGACTGTCTTTGATATTTGCAATATCGCTGTTTTTTGCTTTCAGCTTTTTCTTGTACGCATCACGCTTCTTTTCTGCCTCGGTCTTTGCATACACATTCGGTACCGCACACGCACCTGCGGTAAGTGACCCGGCCAGAACAAACACCAATACTGCTGCACAAATCTTATTCTTTGTTTTTACATGTATTTTCTTATGCATATTATGCCTCCAGACTTATCTTCCATGGGAGTGCTCCCATACCTTCCTTTATTGTGGCACAAAATACATATTTTTTCTACTGGTTTTTCTTACTAATTAAGGAAAAATTCATAAATTTTTTCAAAAACAGCCATTAATTCCGCAAATCAGCATTATTCATTAACCAGACCGTACTCAGTTTTCCATCTTCCCCATATTGTGCCTGCAGGCTGGTATAATATCCCTGGTCTTCAAAATACCACTCATAGGAAGTATAATTGCTCATGCTCACATAATTTGTCAGTTGATATCCCAAAACCTGTCCAAAATCATCCGGCTGACTCTCAAACCCCAGATCCCCTGCCAGTTTCAGATCGTTTTTTTCACCGGTGAACCCGGATTTAATGTAAGTCCTCCAACGATTCCCTTTTCCGGCACAATATCCTTATCCGATGTATTAAAAATAAAAATCGTCCCGCGGTAAGTTCCATCCTCCTCATAGTATGCATAACCATTGGATTCTCCCGGCTTAATCTTTTTCTCTTCATCGTTACTGATGGTAAATCCGGCTTTTTCAAACTCCGAAAATTTACACGGAATCGAAAACTCGTTTCCGGAAAGGGCGAATGTATGAAATCCATGCACATAAGACACATTCTCCCCATTCAGATTCTTAAATTTTCCATCCGGCGTCTTACTTTTTGAATCTGCCTCAGCATCTTTGTGGGAATTTTCAGAGGTATGGGAACTGTCATCGTCCCGAATCGTCTGAATTGCCTCACGAATCAGACCCACAGCCCCGTTGTCGGACTTTAAATACATTCCCACGATTCCGAAGATTGCAACCACACCCAGAACAATCACAACAATTGCGATGGCCTTTTTGACTCCCGAATTGTCCTTGACCGGATTTCCCTGCGCATCAACCTCACTTTCTCCCTGCTCCCGTTTCGCCCGGCAGTGTATTTTTTCGCGCTCCGCGCGCTCGTATTCCCGCTGGCTCCAGCTCTTCTTTGGCTGATCATCCAGCCGCTGTCCGTCACGCGAATAATACACCCCGTTTAAGTTATATCCCCCCGATGGTTTCTGCTCCGGTGTGCATAGTCCTGAAATTTCTTTTTTCTTTCGTTTTCCATAACTTTCTCCTTTTGACGCTTTCTATCATCAATTCTAACATTCACTCACTTTCTTTACAATGAGTAACTTATCGCCCTGCTGCACATCTGCCGATTTGAGTCCGTTTGTCTCCATAATTTCTGCCTCGGTAGTATGAAAATGTCTTGCAATGTCCCATAATTGTTCTTCTTTTTTAACAATATAGCCAACAATTCCCGGCTGCTTCATCAGTTCCACCGCGTCTAGCGTTCCTTATGGATATCCACAATTTTTCCATGCACACTTCCTGCTGTACAATTGTCTGCAGGGAAATAACCGCCTTGACCTCAAATCGTTCGTTATCCAGCAGATTCACCGCAAGCTGATCAATCGCCGGCTCGATTTCATAAGAAATATCTTCCGTGTGCCCTTTCATGCCGGGAACATCAACAATCTGTGTAAACGGAATCTGTTCCTGCGTATGTGCAATCGGAAAACTATCATCCGTCGTTGCATACAAAATATCAACCGTCAGGATTCCTTCTACCTGTAACCCGTTTTCCACCGGTTCCACATGATCCATCTCTGCATGCCCCTCAAAAGAACACAGCTGTAAGATCCGTTCCTGTTCTTCCGCCAGCTTCATCTGTTCAGAGATCCGCAGTTTTGCTTCATTTTTAATCAGCAGTTTTTTTGCACAGACCATTTCTTTCTGTGGCACAAGATTTGTTTCCAGCGAATAGACATCTGCCAGAAGTTCCACATTCCTTTCTTCCCACAGCTTCATTTCCACATCCATGGAAAGATTCAGGCTCAGCGCCTCATTTCGCCATCATAATCTTCTGCCGGTTCCACCTCATATTCTTTCGTCTGGCAATGTACCCAGCAGATCGGCTGTGTTCCGGTCATTCCCCCTTCTATTGATTCGGAAAACGGAACCATCGTTTCATACCACTCCATTTTTCCTTCCGGACTGCTGTACAATACATTCACATACGCTTCTCCCTGAATCTGCATCTGCTCCCCGGTGCAGATCACCTGCCGGTTACGCACTTCCACATAATCATAAAGCAGATGTCCGATATTCGGACTGGACTGTGGCAGTGCAATATCACTGTGCACACGCAGGATATCCTTTTTCGCGGATGTCAGTGCCAAAAGCTGCATCGTCCGGCTTTTCTGCTGAATATCCGGATCATTTTCAACACCACTTACAATTTCTTCTTCCACCGGCACCTCACACACGGCATGAATGCCAAGCAGAGCACGCACGGCGAGCTTTCTGGAATTGATGGCACTGATATTCAGATCCTCCAGATCTCCGCTCAGATTGACGGTATCGCGTTCTTCCACCTCATCCATAAAAATTTTTCTCCGAAATTTATACTGTCCGTAAAAGATTCCAGCCGGTTATCTTCACTGCGGTATAACACGACAAAACGCAACTGTCCGGTAACCCACACCGTCTGGCTGCTCACCTTGACATCCTCAAAAATAACAGAACCCCTGGTATGTATAATGTTCAACAGATCCGGTTTGTTGTCTTTTACAATACAGTCATCATCCAGCGTAATCTGGGTAAACGCCCTGCTCCTTAGTAAATTCTGTCTGAACAGCTGTCTCTTCAATTCCAAAACAAAAAAATCCCCTCTCTTTGAAGTAAGTATACTAATACTTATTCAAAGAAAGGGAATTTTATTCATTCCTAACAAAGTTTCATTCGAATGTCCTTTGTAATAATATCAGTGTAACTGAATGACAATAACTGTGGAGGATTTTCCTCACGCTCGTCATCTACAAGTATTGTAAAAACGCTTGGATATGCGCCCTGGATAACGCCTTCCTGAATATCTACCTTGTTACGTCCACGGTCTAACTGAATTTTCACTCTGTTACCGCGCTGCCGATGAACGGATGCCCGAACCTTGCTAATCTGTGCCTGTTCCATTGTTGCCTCCTCCATTTGAGTTGAATATTCTAGAAAATACTATATCTAGTAGCTTTAGTATAGCAGAGTGTTAAACTTTTTACAATAGTTCTTAAGTACCCTATTGAAACAGTACCTCTTCCTCCCGCAGTTCCAGCTTCAGTACAATAAACGGATAACTAGGTGCTTTTGTCACCTCTTCTCCGTTTTTGGGTCCCTGCAGTCTCGTCTTTACACAGATGGCGGTATCACTCAGATAACAGTCTTCCACGGAGATGCTGTATCCTCCGGTCTCCTGTATTCCATAACCTCTGGCAACGTATAAATATTCATTATCGCTGTATGTAAAACGGAAATCCCCCTCCTTTTTTTCTTCAATCTGTTGTCTTAAGGCTTCCGGAAGTTCTTCCTCCTTTGTCACGGTAAACTCCAGATCCTTTACCTTCTCCTCACATTCTTTTCGCACACACCCGCTCAGCAGCATAAGCACCCCCAGCAAAATGATCATCAGGATATACTTTCTTTTTTTATCTTTCATGGTTGACCACTCTATTTTCGTTCTTATGCTATCCTATGCAGCGGTCGTGCGATCTATTCTTTTGTATTTTTGTGTTCCTGCAGCATTTCATGAATCACATTCTGGCAGTATGCGCCGATATGTTTCTGATCTTCCTTGGAAAGTTCGGCAAAAATAATCGGCTCCCCATAGGTCAGTTTTACCTCTGTACGGTGCAGCCACGGAAAATGATTTTCAAAAATATCCGCCGTCCCGGTAAGTGCCATCGGAATAATCGGGCATCCCGTCTTCTGTGCTATTTTAAAAGAACCGTCCTTAAACGGCAAAAGCGTCGTTGTATCCTCCCGGTCACGATTTCTCGTTCCCTCCGGGAAAATACAGATAGAAATGCCGGACTTCACCTGATCGATAGCGATCAGAATGGTCTTAAGTCCCTGCTTTAAATCCTTGCGGTCAAGAAACAGACAATACAGACGGCGCATCCATATTCCCAGCAGCGGAACCTTATTGACACCATCTTTAGAAATATACCCGGTCAGATTCGGACACTGTGCATAGGTAATTACAATATCAAAAATGCTGCGGTGATTTCCAATATAAAGTACAGCCTGATCCGTTGGTACATGTTCTTTTCCCTCAACAGTCAGATGAACCCCCGCCAAAAAAGATACACAGCGCAGTCCCCACTGCACAATCCGAAGCTGGCTGATATCGGCTGCATGTTTATCAAATTTTGCGATAATCCATTCGATTCCGAGAACCGGCAGTCCAAGAATCAAAAATAAAAAAACATAAATAACTACGATAATTGTCCGCATTTTCTTCCTCCATAAAAAAAGCCTGAAGCATTTCATCTTCAGGCTTTTTCACTTTTTGCTTAAACCTGGAACGTTGACAGTGCATCCAGCAGGCTCTGGGCCTTGGTCGTAAGACTCTGGGATGCTTCATCCAGATTCTTGATTGCATCCAGCTGCGTACCTGCTGCCGAATGTACCGATGAAGAACATTCTGCCGTCTGGGTGGACGCATCGGAAATACTCTCGATTGCACTGAGTGTCTCGTTTCGTGCACCATTCATTTCCTGCACATTATTCGAAATCGTCTGCAGTGCCTGAATCAGCTGCGCTACAAGCTGGTCAATCTGTTTAAAGGAATTTGTGGTATCCTCTACAACGGAAGACTGGGAAGAAACTGCATCTTCCGCCTGTCTTGCGATATTTACCACTTCTCCCGTCTTGGAAACGATTTCATCTACAATGGAAGAAATCTGGGAAGAAGAAGCAAGACACTGATCGGCAAGCTTGCGGATTTCTTCTGCGACCACAGAAAATCCTCTACCGGCATCTCCCGCACGCGCTGCCTCAATGGACGCATTCAGGGAAAGTAAATTCGTCTGTTCCGCAATATCATTGATCGCAGAAACAATGTTGCTGATGGATTTTGATTTTTCTTCCAGTTCCTGTATTGACTGAATGACATTTCTTGTAATGTTTGCAGTGGTCTCGGATGTCTGCGTAAGTGTCTGTACAGAAGATATACCGGTGGTAATGGTTTCTCCGGTTGCAGAAGTAAGTTTTCCCAATTCATCTGCATTGGAGCTTACATTATTAATCTTTCCCGATAAGGAATCCATCTGACTCATACAGTTATCGGAACCGGTATCCAGTTTGTTCACACCACTCTCAATCTCTTCAACTGCACTCTGAATATTCTTAGAAGTTTCAAGGAATGTTCCGGATGCCTCTGCCACATGAATTGCCGCTTCTCCAACCTGCTGACTCACATCATTGACATCCAGAATCAGCGATTTCATATGCTCTACGGTATCATTGACACCATCACACAGTAAACCAAATTCATCTTTGTGCTTTGCGGAAAGATGAACCGTAAGGTTTCCATTGGAAACTTTGCGCAGCTGACGCAGAATATATTTGATGGTTCCTGTCATCTGACTCGAAAGGAATAACCCAAGTGCAAGTGCGATGATCATACAGACAATCACAAGTACGGTTGTCAGCTGTTTGATTCCGGATGACTGCTCAAGCAGACGGTCAGAAGGAATCAGTGCCGTAACCATAAGATCTCCGGCTGAAAGTTTACTGTATACAAACATGTATGACTTTCCATTAAATGTAATCATCTGGTTTCCGGAATCTTTTTTCCCGTTCAATGCTTTCTTATAAAAACTTGTACCGTAAATCAGTGCTTTTTCCGTCTTGACGGATTCATCGGAATAAAACTCTTTTCCATCCGTATCCGTAATTAATGCTACATAGCCTCCCTTTCCAGTCCAGTGACTGCATGGCGGAACGGATAAAGGAATCACTGATGTTTATGATCATCATGGCCGGCTGATTGTTCATTTTTTTTACAATTCGCAGACAGTAGGAATCAATTCCCAGATCCAGTGTTTTATCCGAACTTTCATCTGCCCCAAAGAAAAACCAGTTTGTTGCACTTTTGCTGACCAGTTTTCCCTGATCGCATCCGACATAGTCCGTATAAACATTTCGGTCACGAACAATTCCCTGACAGTCAATCGTACGCTTGTTGTCCGCGATAATATAGGCTCCCTGAATCTTGCTGTCGAGTGCCATCTTATTGCGCAGTCTGCCCTGATAGTCTTTGCGCACGGAGCTCTCATCATACATATCCATCAACCCCGCAAAATACTTACGCAGATCCGACTCGGTCAGATAGGTCTTAAATTCGTCCTTCTCACTCGTGATAACCAGATTGATATACTGCTGCATCGTATCAGCAGTCTGCTGTACAGATTCTTTGTATGTATCCACAATGGCATTGGAAGCGTTATTGTAAGAGGTAATACCAAGAACCAGCACACCTATCACCGGAATTAAAAAAGCCCCAACCAGCCGCATCGCAATGCTGCGATAGAATGGAATTTCCGATTTTTCCTTTTTCTGCCCACCGGATGACTCTTTCATTTTTATCTTTTTTTCCTTCCGGGAAGCATTGTCACGTTTCGGTATTTTCTTTGTTTTTTCTTTTTTGACCTTTTCTTTCTTTAGTTTATTTACTTTCTGCTCATCGTTTTTTCTCATATTGCATACGCCTCCGTTAATTCAGACGATTTCTCCCCCACCTATAATATAGATAATATACTACAATCTGACAAAAAACTCAACTTAAAACTACTATGATTTGTTATACTTTACTATTTTAACACAACAATACTGCATGGCGGCATCTCCAGTTTCCCATCTTTCAGCTGTACCGTCTCTTCCTTCAGTGTCAAGCTTCCCTCCAGATTCATATTTTCAAGTGCTGTTCCTTTCAGGTCAACCGTATCATTTCCTTCCCCAAGATTATACACAATTCCGATGGTACTGTCCTGATACGTTTTCGTGATTGCCGCCTGTGAATCTTTGCACAGATCTTCAACTTTCTCTATAGTTCCCCTTGCAATTTCCGGATTCTGATTCCGCAGGCGAAGCGCATTTTTATAGTAACTTAAGATAGAATCCTTATCCTTTTCCTGTTCATCTTCTGCTGGAAACGGAGATTCAATTCCAGCATCCATATCTGCCGGTCCCTTTGTCATTCCTGTGGTGTCAGTTTTTGACCACACCATCGGAATACGCTTATTTTCATCCTTTGTTCCGGAACTGTTCATGCCGATTTCATCCCCATAATAAACGAACGGACTGCCGTTCATTGTCATCAGAAGACCTGCTGCTGTCTTAATCTTATCCGGATCATTCACCAGCGTATTGGCAATCCTTGCCATATCGTGATTGGACAAAAACGGTGCATCAATATAATCCGGATTTTTTGGGAGAAATCATTCTGATATTTCAGCATGGAATTCACAAGGCTTACCGGATCGCCCTTTCTTACCGCATTGACCAGTGCTCCTTTTGCCGTTCCTGCATCAAAATTGAACATACTTGGTGTTCCACTCGCATAATAATCCGCAATGACATTCTCACTCGCCCACACTTCAGATACCATATAAAACTGTGGATTTCTTTCTTTACAGTATGTGTATAATTCATTTAAAATATTACAATTCGCATTGGTTGCATTTTCTTCATAATGCATGGCCGCATCCATCCGGAACCCATCCACACCAAGATCTATCCAGTAATCCGCAACTTCTTCAAATTCCTTCTGTACTGCCGGGCTTTTCAGATTCAGATCCGGCATTTCCGACCAGAAGGATCCCTCATACCACCAGCTGCTGCTTCCCGGCACTGCATAGTAGGTTGTTCCCTCCTGCTTGTCAGAAAAATGATAGTAATCCACATACGGACACACCGTATCGTCCGGTTTTTCTCCTGCCTTCAGACCTGCAAGATACTCACATGCCTGTGTAAACCATGGATGCTGGGAAGAACTGTGATTCATTGCCACATCAATGATCAGCCGGATACCTTTTTCATGACACGCACTTGCCAGCTCTTTAAAATCATCCGCCGTACCATATGCCTCGTCCACCGCTTCGTAATCCGTTGTATCATATTTATGATAGGTTGGGGAAGGCATGATCGGCATGAGCCAGATTCCGTTGCATCCCAGATCTGAGATGTAATCCAGCTTTTCTTCCACACCCTTTAAATCACCCATGCCGTCCCCATCACTGTCATAAAAGGAGCCGACAAAAATTTCATAGTAATTACGGTAATTATCATCAATTATATTTAATTTTGCATCCTGTGTCCCGTTCCCCGAAATACAGCCTGCAAGCACCCCGGCAAAAAGCACCAGCACAACAACTGCCGACAAAATTCTTTTTTTCATAACCTTTCCTTTCTTCATCGGATGAAAAAAGCCGGTGGTCAAACGACCACCGGCTTTCTATCTTTCATCATTAACTTTACAGCGCCTGTCAGACCATCTACATAGAATTTCTGCATAAATACGAAGAGAATAGAGATCGGGATAGACACAATAACTGCGGCTGCAGCCCATCTTGTAAACCATCCGTTTACAAACTCTTTCTCCAGCATATTGTACAGGAGAAGTGATACCGTCCAATACTTATCCTTTGGTCCAACAATGACACGTACAAATACGAAGTCAAGCCATGGAGCAAGGAATGCCGTAAGGATCGTATATACAACGATTGGTTTACTGAGCGGAAGGATGATCTTGTAAAATACCTGGAACTGATTACATCCATCCAGAATCGCTGCTTCTGACAGAGACTTTGGTACCGTATCAAAGAATCCCTTTGCGATATAAAATCCAACACCAGATCCTGCAGAATAAATCAGAATCAGAGCGATACGAAGCCCACTTCCATCGGTCAGTCCAACTGCTTTTAAAATAAAGTATACTGCAACCATGGACATGAATGCCGGGAACAATCCAAGGATCATTGCCAGATTCATAAATGTTTTACGCATTCTAAAGCGCAGTCTTGACATACAGTAAGATACACTCAGTACGAATGTCGTTGAAATCAAGCATGAAAAAATGGAAATGATCAGCGTATTCATAAAAGCTCTCGGGAAGTTCAACAATGTTGTCTCCGTAAAGAGTCTCTTATAGTTATTAAATGTCAGTTCTTTTGGGAAGAAGTATGCGGTATATGCACCACTTTCCCCTCGCAAACTTGTCATGATAATCCAGAAAATCGGGAATAACCAGATCACTACCAGGATGGCAAGGATTATATGTACCAATGAATTTTTTGCAATTTTCTTTGCCCGGCCAGCGGTCATAGGGCGTTTGCTTACTTTTGCACTGCTCATTACATGAATCCCTCCTCATCTTTGTATGCTTTCGTATTTCTGTAGGTGACTAATGCCACAATAGAAAGAACTACGAATGTTAAGATACCAATCACGGCACCGATGTTGTAATACTGATAATCAACCGTTAACTTGTACAGCCATGTTACCAGAAGATCCGTCTTGCCCGCTGTTTCACCAACCGGAGTCGGCTTACCTGCGGATAACAGGTAGATAACGTTGAAGTTATTGATGTTACCTGTAAACTGTGTAATGATGTATGGTCCCATAATAAACATAATATATGGCAATGTAATTTTGCGGAAAATCTGTGCGGCATTGGCACCATCAATCTTGGCTGCCTCATACAACTCTGCCGGTACATTCTGCAATACACCGGTAACCTGAAGCATGGTGTATGGAATACCAACCCAGCAGTTAATCAAAATAACCGATACACGCGCCCACATCGTATTCGTCCAGAACGGAAGTGGATTCTGGATAAGCCCCCACTCCATCAGCAGGTTGTTGACCGCCCCATGTTCCTGAAGCATCTGTCTCATAACCAGTAAGGATACGAACTGTGGCACTGCAATGGAAATAACAAAACAGGTACGCCAGAATGCTTTACAATGTGTTTCTTTGCGGTTGATTACAATTGCAAGGATCAGTCCTAAGAAGTTACATAAGAATGTAGCAAATACAGCCCATACAATTGTCCAGCCTAAAACCCGCCAGAATGTCTTGCCTATCTTTCCGCCAAGTCCAAGTACCGTCTTAAAGTTCGCCAATCCAACCCAGTCAAACAAGGTCAGATGCTTGTTGATCGTAGAATAATTGGTAAATGCCATTGGAATCATGAATAACAATGGTAAAACTGTAAAAATAAGAATTCCCATCAATGGGAGAAACATTAATGTCTTGTATAAATTTTTATCAAATAAACTTTTGACATCCTTGCCAAAAGAATTGATTTCTTTCCCCTCTTTTGCGAGGCACTCTGCCATATATGCGCTTCTTAAATTTTCAGCCCACATATAAATAAAATAAAAGAGTGATCGCAATCGTAGCAACACCGTATAATAACAACAATACGGAATTGTCACCCTGTACATACTCATATATCTGTTTCTGTTCATTAAATACCTCTTCCTGTTTTCTCCATCCTAATGAAGGAAGCATGGAAAGATAATATGCACCTGCATTGACCATAAACATAATATAGCCAATCTCAATTGCCAAAAAAATTAAACCTTTGATAATCTGCTTGTGGGCGATGTTTCCCAATCCCATTATAAGCGCTGATAACTTAACTGCAGCCCCGCCCTTCGTAAGCGCATTGGATACAGTGTACGGTGTAGCGAAGTCCGACTTCTTTTTGTTTGCACCTATCATACTTATCCTCCCGGCACATGTTACTCTATGCCATATTTATAGACTCATGTATTCCAAGATTCCGGGGAATCCCCAGAACCTTGGAATTGTTTCTTTTGTCTTTTCCTTTTGGAAAAAGATTACTCTGTAAGTGAGCTGTTTAACTGCTCGTTTAATGCTTCTGTCTTTTCCTTAGCATTGTCTGCTGTGATCTGTCCTTCAGCACCGTGTACAAATGCATCACCGAATGGTGTAGCTGCATCCCAGTAAGCCTGCATTGGGATGATTGGCTGAGCGATAGAGCAATTTGTTGCTACGTTTGCCAAAGCTGATGCAACTGCATCCTTAGCAACTTCTTCGTTAGAAACAAGGTTTGTATTAACAGGAGCCTGCTTTCTTAACTCAAAATGCTTTAACTGTGCGTCTTCGCTTCCTAAGTATGCAGCAAGCTTAACAGCAACTTCCTGATTCTTGCAGTTCGGGTTAACACCAATAGCCTTAGAACCAAGGAATGCCTTCAGCTGGCAGTCTTTTCCGTCAACGTTGATTGTAGGAAGGGCTGCAACACCAACGTTCTCCTCACCAAGGTTCTTAACTACTGCATCATAATTCCAGTTACCATTGAAGTAAGCATTTACAGATCCATCCTTTAATCCGGCAAGACCAAGGGATCCTTCGTTATTGTCCATTACGAAATTCTTGTTGTTGAATAAGTCAACAATGTACTTTGTTACTGCTACAGCGTTGTCTCCGCCGAAGTCATATCCCTTAGATGCATCTGTACCATCTCCGAAGATTGTACATCCGTTTGCTGCATAGAAGGAAGCAAGATACCAGCCATTGTCAAATGGGAAAGAAACTTTTCCTTTCTCAAGCATTGTATCAAGGCTCTTTACATCATCTTCTGAGAAGACTCTCTTATCATAATACATAAACCATGTATTTGGTGTATAAGGAACACCATAAATATCTCCGTTGTATGTAACAGTTGCTGCCATAGCTTCTGGGTTGGAGCTCTTAACATATTCTGCTACATCTCCACCGAGCTTTGTTAATGCTCCGGCATCAACCAGATCAGCAATCTGGTCATTTGCAAACATGAATACATCTGCTGCACTTGCAGGATCCTGTAATACGGTGTCTTTTGCATCAGACTCTGAACATGTTACATAATCAAATGTAATGTTCCACTCCGGATGTTCCTCGTTAAATGCCTCACACTCTGTCTTTAACCATGCCCCCTGTGCATCATCCTGATCCTCGGAAGGTCCCATAACAGTAAGTTTTACATCAACTGGTTCTGCTGACTCGGAAGTGCTTCCATTGTTTGCTGCCTGTGTTCCATCATTGGATGCTCCGTTGTCCTTGCTGCCGCATCCAGCGAACATTGTAGCTGTCATTGCTGCGACAAGCATTGCTGCTAATACTTTCTTTTTCATCGTTTTCCTCTCCTTTTTTCAAAAATGATAGTTCAAAAGTATCTATATAAAGCGCCTCTGCGCTCTATATCGTAATTTCTGCGTCATCTGCGGTATACCGCCGCAAGATTCCGTATCCACGCCCGGCGGCTTTCCGCGAGCTGTTCTTTGTTCAATCTCCACCGCCAGTTATACCCCACGGTAGACGGTGCATTCATTCTTGCCTCGTTCCCGAGTTTCAGCAAATCCTGCATCTGTATGATCGCGATATCTGCAATACTTGCATATGCACACCGGATCAGTGCATCCGGAATTTCTTCCTGACTGCTGATGTTGAGGTATTCATACAGGTAAGCCAGTTCATATTCTGTCTTGTCCCTGAAATATCCTACAATTGTATCGTTGTCATGCGTTCCCGCGTATACCACTGTGTGGCTTCCCGGATAATTATGTGGCAGATGTTCATTGGACGGATCCCCGTCAAATGCGAACATCAAAACTTTTGTGTTCAGCCACCCTGTCTTTGCAAGGAGTTTTTTTACTCCCGGTATCAATGCCTTGCCGCCGTAATCATCGGCGATCACTGTGGTTCCATTTAAAACGGAATTCAAAGCGTCGGTCAGTTTGCGCCCCGGTCCCTTCATCCACCGTCCGCCAGAAGCGTCTGTGGCATCTCTTGGAACCATATAATTTTTGACAAATCCGATGAAATGATCCATCCGGATTACATCAAAGAGCTTTGTACTGATCTGCATTCTTCGTTTCCACCAGGAAAACCCATCCTCCTGCATGAGAGGCCAGTTATACAGTGGATTTCCCCATACCTGACCTGTTTCGGAAAACTTATCCGGAATTGCAGCTGCCACATAAGCAGCTTCGCCATTCTCATCCAGTAAAAACTGTTCCGGATGCATCCAGGTATCCACGCTGTCCTTTCCCACATAAAATGGTACATCTCCGATCAGCTGGATTCCTTTGCTGTTGGCATATTCCCTAAGTTTTCCCCACTGCTGGAAGAACTTGTATTGGCAAAACACCCAAAACATGATGTTATTATACATCTCTTTTCGGCACTTTGCAAGCGCAACCGGTTGTTTTTTTTGAATATTTTCCGGCCAGCTCTGCCAGTTCTGGTTTCCATTGGATACTTTCAGTGCCATATACAGTCCATAATCTTCGACCCAGTCCCTGTTTTCTTCTACAAACTGCTGAAATTCCGGTTCGTGTTCGTCAAACCGGCCAAATGCTTTCTGCAGAACCAGCGTCCTGTTTTCAAAGAGTGCTGCATAATCAATGGCAGATTTCTGTGTTCCCCAGTAATAGCTCTGGATTTCCTCCGGCGTCAGAAGCTTTTCTCTGACAAGCTGATCCAGATCAATCAGATAAGGATTTCCGGCAAATGCCGACAAGCTCTGATATGGCTGTCCCCAAAACTTGTAGGTCCGACAGGAAGCACCTGCCAGTACTTTTGTTTCAGATCCACCAGCAGATCCACAAAATGGAACGCTGCATCACCCAGAGTGCCAATACCATACTCTGACGGTAGGTTGATACTGCAAGAAGGATTCCGGAACCTCTTGCTACTTCCTGTCCTTCCAAGATTCTTCACCCCGTCTTTTAAATCACGAATTCTCCTTCGGATTATTGGAAAAACCATCTAAAAATCTTTTCGGATTGTTTCGTGTTTTTTCGTATCTGTCTTAATTTTAGTTTCTCTACGTCATTTTGTCAACGATTTTGCGTTTTCGGACACCATTTTCCCCACTTTTCACGTATTTTATATCGTGTTTTTGTATATATTCACAACATTATTGCTCTGTTTTTTCGAAACTTTTTTTGAGAAAGAATTGCACAGTTTCCCAAACTGATTTATAATCATTTAAACATAAGAAATCACAGGAGAAAATATATGCTACAATCAAAGATATTGCCAATCGTCTTGGAGTTTCTGTAAGCACAGTCTCCAAAGGTTTAAACGGCGCAAGTGACATAAGTGATGAGCTGCGGCAGATGGTTCTCGATACCGCTGTGGAGATGGGATACAGCACCAAGCGTTCCAAGAAAGTGGAAAACCGCAAGCTTTGCATTTTCATAGAAAACATGAATTACGAAACAATTGATGAATTCGGATATGACATAGTTCTCGGCTTCAAACAGAATGCGTTCCGCCGCAAATGGGATGTTGATATTCTTCCCATCACCCCGGCATTTCAGGAAGAGGAAAAATACGATACCTTTCTGTTGAAAAACGGCTATTGCGGAGCCTTTCTGATGGGTCTTGCATTGCATGATTCTTGGATCAAGCAGCTGGAAAACACTACCATGCCAACTGTGCTTTTTGACAATTTCATCTCTGGAAATCCAAATGTCTGCTATCTTGGAACCGACAGCTACGAAGGCATCACCATGGCAGTAAATCATCTGGTTAATCTCGGGCATAAAAACATTGCATTCTTAAACGGTTCCTTATACTCACTGGTTTCTGACCAGCGGCAGGAGGCCTTTGAAAGTGCTATGCTGCTGCCTCACTTCCTGTACAGAAGGATCTGACAGCTTACGGCTACTATGTATCCGACAGTGCCAAATATCATGTTCCCGGATTTCTTTCCGCCGGTGCCACTGCCGTGGTCTGCGGCAATGACCTGATCGCCAAAGGTGTCATTGACGAATGTACGAAGCGCGGATTCCGCGTGCCGGAAGACGTCAGTGTTGTTGGTTTTGACGACATATCCATTGCTGCCACTTTTGACCCGCCGCTTACCACAATCCGTCAGGAACGCAACGAGCTTGGCCGTTGTGCTTACGATATTTTAAATTCCCTGATCCATCACATCCCGATCAGCAAAACGCTGCTGCGTCCTAAGCTGATCGAGCGTGAATCTACTGCGCGCTGTGCGCACCGCGACTGACAATATTTTTTATTTTATCCGCATAATCGCTTATGCTTTATGCGCATTCTTTTTAAGATTTTCCAACAATACCTTATTTCATTTTTTAATAATCTGCACAAAAAAGACCGACACAATGTCGGTCTTAAAAGAATGGGCAGAGGTGGATTCGAACCACCGAAGCAATTTGCAGCAGATTTACAGTCTGTCCCCTTTGGCCACTCGGGAATCTGCCCATTTCCATCAGAATGCAAAGCACTCTGACAATTTGGAATTATAGCATAATTTTTATTCTGTGACAAGTCCTTTTTCTTTTATTATTTATCCAGTGCCACCGGATCCCAGCCGTAATCTTTGTAATATTGGATGTCTAGATGATTCTGCTTTACATAATCACGAAGCATTTTTATACGAATTTTTTTATGTGCCTCCGCGGTATCCATCAGTTTCTGCGGATCTACCTGATATCCTTCGCAGAATTCACGAATACTTGTGCCATAGTAAGATCCGTCCCCTGCTACTTCTTTATCCTTAAAAATATAACTGCCATTTCCATACGAAACAAAATGTAACCGTGCAGGCATTTCACTTCCACTGTCACTCATCAGCGTATTTCCGTTCCGGTAGTATGTTTCCCACCAGAAATTTCCAAAAATAAACAGATCATTTCCGGTTCTGACTGTTTTCACAATGACCGGCTCCGGCACATAAATATAAATTCCACCGTTTTCCAGATATTCATACTCGTTTCTGTTTTTAATCATGTAATCACAGACAAGTTTCATAATTTCATCGTCTCCCTGATAAGCAAATTCCGGCAGTCCTGTATGCTGCGTATTCTCTTCCGTCGCAGTTTCCGTCTGTATCTCATCAGAATACGTCTGTACCAAAAGCTTTTCCTTCGAAATTTTCTCCGTGTCATCCGCCGGGCAGGAATACAATTCATAATCATCTCCACCGATAATAACTAAAGCACTGCGATACTGTCTGCCAGCCCTATCCGTCCATACAATACACTGCTGACTGTAAACGCCCGTTTCTTTGCCATCTTTACCGAAATTTATCAGACTGTTCCAATAGTCCCCGTCTGCCATACCAGAAAATGTGTCCAGGGAATTTTCTGCGGAAAACGTTTTCCACTCCCGGTAAACCAGTTCCAGTTTTCGAACATCCTCCGTCACGGAAAGCGCGGATGATACATCAGTCTTTTTAAGATCATACACATACATCTGCGTTGGCTGCTGTTCCTTTTTCTCATTAAAAATATATATGGTGTCTTTCTGCAGCAGCACACGGGTATGGATACTGTCGGTATTAAAATAATTGCAGTCCATTGCCTGCAGATCCAGTGCCGCCAGAAGCCTTTTTTCCTGCCGTCCATATACCATCAGTGCGCGTTCATTGGCAAATACCACATATTTTTCAGAACATCCTGCCAGTTCCGGTGCATACACTTCATTTTTCAGCTTCAATCCTTCGTCTGCCGCTTTCTTCTGCTGTACCGGAAGTCCGCAAAATTCCCGGATAGAATCAAACAATGCGCCATCCGTTGCGGCATTGACACCTACGCCGGTCAACAGGCAGACTGCAATCACACAGGTTCCGGCCAATGCCGCTGCAAATGTTTTCCGGCCATGCGGCTGCCACCCGGATCGTATGGCCTGCTTCCACTTCTGTCCTCTTCCTGAAATTGTACTCTGAAGCCGGTTCCACATCTGCTCTTTCCGTTCCTGATCCGGTGACGTCTGATCAATCGTATATTTGAAAATTTCTTCCCATTTTTCAGGATCACTCATCATTTTATTTTCCCTCCCTTTCCCAATTTTGCGGAATCTCCCCTGCTTTTTTGAGCTCTTCTTTCAATTTCCTGCGTCCTGCAGCAAGCTGCGTCTGCAATGTACTTTCTTTTCGTTTCAGAATCCCAATCAGTTCCCGTATGGAATAGCCTTCATAATAATACAGATACAGCAGAATCCGGTATTTGGGTTCCAGCGACTCCAGTGCCAGCCACACAACATTTTCCATATGGTTTTCCGATGCAATACCCGGTTCCGGCATTTCTTCCAGTGTGCTGCAATGTTTCCGCTCATAACTTTTCAGTACATCTTTGCACTGATTTTTCGTTGCGGTCAGAATCCATGCCGTTTCATGATCTGTGTCCCGGAAACTTATTTTTTTCTCCCAGACTTTCAGAAATACCATCTGTACCATGTCTTCCGCATCACTTTGGCTGCCCAGCATAACCAGTGCCAGTCTATAAACACGATTCACCTGCCGGTTATATAATGCCTGAAAATCTTCCATTGGAGTGTCATTTGTTTTTTTCATGCCTGCCCTCCTGTTTCCAACTATTATATACACGATTCATCATGGGGAAATATCTTTCAGAATAAAATTTTTGAATAATTTCAGATAATAAAAAAGACAGCTTCGAACGCTGCCTTTTTAGGAGAAGGTATTTTTACTATGGGGTATAGCAAAAACTATATATAATGTATTGGGGGGGTTTTTACGGTTATTATAATAGCATGAACCCCTGCGAAAGTGTGCACAAACCTCACAAAAAGTATGACTCGTTTTTGGTTATTTTGTATAAGTGAAAACAAAATAAAAAAGACAGCCTCGAACGCTGTCTTTTTAGGAGAAGGTATTTTTACTATGGGGTATAGCAAAAACTATATAATGTATTGGGGGGTTTTTACGGTTATTATAATACCATGGACGGCCGGATAAGTGTGCACAAAGTCGAAAAAAGTTCCTGCGTTTTTCTGGTCAGTTCTACGGTACTATATTCCCAGTTTTAAGAAAAAATACGAAAAATTGCACAAACGCGCAACCGTTTATTCCTGTTTTTTGCACATGTGTTTCCTGTGGGTTATTTTCATACCCAATTTGCATCCTTTCCCGAATGTGGTCGTACACGATGCACTTTATAAAATAAAAAAGACAGCTTCGAACGCTGCCTTTTTAGGAGAAGGTATTTTTACTATGGGGTATAGCAAAAACTATATAATGTATTGGGGGGTTTTTACAGTTATTATAATACCATGGACGGCCGGATAAGTGTGCACAAAGTCGAAAAAAGTTCCTGCGTTTTTCTGGTCAGTTCTACGGTACTATATTCCTAGTTTTGAGAAAAAATACGAAAAATTGCACAAACGCGCAACCGTTTATTCTCATTTTTTGCACATCTACTTTTTATTTGGAAATATACAATTAGCAAACACCCTGAGCAAACATATCATCTATTTTATTCATTCCCTCACAAAACATCCTAATTCATTATCTGTAGGTTCTTTCGTAAAACAAGCTTTAATTCTCCGTTTCTCCAACTCTTTTTTTAATTCTTGTATAATTGTAGTCTTTCCTGCCCCATTAGGACCATCAACAGCTATCAATTTTCCACTATAAAGATTTTTGTTCATAAAATCCCCCTCTTCACATCAAAGAAATATCTTCGTAATATCCTGATATCGATTTACCACTCGGTAAATCTCCACATATTCTTCCCCAATCTTATATAGCACGACATAATTCCCGCAAATCACATATTTATAATCCGTTCGGAAGCTGACCCTTTTAGCAAGATCAGCTCCCATGTACGGAAATTGCTGTATATTCTCAATTCGAGCATATATCTCCTGAATGGTCTTTACTGCCATTTCTTCATTGTCTTCCGCAATATACTCTTTAATGTTCTTCAAGTCCTCTGCCACAATAGGGTTAATCCGCAATTTCATCATAGGCTATACCCCGACAGATTTCTTTAGTTCATCCAAACTCATCCAGGCACTTTCATCCCTAACAGCTTCTTCTGCTTCCTGCAGTTTCATGAGTAGCTTCTTTTCTGCTTTTTCACGCTCGTAGTCCTCAATATCCATAACCACAAACTTACCTCTACCGTTTTTGGTCAAAAACACGGGTTCTCCAATCTGGCAATTTTTCAACACTTCATTATAATTTCTTAAATCTGATACCGGTAATATATTTGGCATAAAATCAACTTCCTTTCCTACTAAAATATAGCTTCTTCACTTATATATTATACGCAGGAAAGCTGTAAAATTCAACGTGAAATTTTACAGCCTTCTTACCAAACGTTTTGCAACATCTATTTCCAATCCATCGAATCTTAATTCTGTTCTTGCATTTTCTACACCTGAAATGCCTTCGTTCCTGTACTGATATAAGAAACTATATGGTTTAGTATTTCTTCCTCGCTGTCTTCAAATGTCAGTATTAACATTTTCCCATATATGTACCTCACACTAACATTTTTCAAATAACGTTTAACTTCTGAACCTTGAATTTTCAAGCGACTCAGAAAATAGCCTATCTTACAAAACCTTTTTTTCGTGCATAATCTCCAATTATAAAAGCAACTGATACTATCAACAGGATAAATACGGATAATATATCCCAAACATCAATCACAGGTTCTCCAATTAATTTTGATAATGTAATATTTATCAAAAGTGTGAACGGAATTGCAAACAAAAATGTAATTCCTGTTGCCAACAGTTTTCGTTCCTTGAGTCGATAATACAGAATATAAATTATCCACAAAAAAACTAGTGTATAAATGGACATAATCGCACCAATGTTGAATACTTCATTGACTTTTATCAAAATACTTAATATGTACATAAATGGTAAAATGAGAATACTAATGGCAACCATCGCTACCAAAACACCTTTTTTCCCTAACAATATAACAGGAAAAGATGCTATCCATGTAATCAAAATAGAACTAAGTGTAATAAGTGACCATGTAAGGGTGCCCGAAATAGCAACATCACATATACAACATACTAGAATACCAATAGCCATGGTAATTGTATATATTATTGATATTATAGTATTCTTGTTCATATTATTCTCATCTTTTCGTTTTAATTCAATGAGATTTTCGCTGACTTTTTCTTCGTAATTATTCATTTCTATCCTCTCCCCACTTAATAGTTCATTGACCGTAACATCTAAGATATTGCAAAGTTCCAACATGATAGATGAATCGGGCATACATTTTCCTGTCTCCCATTTGGAAACAGCTCTGTCAGTGATGTTTAACTTTTCTGCTAATTGTGCTTGTGTCAGACCTTTTTCTTTTCTGCAACTAGCAATAAACTTTCCTGTATCAATTTGATTCATTACAATATGCCTCCTTTCACGCTACACTTTACAATTTTTATCAGTTTTTGTACACAAACTGTAAGTGGAATTATCAAACTCAACCATAGGTTGGGAGAGGTATTATATTTGATAAATGCCGTTTTCTTCAACAACACCATTTTACCACACGCGTACACACAATTCCATTAAAACCGTTTACTTCGCTTTAACCGATACTTCCCATTTATTCCTAATGAGAATGGAGATTTAATGCAATATTGCGAATGCACCAATGATTTTGTGAATGCAATCATTGATGACTATTTCAATTCCTTTGAAATACGCAAATACTACATTAACAAATATGAACAGCCTTATTACGCTGTCCGTATCTCGAAACTTGTGGAAGACGATACTGGGAAGGTCAAGCGAAAATACACCTACCTGGCTTACTTCGCCAAACCGGAAATGGCTTACACCTATCTTGCTGAATACAATAGCGGTGCGGTTGTTCCGGAGCATATGAAATACTCGGACTCGCCTACTTTTGCAGAGATGTACGAGAAATAGAAGAAATACCGAAAATCGCTTAAAAACAAGATTAGCGATTCCCATGGCGAAATTATGAGATTGCTTTTCATCATTTCAGTGAACTGCATGACCGCAAATTTATTTCCATCAGGACAAATGATCTGCAGCAATGCTTAAATGCCTACAATCACAAATGGCAGACACACACCTTTGCTTCACTCATGGACAATGCCGGAGCAAATGATGTATGTATCAAATTGATTATGGGACACAGTATGAAGAACGACACCACCAAAGGAACATACACCCATAAGACTTTAGAAGAACTTCTTACAGAAGTGAACAAGATATAAAACAATAAATCAAGACTGATTGCTGGATACACTTATGATATTTCTTTTATTTAACGTCACACTTATGTTCAGCCTAAATCATCTTGAAAAGCAAAGGATGAAATGCTTCCAAAAGCATTCAAAATCAGTAAAAACGAGTGTATACCACCTGTAAATCACTTGTGTACCGCGTGTATATCACGACCTCAAAATAACGTAAATTATCTTCTATTTATGAATATTCTGACAATTTGCATGTCTTATCAATATATAAAGAAAAGTCCCATAAACACCAGTCAAATCGAAGATTTGATTTGTTTACAGGACTTCTCAATATAGTCTTTTATCTTAGAAATTCTTAATTAGCAAACACCCTGAGCAAGCATAGCATCTACTACCTTCTCAAATCCGGCAATATTAGCACCTGCTACATAATCTGTCTTTCCACCAACAGTTGCATTGTATCTCTTAGCAGCATCGCTGATGTTAGCATAAATAGTCTCCATGATTCCCTTAAGCTTTCCGTCAACTTCTTCGAATGTCCAGGAAAGTCTCTCAGAGTTCTGGCTCATCTCAAGTGCAGATGTAGCAACACCACCGGCATTGGCAGCCTTACCACCTACGAAGAGAACACCGTTCTCCTGAAGATACTTTGTAGCCTCAAGAGTTGTAGGCATGTTAGCACCCTCTGTTACAGATGTAACACCGTTAGCAACGAGCATCTTGGCATCCTCAATGTCTAACTCATTCTGAGTCGCACATGGAAGAGCAAGATCTACCTTGTACTGCCATACACCGTGCTCACCGTTCTGCTTTGCATGATACTCAGCAGTTGACTTAGCAGCTGCATACTCAGTAAGACGGGCACGCTTAACTTCCTTAACTTCCTTAAGAAGAGCAACATCAATTCCGTTTGGATCATAAATCCATCCGGTAGAATCAGAACATGTTACAACCTTAACACCTAACTCCTGTGCCTTCTCGATTGCGTAGATAGCAACGTTACCAGATCCGGAAACTGCTGCTGTCTTTCCCTCAAGGCTCATACCATGATCTTTCCATAATGCGTTAGTAAGATATAACAGACCATATCCGGTAGCCTGTGTACGTGCAAGAGATCCACCATAGGTAAGACCCTTACCAGTCAGCACACCTTCGTATGATCCACAAATTCTCTTATACTGTCCAAATAAGAAGCCAATCTCTCTTGCACCTGTTCCGATATCTCCGGCCGGTACGTCAACGTCTGCTCCGATATATTTGCAAAGTTCTGTCATGAAGCTCTGGCAGAATGCCATGATCTCTCTGTCAGATTTACCCTTAGGATCGAAATCAGAACCACCTTTACCACCACCGATTGGAAGTGTTGTAAGAGAATTCTTAAATACCTGCTCGAAACCTAAGAACTTGATAATACCCAGGTTTACAGAAGGATGAAGTCTTAAACCTCCCTTGTATGGTCCAATGGAATTATTGAACTGTACACGGAAACCTCTGTTTACCTGAACCTGTCCGTTGTCATCTACCCAAGGAACACGGAACATGATCTGACGATCCGGCTCTGTGATTCTCTCAAGAATCGCATTCTTTCTGTATAATTCCTCATTTGCATCGATCACAGGTCTTAAAGAATCAAGAACCTCTGTTACTGCCTGTAAGAACTCAGGCTGATCTGCGTTTTTCTTCTTTACTACTTCGAGTACTTCATCAACATAACCCATTTCTCTATCTCCTTAATATTAATTTTTAACGTCCGGAACCAGTAAAATCCCGAATCGTCATGTTCTGTTCATAATCTGTTGCCTGTTTCTACAACAACCTTTTTTATTGTAACGAAAAATGCAGGATTTTGCAATAGAAAATTCTTTATTATTGTAATTTTCTACCACTACGGCGTAATAAAGCGGCTTTTTGAGTACAAAATGAAACAGAGCGATTCAAAACTTGCATTCTGAACCGCCCGGTTATAACACTAAATAAGTATATATTTTATTTATCCCTGCTTATTTTCGACCAGTCAACGAATTCGGATTCCTCGTCCGTATCATAGTAGGTCAGTTTAAAGTAATCCACCAGTTTTGCCAGGGCAAAGACAAGTATCTCTTTTTCGGAATCGTTCATCTCATCCGCAACATTTTTAATCATCTGGCGGTGAAACTGTTCGTGATGATAATAGGCAGCTTTCCCTTTATCTGTCAGGCGCAGCTTTATTACTCTTTTATCCCGCGTACTCCGTTCCCGGACAACATATCCTTTCTCACACAAGGCATCCATTGCTTTCGTGAGTGTGCCTGTTGTAACGGACATCAGTTTTGCAACGGTTTTCATATTTCGCGGCTCATCAATTCCCACTGCCTCGATAATATGCATATCATTATAACTGATATCTTTAAACTCTTCTGTGATCAGGCTTTTCGCCTCAATCTCCAGAATATCCTTGAATAATTTTACAAGAAGATCATTTAAGGTCTCTTCCAGCGTCATGTTAAACTCCTTCATGATCTGGTGTGACCTACCACTCGACTGCACATGCCCCCCAGGTAAGTCCGGCACCAAATCCAGCTAATACGATTTTATCGCCCCCGCTTATCATACCATGTTTGTGGACATTATCAAGTAAAATAGGTACGCTTGCGGCCGAAACATTTCCACACTTCTGTAAATTACATGGGAATTTTTCCATTGGCTGATGCAGACGCTTTGCCACTGACTCAATAATCCGGATATTTGCCTGGTGAAGCAGAAAATATTTTACATCTTCAATTGGAAGTTCTGCCTGTTCAAGTGCTTCACTGACCGCCTTTGGAACCGTGCGCACGGCAAACTTATAAACCTCTCTCCCATCCATCTGGGTGAACGCATAATGCTGTGCACCAAGCTGGCGGTAAAGATTATTCACCGGACGGTTCTCACAATGCAATGCCATGCCACCGGCGCCATCTGATCCCTGCACCATGGAAAGCAGCTGGCTGCCTTCTGCACTAACTACAGCAGCTCCGGCTCCATCCCCGAAAAGCACACAGGTACTGCGGTCTGCCCAGTTCATCATTTTTGACAGGGTTTCTGCCCCGATAACCAGTGCATGTTTGTAACGTCCGGTACGGAAATAGGCATCCGCCGTAGCCAGTGCAAATAAAAATCCGGAACATCCCGCACTCAGATCAAATGCCGTTGCACTTTTTGCTCCAATTGCAGCCTGTACTTCACACGCCAGCGATGGAAATATGTAATCCGGGGAAATGGTTCCCGCGATAATCAGATCAATTTCACATCCGGATATTTTTGCATCTGCAAGTGCTTTCTCTGCCGCCTCTACCGCCATGGAAGTTGTTGTCTCTTCCACTGCAATATAGCGCATGCCAATCCCGGTACGGGAACGAATCCACTCATCTGAAGTGTCCATAACCTGAGCCAGGTCATCATTGCTTACAACTTTTTTCGGAAGCGCACTTCCGGTTCCTAAAAATTTCATTTTATGCTTCTCCTCTATGGAACAATTAGAACTTTCTGAAGCGATCATACCGCTCCTGTGCAAGCTGCTTACCACTCTTGTCATTCTGTGCACGTAAAAATTCTTTCATATTTCCTTTCATCCATGCCGCAATCGAAGTCAGCGCATCGTCATCCGCTCCGCCATACTCCGGAATCACCTTATCCACAACAGACAGTTCTTTCAGATCCTGCGCCGTGATCTTCATGACAGTTGCCGCTTCTTTTGCACGTTTTCCATCCTTCCAGAGAATGGAAGCAAATCCTTCCGGAGAAAGAATCGAATAGGTGGCATTTTCCATCATCCATACTTCATTACCAACCGCAAGGGCAAGAGCTCCGCCACTGCCGCCTTCGCCAATCATCAGGCAAAGAATCGGCACCTGGATTCCGGACATTTCATAAAGGTTTCTTGCAATTGCCTCACCCTGTCCGTTCTCCTCGGCTTCTTTTCCCGGATATGCGCCGGATGTATTTACAAAAGTAATGATTGGCCGATTGAATTTTTCTGCCTGCTTCATCAGACGGATTGCTTTGCGGTATCCTTCCGGCGAAGGCATACCAAAGTTGCGTTCCTTGCAGTCCTTTAAATCTTTTCCCTTATGCACCCCGATCACGGTTACCGGCTGTCCATCCAGATAGGCAATACCACCGACAATTGCCGGATCATCACGGAAATAACGGTCTCCGTGCAATTCCATGAATTCGTCAAAAATCTGCCCCATATAATCGACAGATGCCAGACGTTTCATCTGACGTGCCGCCATCACTTTATCCCACGGTTCTAACGGTCTGGAAAACGTATTTCTCTCGCGCATCAGTTCGGTCGGCTCATAACGGTCATCGTCATGTGCCGGATCAAAGTTTGCATAGCCTTCGGTCGGACGATGCAGACGAAGAATTTTCCCCAGCGTATCTTTTAACTCTTCACGCTCTACAATTGCATCCACAAATCCGTGTTTCAGCTGAAACTCAGCTCTCTGGAATCCATCCGGAAGCTTCTCCCCGATGGTCTGCTCAATCACACGCGGCCCGGCAAAACCAATCAGCGCTCCCGGCTCTGCAAGGATAATATCTCCAAGCATTGCAAAACTTGCGGTCACACCACCGGTTGTCGGATCTGTCAGAACCGGAATATAAAGAAGTCCTGCATCCGAATGCCGTTTTACAGCTGCAGAAGTCTTTGCCATCTGCATCAGGGAAATAATTCCCTCCTGCATACGTGCACCACCGGAACAGCAGAATAAGATCACCGGAAGTTTCTGTTCCGTTGCCTTTTCCATTGCACGTGTAATTCGCTCACCGACTACGTGTCCCATACTTCCCATCATGAAACGGGCATCAATCACACCGAGAACTGTCTTCTCTCCGTTGATTGTACAACTTCCCATGGTTACGCCTTCGTTTAATCCGGTTTTTTCCTGTGTTGCGGCAACTTTTTCTTCGTATTCCGGGAAATTCAGCGGATTTCCGGTCTTCAGATCGTTGTCCCAGGTTTCAAAAGTTCCTGCATCCGCCACCATACGAATACGGTTTTTGGTGCGGACACGGAAATAATATCCGCACTCGTAGCAGACATATTTATTTTTGATGACACGCTGTTTATCCAGTTCTTTTTTGCAGATTTTACAGGTAACGGTCTCTACAACAGGTGCTGCTTCCTTTGCCTCTTCCTGCTTTGGCTCTTCTGCCTGTGTTTTTTCTGGTTCTTCGTTGTGATTTACTTTGATATATTTTTTATTAAAAAACATTGCCTTTCCCCTATCCGATTGCAAATGTCAGTTCTGCGGAACATGCCAGTTTTCCATTTACTTTTGCTGTTGCCTGCCCCACACCGATCGGTCCCTTCACCTTGATAATTTCGGTTTCAAGCACCAGAGTATCCCCCGGAACAACTTTCTGCTTGAATTTTGCTTTATTGATTCCTGCAAAATATGCCGTCTTTCCTTTCCATTCCGGCTGCGAAAGAATCGCAACCGCACCGGTCTGTGCCAGTGCTTCCACGATCAGCACACCCGGCATAACCGGATTTCCCGGAAAATGACCGGCAAAAAACGGTTCATTGAAGGTTACATTTTTCTTTGCCACTGCGCGCACGCCCGGCTCCACTTCTTCCACCGTATCAATCAGCAGAAACGGATGTCTGTGTGGCAGAATTTCCATAATTTCCTGTGTTGTCATACTCATAGCTTCTACTCCTCGTATTTGCGAACCAGAAGACTTGCGTTATGTCCGCCAAATCCAAGAGAGTTTGACAGTGCATAGGTAAATGACTCGTGGTATTCTTCTTTACAGTAGTTCAGATCCATCTCGTCATCCGGTGTCTCATAACCAACTGTACGGTGAATGTATCCTTCTTCCAGCTCTTTGACACAGGTGATAAATTCAACCGCACCTGCGGCACCAAGAAGATGACCGATCATGGACTTTGTAGAATTGATCTTAATGTCCTTTGCATGATCCCCAAACAGTAACTTAATGGCACGGGTCTCAAAAAGATCGTTGTGATGCGTTGCAGTACCATGCGCATTGATGTATGTGATCTCGTTTTTGTCTACCCCCGCATCCTCGATGGCATTCTGCATAGCGCGTGCTGCACCTGCACCGTCTTCGAGTGGGGAAGTAATATGGTAAGCATCTGCAGAACATCCATATCCCACAACTTCTGCATAGATTTTTGCGTCTCTTGCCTTCGCATGCTCAAGTTCCTCAAGAACAACAATGCCGGCACCTTCACCCAATACAAAACCGCTGCGGTTTTTATCGAAAGGAAGGGAACATTTTTCCGGATCATCGGATGGAGAAAGCGCCGTCAGTGCACCGAATCCGGCAATCGCACATGGACATACGGCTGCCTCGGTTCCTCCGGCTACCATGACATCTGCCTCTCCGTACTGAATGCTGCGGAACGCATCACCAATATTATTCGTACCGGTCGCACAGGCAGTTACATCATTGGTACATTTTCCCTGCAATCCCAGCTGGATGGAGACATTTCCTGCTGCCATGTTTGAGATCATCAATGGAACGAAAATCGGATTGACTCTGCCCGGTCCTTTTTCCACAATCTTTGTATACTCGCGCTCGATTGCCTGAAGACTTCCAACACCGCATCCAACGGCTGTACCGCAACGGTAAGCGTCCTCTTTTTCCATATCAAGCCCTGCATCCGCAACGGCTTCTTTGGCTGCTGCTACTGCGTACTGTGCAAACAGTTCCATACGCTTTGCTGCCTTAAAATCCATATGCTCTTTTCCGACAAAACCTTTGACTTCTGCCGCAAGATGTGCTTTATATTCACTTGCATCAAACTTCGTGATAGGACCAAATCCAATCTGTCCGGCATGGATTCCTTTCCAGAATTCTTCCACATTCAGGCCGATCGGCGTGATTGCTCCCATTCCCGTCACAACGACTCTTCTCATTTTCCTTTTCCTTTTCCTTTCTTTCTATCAGGTTCCTTAAATGGCCATACCACCGTCTACGGAAAGTATCTGTCCGGTAATATAATCCGACTCCGGTGATGCAAGAAATGCGACTGCATTCGCAATATCCTGTACCTGTCCGGCTCTGCCAAGCGGGATCTGCTTTTTTAATTCTTCCTGGGTCTTTTCCGGCAATACTGCGGTCATCTCTGTCTCTACAAATCCGGGAGCAACCGCATTGACGCAGATTCCTCTGGATGCAAGCTCCCTTGCAACAGATTTTGTCAGACCGATCACGCCCGCCTTGCTGGTGCATAGTTTGACTGTCCCGCATTTCCAAGGATTCCGGATACCGAAGAAATATTGATAATTTTTCCGGCACGCTGTTTTAACAGATAGCGTGACAGATGACGGATGGTATTGAAAGTTCCCTTCAGGTTGGTATTGATCACAGCATCAAAATCGCTTTCCTTCATGCGCATCAGCAGATCATCCCTTGTAATTCCGGCATTGTTCACCAGAATATCCATATGCTTATATTCTTTGATAAGGGATTCAATCATCTCCTGACATGCTGTAAAATCAGAGACATTGCAGCGAACACTCACGGCATCTCCTCCGGCCGCTTTGATCGCTGCAACCGTTTCATTGGCAGCATCTTCGGAACCATTGTAGTTCACCACAACAAATGCTCCGCGTTTTGCCAGCTCCAGCGCAATGGCTCTTCCGATTCCCCTGGAAGCACCTGTAACAAGTGCATTTTTACCGGTTAACATATTTATTGAAATCCTCCATTTTGTCGATGTTGCATGTGGTAACATCGCGATTGATCTTTCTCATGAATCCGGAAAGGCTGCGTCCCGGTCCGATCTCCACAAATTCCTCTGCTCCGTCTGCAATCAGGCGCTCAATTGTCTGCTGCCAGCGCACGGAAGAAGAAACCTGACGTACCAGATAATCCTTGACGTCTGCCGGATCTTTGACATAATCTGCAGTCACATTGGTCAGATACGGAATGGTGATCGGCTGAATCGTTACATCTTCGAGTGCCTCCCCGAGTTTCTTTCCTGCTTCTGCTAAAAGTGCAGAATGGAACGGGCCACTGACTTTAAGCGGAACCACGCGCTTTGCTCCGGCTTCCTTGCAGGCATCTCCTGCCTCACCTACAGCATCTGCTGCTCCGGTGATAACGATCTGTCCCGGACAGTTGTAATTTGCAATGGAAACAACTTTGTTTGTTTTTGCAGCGGTTTCCTCACAGATTGCTGCGATCTTTTCCGCATCCAGTCCAAGAATTGCAGACATACCGCCGCCTACCGGATATGCCTGTTCCATATAAATACCGCGCTTGCGGACAACCGCAAATGCATCCCGCATTGTCATCGCTCCTGATGCAATCAGCGCACCATATTCGCCAAGGCTTAAGCCTGCCGTAACGTCGCAGCCAATTCCCGCTGCTTTTAATGCTGCATAAATAGCCGCCTCGGTTGTGAGCATACAGATCTGTGTGTACTCTGTAATGTTCAGCTTATCATTTTCTTCAAAGCAAAGAGCTGCCACATCCAGACCTGTCACTTCATTTGCCAGATCATAAACCGCTTTTGCTTCCGGCATGGCGTCGTAAAACTCTTTTCCCATACCAATATACTGAGATCCCTGTCCAGGGAACATAAATACTCTCTTCACTGTCTTCTCCTATTTCTGTCCCAATAACTTTTCGGCACCACTCATAACATCCCGGATAATTTCCGCACAGGTCTCTTCTTTTTTACCAGACCCGCAGACTGTCCTGCCATAACGCTGCCGTACATGACATCGCCCTCGACAACTGCTTTGCGCAGTGCTCCGAGTGCATCTGCTCAGTTCTTCGAACGGTGCACCTTCTTTTCTTTCTTTAAGTACTCGCGGGTCATTTTGTTACGAATAACGCGAATCGGATGGCCTGTGGACATGCCGGTCACTTCACTGTCAATATCTTTTGCTTTGACCACGCGCTGCTTGTAATTTTCATGAACCGTGGATTCTTTTGCAACAACAAAACGGGTTCCCATCTGTACTGCCTCTGCGCCAAGCATCATAGCTGCCGCAAATCCACGTCCATCTGCAATTCCACCGGCTGCAATGACCGGAATGGATACCGCATCTACGACCTGTGGTACGAGTGTCATCGTCGTCTGGGCACCGATGTGTCCACCGGACTCCATTCCCTCAGCGACCAGTGCATCCGCACCGCCACGCTCCATCAGCTTTGCCAATGCCACGCTTGCCACAACCGGGATTACTTTGATTTTGGCTTCTTTCCACATGCTCATATATTTGGCCGGATTGCCGGCGCCGGTTGTTACTACCTTAACGCCTTCCTCACAATTACTTTGTCAATCTCATCCGCTTCCGGATTCATCAGCATGAGATTACTCCAAACGGCTTGTCGGTTTCTTTTTTTGCTGCCTGAATCTGCTCACGCACCCAGGAAGCCGGTGCTCCACCTGCTCCGATGATGCCAAGTCCGCCGGCATTGGATACCGCACTGGCCAGTTCATGTGTTGCGACCCATGCCATACCGCCCTGAATGATCGGATATTCGATTCCCAGAAGCTCTGTCACTCTTGTTTTCATAGCTTATGCCTCAACACCCTTATTTTTCATATAATCAATGACATCCTGAACGGTAAGGATCTTCTCTAAATCCTCAGAAGGAATCTCTACACCGTACTCTTCTTCCAAAGCCATAACCAGCTCAAACAGATCTAAGGAATCTGCCTCAAGATCCTCTTTGAAACGGGACTCTGCGGTGATAGAATCCGCGTCTACGTTTAACTGGTCTGCAATGATTTCTTTTAACTTTTCTAACATAATGGGTTCTCCTTTTACTGTCTTCAATTTTGTTTGATTGCGAAATAGTTTGATTATCAAACAGTTTCTTAGTCAAAGTATATGCAAAGATAGTTTGATTGTCAAGATATTTTTTCAACAGGGTAATGATAAAAGAGTACAAAAAAGCACAGCAAACACTTTCTTCCTACACGAAAATGTTTGCTGTGCATATGGTTCTGTTTTTTGAACTTATCCGATAATGAGCTGCATTGCCCCGTATATTCCGGCATCATTGCCAAGCTGTGCCAGTTCAAAGCGGGTATCACGACATGCATGGAAGCAGCTTTCCTTAAAGTGCTTCTGGATCGTATCGATTAAAATCTGTCCGGCTTTGGACACACCACCACCGATCACGATAACTTCCGGATTGGTCACGCATGCAATATTCGAAAGGGTTGACCCTAAAATTTCTCCTACTTCATCTACCAGTCCAAGAGCTATTTCATCGCCTTCTTTTGCCACATCAAAAATGTCTTTTGCAGTAATATCCTTATAATCACGAAGCTTTGTCGCATCCTGTGTTTTGGCAAGTTTACGTTTTGCCATGCGTACAATACCGGTCGCAGAAGTATACTGTTCCAGACATCCATACTGCCCACAGTTACAAGGCTCGATCTCATCATGGTTTACGGTAATATGTCCGATTTCTCCGCCTGCACCGTTATATCCGGCAACCACATGACCGTCTACAATGATTCCACCGCCGACACCGGTACCAAGCGTTACCATGATGACATCTTTGCTTCCTTTTCCACCGCCCTGCCACATTTCGCCAAGACCTGCAACATTCGCATCATTTCCAACTTTACTTTCAGACCTGTCTGTGCACCGAGTTCCTCCGCAACATTGATCACTCCCCAGCCGAGATTGACACATCCGTTAACAACGCCATCACTCCGCACAGGACCCGGAACACCGATTCCCACGCCCTCTACATCACTCTTACTGATGCCTTCCTGCGCCAGTTTGTTATCAATCGCCTGTGCAATATCCGGCAGTACTGCCTTTCCGTTATCGCTGGTATCGGTCTTGATTTCCCATTTGTCAAGAAGCCCTCCGCTTGTCTCAAAAAATCCCATTTTTACGGTGGTTCCTCCCACGTCTACGCCAAATCCATATTTCTTCAATTCCTGATTCCTCCTTGATCTATGTGATATGTATTTTTCTTCTACCCCATGTATCTGTATTCTACCATATTCCGGAATTTCTGCCTAGTATCGATAAAAAAAATCAACCGATGTATCCATAAATACACCGGTTGCACTGTTTTATATATGTTTATTGTACGTTTCCACCACCGGTATCTCCACTCTCTCCGGTATCACCGCCATTATCCGTGGTTCCGCTATTGTCCGGTTTATTGGTATTTTCTCCATTTTCCGGTGTATCAGTGTTTCCTCCGCTTTCTCCGGAATCGTTGTCCCCACTATGTTCCGGTTTGGAATTGTTATTCTGATCACCGGCATTGCTGTCGTTATTGTCCGGCTGGTTATCATTTTCGGAGCTTCCGTCCGTTGTATTATCTTTCTGCTGGCTCTCGGAAGTCTGCTGGTCATCCGTCTGGTTTTCCTCCGTCTGGTTTTCTTCGCGCATCTTGTCGTGTTCTTCCTCTTCCTTCTTCTGCTGATTTTTAAAATCATCCGAAAGCTGGGCATAAGGAAGGAAATCAAGCGAAGATAATCCTCGTGGGCCGCAGACATATATGCTTTCCAGATCTGTGCCGGATATGTGCTTCCACTCAGATTGGAAATGGCTTTTGGATAATCACATCCCACCCAGACTGCGGTTGTATAATATCTGGTAAATCCGCAGAACCATCCATCTTTGTGATCGTTTGTTGTACCCGTCTTTCCGGCACACGGCATATCGGCAAGCTTTGCAGAACGTCCGGTTCCACTGTCCATAACGGATGTCATGATATCCGTCATCATCCGCGCCGCATCCTGCTTATAAACTGTTTTTTCCGCCAGGCTGGACGTATAGACTACATTTTCATCAGAATCCACAATTGATTTTACACAGGTCGGTTCCCGGTAAAGTCCGTCATTTTCAACCGCTGCATACCCGGATGCCATCTCAAGCGGAGAAACACCTTTGGTAAATCCACCAAGAGATGTGGCAAGGGTATAATCTCCGTCCTTAATCTGTGCAAAATTCATATTTTTTAAATACTGCAGACCTGTTTTTGGTGTCAGTTCATCATACAGCTGCCAGGCAATCGTATTAATGGAATGTGCAACCGCATATCTGAGCGGAATCTTTCCGGCATATGTATTGTTTGCATTCGACGGTCCGTCTTTTAGTTTATGGTCATCCACAACGGTATCCGGAGTATACCCGCGCTCCAGCTGCGGAGTATATACCAGCAATGGCTTAATCGAACTTCCCGGCTGACGGTAACTCTGGTATGCACGGTTTAACGTATAATTATCCGAATCCTGCTTACGGCCGCCCACGATTGCCACAACATATCCGCTGTTGTTATCAATTGATACTGCTGCCGCCTGCATCTTGTAAGTTCCGTCTTTGGATTTGTCTTTAAATCCTTTCAGGGTATCATCAATGGCAGACTGCAGTTCCTTTTGTTTTTCCATATCAATCGTCGTATAGATTTTGTATCCTCCGGAAAACAGTTTCTTCTGACACGCACTGTAAAGTTCGTCATATGCTTCCCCATAAGACTTCTTTTCCTTATCCGAATCAAAATAATATTTAAACTGGAAACCTTCCTGTTCCATCAGTGCACGGGTTGCGCAGTCATACGTGTAAGTGTCAATCGAACTGTTAATTTTCTCCGTGTCACTCTTTTTCGGCCGGTTCAGCGCAATCTCTTCTTTGGTTGCCTCATAATACTCTTCCTGGGAGATTTTCCCGTCATCCCGCATATTCTTTAAGATCAGATTCCGCCGGGTAATGGTATTGTCCGGGTGTGTCACCGGATCATAATTGGACGGGCGGTTCGGGATCGCACACAGATACGCGGTCTGCGATACATCAAGATCTTTCAGTTCACAGTTAAAATATCCATGACAGGCAGCGTCAATTCCGTAATAGCCGTTTGCAAAATACACGTTATTCAGATAAAATTCCATAATTTTATCCTTACTGTAACGTTTTTCGAGTTCCCACGCAAGAAACATCTGCTTCACCTTGTACTGCCACGTCTGTTTCGGCTGCATATAAATCAGCTTGGCAAGCTGCATGGTAATCGTACTTCCACCCTGCGTACCACCCTGCGATTTTTTCAGTTTCGACATGACTGTGGCTTTGACCGCGCGCACAAGTCCTTTCAGATCCACACCGTTATGCTGGTAAAACTTCTTGTCCTCAATACTGATAATCGCTGCGACAAAATTCTTTGGAATATCCTCGTATTTGACATACTGCGCATTCTTGTCTCCCCTTCGTTCAGAGATCAGTTTTCCGTCTTTATCAAAAACGGAGCAGGTCTGTGAAGGGATAAACGTAGAATCGTCGGAAGCAGATACCTCCTGCACTGCCTCACGCGCATCTGCTGTATCTGATCCGCATATCCGCCAAAATAGTAGTATCCAAAACCTGCCAGCACAACAAGCATCAGCACGATCTGCAGCTTTATGACAAACCAGAAAAAGCGATGCTGCTTTTTCTTT
>ENA-OQHY01000109-OQHY01000109.1-human-gut-metagenome-genome-assembly--contig:-NODE-109-length-45035-cov-4.828227_pt1 | contig 45035 bp, 49 predicted proteins | sample MGYA00242570_ERZ504733 | MGnify/ENA primary metagenome ERZ504733 (study PRJEB26092, sample SAMD00036219) | human gut metagenome | host: Homo sapiens | study: EMG produced TPA metagenomics assembly of... | reverse complement strand
AATTTGAGCATGACAACCAGAAGCTTATGAGTCTGCATGGAAGTCACAGTTCTTTTCCGGATGATGATGCCGATCATGCAGTTTGTGGGAAATCTGGGATATGTGGATGGTGGCACTTCTCGGAGGGCTTTTTGCATCAAAGGAACTATCGAGGTTGGAGATATCCAGTCCTTCTTCCAGTATATCCGTAACTTTACACAGCCGATCCAGCAGATCGCCCAGGTTACAAATCTTCTGCAGTCTTCGGCGGCAGCTTCTGAGCGGGTATTTGAATTTCTTGAGGAGCCGGAGGAGGAGCTTCAGCCGGAGAACCCGGATTCCATTGAGGGACTGGAAGGAAATGTACAGTTTGAGCATGTGAGATTCGGTTATAATCCGGATAAGATCATTGTAAATGATTTTTCCGCAGATGTGCATGACGGTCAGAAGATCGCCATTGTAGGACCTACAGGTGCAGGAAAAACGACGATCGTAAAGCTGCTGATGCGTTTTTATGATGTAAATGGCGGAAGCATCAAGGTTGACGGACATGATATCCGGAACTTCAACCGCAGCAATCTCCGTGAGATGTTCGGAATGGTGCTGCAGGACACCTGGCTGTTTTCCGGAACCATTATGGAAAATATCCGCTACGGAAGACTGGACGCAACGGATGAAGAGGTGATCGCAGCAGCAAAAGCGGCCCATATCCACAACTTTATCATGCAGCAGCCCGGCGGCTATCAGATGGTCCTGGATGAGGAAACCAGTAATGTTTCTCAGGGGCAGAAGCAGTTGCTTACCATTGCAAGAGCGATCCTGGCAGACAATAAGATCCTGATCCTGGATGAGGCCACATCTTCCGTTGATACAAGAACAGAAATGCAGATCCAGAAGGCTATGGATAACCTGATGAAGGGAAGGACCAGCTTTGTTATTGCCCACAGACTTTCTACCATTAAGGATGCAGATCTGATCCTGGTGATGAAGGATGGAGATATCATTGAGCAGGGAGATCATGAAGAGCTCCTGGCACGGAAGGGCTTCTATGCGGATCTGTATAACAGTCAGTTTGAACAAAAACAGGCATAATCCTGTTTTTGTTCATGAGGAAGTAGCGAAGCGGATTCCGAATGTCTGCTTTGCTGAAAGAGGCACAGGCATAAGATAACCTGAGTATTGGGCAGGATTACAGCACCGGAAATGTACTTCCATCCGAAAAACGGATCGGCCACGTTTCCGGTGCTTTTTTTGCGGATTTTTTTCAGGTTAATGTGGTGAATAAATATTGTATAATTCATATAAAAATGATGGGAATAATAATATAAATTATATGAAAATAGCACAAAATCGTAAGAAAGTACAGTCTGTTCGGAAGAATAAAGAGGAATTCCATGCTTCATACAGTATAATAGGATATATCGAGTGTGTGGAAAAACTACAAACTGGAAAATGCGGAATGTTAAAGAGAAGAGAGGTATTTTTATTATGAAACAGAAAGCAATGGATATGAAACTTGTAGTAAAACCGTTGGTTGGATGTCTGACACATACACATTTCTGGGAGGGACCATGTCGTGCCGGACATAAAGAGGATATGACTGTTGAAGCTGAGACAAAAGCAGCTGATGAGGCATTCAAAAATTCAGTTAAGGGATTACAAGGGGTTATTGATGAGGTAGAATTCACGGAGCCTGTGGATGTCCGCTATAATGAGTCTTTTGTTGTAGATAAAGACCTTTTTGCAAAAATCGGAGAGGATGTTGATGAGATCGATTGCTTCCTCTGCATGGGATGGAGAATTCCTAAGCTTGAGCGTTTCGGAAAGCCGGTCGTTATCTGGCAGAACGGAAACGAAGGAATTGATTTTGCAGCATACTGCCGTTCCATCGGAGTAGAGGCATATGTATGTATGGATCTTCAGGATGTGAATGAGATCATGCATATTCTCTGGGTAAGAAAAGCAGTTCGCAATACAAGGGCGCTTGTACTGACAGCAGGATCTCAGCCTACATTCGGAATTCAGAGTCTGATCCGCGATCCGGAGATCCTTCGTCAGCGTTACGGAGTTGAAGTGGTGAAGCTTCCATTTACATCCATCTTCAAATATATGGATGAGATCACAGATGAGGAAGCAAAACCGATTGCAGATAAGATCATTGCAGGATCTACCGATACACAGGTAAACACAGACTGGTTTATCAATGACGTGAAATATTATCTGGCTGCCAAAAAGATGATGGATATTTATGACTGCAACGCTTTCTCAACCGCATGTCATGAGCTCTGTACAACAGAAATCCCGCAGAACCGTAAATTCACACCATGTATGTGCCATTCCATCATGAAAGACGAGGGAATTCCAAGCGGATGTGAGGAAGATCTTAATGCACTGATGGCCATGCTGATCATGCAGTATGCCGGAAAACGTCCGGCATTCATGGGTAACCCGAACCACGAGACAGACGAGCTTCTCCGCATCCACCATGCAGTACCGGCTCTTCAGATGAACGGTTATGGAACAAAACCGCTGGCATACAAACTCTGGGCATTCACAGGCCAGGGATTCGGTGGAAAACTGCAGGTTGACTTCACAGAGAACGATGATGATTATATCACACTTGGACGTTTCAATCCGGCAGGCGATACCATGTGCATCAAGAAAGGCAAGGTTATCCGTTCTGAATATGCAGATACATACTGCAGTCCGTTCTACTACATCCAGATGGACGATGCAAGAGAATTCATGCACAATCTTGCAGGATTCGGACATCATCAGGTGCTGATCTTCGGTGATTACACAAAGATGATCAAGAAGATTGCAAAAATTATGAACTTCAATATTCTGGAAGGATGATTGGATGATATATCTGAACAACGGGGCAACTTCCTGGCCGAAGCCCCTGCTGTTTCGGAAGCTGTGCAGGCGTGTCTTAGCGGCACGCCTGCTTCGCAGTTCCGGGGCGGCAGCTCGATCATGAAAAAAGATGTGGAAGTACTTTGCCGGGAAAAATTGGGACAGCTCCTTGGAATCAGGGAAACAGAGAGAATATTTTTTACATCAGGGGCAACAGAAAGCATGAATACAGTCCTTGGGGGGCTGGACTACGGTGAAAAAGGCAGTAGCATCCTGGTAACGCAGACAGAGCATAACAGTGTGCTACGTCCGGTATATAATCTGGAACAGCTGAGAGAACATCCGGTGCTGGTAGTGAAGTGTACGATAAACGGGACAGTGACGGAAGAAGCCCTGGAAACAGCAGTACGACCGGATAGCCGTGTGCTGATCGTGAACCACTGTTCCAACGTGACAGGCTGTGTGCAGGATATGGAGATGATCCGGGAATTTGTAAAGAGACATGGACTGATCCTGATCGTGGATGTGTCGCAGAGTGCTGGCTGTATCCCTGTTGATGCAGATAAATGGGAAGCAGATGCGCTTATTTTTACAGGCCACAAAAGTCTGATGGGAATTCAGGGAACCGGCGGATTTTATGTCAGGAGCGGAATTGAGCTGAAGCCTCTGAAATATGGGGGAACCGGAAGAAACAGCGCACAGCTTACCTACGAGAACAAAGATTATGAGTATGAGGTAGGAACTCAGAACATGCCGGGAATCACAGGACTTCTGGCTGGGGCGGAGTTTATTGAGCAGACAGGACTTGCGGCAATTATGGAAAAAGAAGCTCGTCTGATGGAAATGCTTTATTGTGGTCTGGAACAGATAGAGGGTGTAAGGAGCTACGGAAACCATGACGTATGCAGAGGACCTGTGATGAGCCTGAATTTTCAGGGACTGAAAGCTTCGGATGCCGCGTATATTCTGGAAAGCGGATATGGGATCATTGTCCGTTCAGGGCTTCACTGTTCGCCATTGATCCATAAGGCAATGGGAACAGAAGAGGGCGGAACTGTGAGAGTAAGTGTTTCGTGGTTTACGGAGGAGAAGGATATAAAGGAATTTTTAGGAGCTGCGAAGGAAATAGCAGCATCTGTGGCACGGAATATTTAGCAGGCAAGTTACAGAGCAAATTTATACGGATGTATTACGAAGAACGATCACAGGAATCAGTCATATAGAGCAGACAGCAGATCCACGGGAAATCTGCCTGTAAAGGAAAGGGGAATACACGATTATGAAAATAATAGGAAAACAGCCTTCCAGGGAAAAATGTGCAGAATCCGGCTGGTTTGCCTGGATTATCTTCTGGATGAACCGGTAGAGCGGGAATCATTCTGAAGCTGAGACCATTGGGTGGATTCACATATCTTGATATGCTGAAACAGCCGTTTTTTAAGATTGACAGCGATTACTATATGATAAAAGGAATTCAGGGTAATGATTATTTCCGCATTGCTGTCCATGGGAAGCACGAAGATCAGCTGGAAGAGTTAGAACGAACTATCACAGATTGCATGGAAAAATAATATCTGCTATAATATTGTGAGCGTAAGAAGACACTGGAAAGGCTGCCGGTCCTGCCGGAAACAGCTGATGCGATGACAGTGTCTGCGTTTACAGGAGGCAGAATTTGCGATTAGAGAGAGACAACATACCCCTTGACAAAGAATTTCCTTTTCAGATTTCAGAGGTGGAACTGACACCGGAGAACAGTCGGCCTGGAAGTTATCACTGGCACAGCTATTTCGAGATCACCTGTGTGTTGGGGGGCAAGGGAAATTATTTTGTAAACGGGCAGGAATATACAATGGAAGAAGATGACATCATCATCTTCAATAATGTGGAGCCTCATGGATGGAAGCTGATCGGTGGAGACATGAAGCTTCTTGTGATGATCTTTTCACCGGAATTCGTGGCCGAAAAGCTGAGTATTTTTGATACGGAATATCTGAAGCCTTTTGTTGAGAGAGGAAGTAATTTTAAGAACCGTATCGGTAGGGAAGAAGAGGTAAGCGGAGAGATCCGTTCCAGTATCTGGGAGATCTATCACGAATGGCAGCAGAAAAAAGAAGGCTATCCGCTGATGATCAAGGCGAATGTACTTCGCATCCTTACCATGCTGATCCGGGCTTATCAGGATGAGAGCAAGTCAGGGGAAATGCTCCGTGAGAAGAAAAATGCAATGAAGCGTCTTGAGCAGGCTTTTAATTACATAGATGATCATTACTGTGAGAAGATCACTCTGGAAGAAGTTGCTTCTTCCGTATATATGAGTTCCAACTATTTTTCTTCTTATTTCCGTAAGGTGACAAATATCAGTTTCAGCGATTATGTCACAAGGATGAGGATCAACCATGCGCGTGAGCTTCTTCGGGAAACAGATAAAAATGTTACGGAAATCGCCATGGAATGCGGATTTAATAATATTTCCAATTTTTACAGACTTTACAAAAAACACGTGGGGAAACCGCCGAAAGATGAGAAACAGAAGAAACAGTAAAAATAGTTAAAATTCATGAGCGGATAAGTCATAGACGGAAATCAGGCTTCGATGTTAGGATAAAAGTAAGAAATTTTGTCCTGATATCGGAGCTTTTTTATTAGAAAGGCTCCGATATCAGAAACGGAATATTAATGTCTGATTTACCGGACAGATAAGGAGAAGGGAAATTATGGTTAAAACAGATAGCTATGTACAGTTTGAAGCAGGAAAGCTGACATACCGGGTGGTTCCGGTGACAGAGGAGATCATCCGCATGATCGTTTCCGGAAAAGAGATCAAAGAGGCACAGGACTCCCTGATCATTGAGAAAAAAGAATATCCTGAGGTTGATTTTTCAGCAGAGGAAAATGCAGGAAGTATCATTGTGAAAACTGTGAAAGTTTGTGCAGAGATCAACACTGCATCCGGTGATATCATCTGGAAGCATGCAGACGGAAGCAAGTGGCTTTCCCAGAAGAAACCGGAACTGACTGAAACAGATGTGATCCACTATAATACAGGCGATGAGGAGCGATCATCAACCGTGTAAAGACAGTTGACGGTGAGAGGAATTTTATCCAGAATCTGAAAGCTGAGAAAGTAAGAACAGCATATCGTGGAAAACTGTTCTTCACATGGAAAGAGGATGAGGAAATCCATGGGCTTGGCCAGGCAGAGGAAGGTATTTACAATTACAGAGGTCACTGCCAGTACTTATATCAGCATAACATGCGTATCCCGATGCCGGTTTTGGTTTCCACAGAAGGATATGGAATTCTTGTTGACTGCTGTTCACTTATGACTTTTAATGATGATCTGAAAGATTCCTATCTGTTTCTGGATACTGTAGATCAGATCGATTATTATTTTATGGGCGGTCATACTATGGATGAGATCATCCATGATTACCGTTATCTTACAGGCAAGGCGCAGATGCTGCCGAAATGGGCTTATGGCTATGTACAGTCCAAAGAGCAGTATTACACGGCAAAAGAGCTTCTTGAGATTGTTCGCCACTACCGTAAGATCGGGGTTCCGCTTGACTGTGTGGTACAGGACTGGAATACCTGGGATCCTGGAAACTGGGGCGAGAAGATCCTGGATCAGAAGCGTTACGGAGATATGAAAGAATGTGCGGAGGAAATCCACAAACTGAATGCCCATACCATGGTTTCCGTATGGCCGAATATGAATGCAGGCGGCAAGAACCATACAGAGTTTTTTAAGACTGGTCATCTTCTTTATGATTATGCGACTTATGATGCTTTTAATGAAGAAGCGAGAGAAATGTACTGGAAACAGGCACAGGAAGGACTTTTTGACCAGGGCTTTGATTCCTGGTGGTGCGATTCCACAGAACCGTTTTCCGGTCCTGACTGGAGTGGTGCAGCAAAGAGAGAGCCATGGGAAAGATATGAGCTTGTCGGCGGTGAGCACAAGAAATATCTGGATCCTGCTGTTGCCAATGCTTTTGCACTGATGCATGCAAAGGGAATTTATGAGAATCAGAGAAAAACTACAGAAGAGAAACGAGTTCTTAACCTGACACGTTCCGGCTATGCTTCCGGCCAGAAATATTCTGCAATGCTGTGGTCAGGCGATACCTGTGCATCCTGGGATAATCTTAAGACACAGATCGTGGAAGGCCTGAATATGGGACTGAGTGGATATCCATACTGGACACTGGATATCGGCGCTTTCTTTACAGTTGCTGATAAGTGGCAGAACCGTGGATGCGGCTGCAACACAGATCCGGAGCCGAAATGGTTCTGGCAGGGCAAATATAACGAAGGTGTGAAGGATAAAGGATACTGTGAGCTGTATACAAGATGGCTGGAGATGGGAACCTTCCTTCCGATGTTCCGTTCCCATGGAACTGATACACCAAGAGAAATCTGGAACTTTGGTGAAAAAGGAACCATGTTCTATGATGCCATCGAGAAGTTTATCAAGCTCCGTTATCATCTGATGCCGTATATTTATTCCCTTGCAGGTGCTGTACATTTTAATGATTATACGATTATGAGAAGCCTTCTCTTTGACTTCCCGGAGGATAAAGAAGCACGCAAGGTTGAGAATGAGTTTATGTTCGGACCGTCCCTTCTGATCTGTGCTGTTACAGAGCCGATGTATTACGGACCGGAGAGTACTGAGCTCCATAGAGAGAAAACATGGAAATGCTATCTCCCGGCAGGTACGAAATGGTACGATTACTGGACAAACAAGGAGTATGAAGGCGGCCAGTACGTAACCGTAGATGCTCCGATCGACCGGATGCCGATCTTTGTAAAAGCAGGAAGTATCCTTCCTGTTGCAGAGGGACTTGTATATGCATCCCAGAAACCTGAGGAGCCGGTGAAACTTATGGTATATCCAGGTGAAGACTGCAAGTTCACTATTTATGAGGATGAGGGAAATAACTACAATTTTGAAAACGGTGCTTATGCAACAACAGAGCTTACCTGGGATGATAAAACAGGAACTCTGACTGTTGGCGGGCGTCAGGGAAGTTATCCGGGAATGGAAGAAGTTTCCTATGTGACTGAAGTTGTAAAATAAATAAGCGATAATAAGGAAAGACTGTCTGAAAAGGTGCCTGGCATCTCTTTGGGCAGCCTTTTTTTACTCTATACATCGTGACGGCTTTCGGGTATAATTCTGTAATAAGGCATTTTTATGCCTGAGAAAAAACAACAGAAACGGGAGGATTTTACCATGATCATAACAACAACGCCATCTGTAGAGGGAAGAGCAATCCGTGAATATAAAGGAATCGCATTCGGAGAAGTGATCACAGGAGTAAATTTTATGAAAGATCTTGGAGCAGGTCTTCGGAATTTCTTTGGCGGCAGAAGCGCCGGTTATGAGGAAGAACTTCAGAAAGCCAGAGGAGAAGCCCTGGCAGAGCTGGAGCAGCGTGCAGGTGCAATGGGAGCTAATGCAGTGATCGGTGTGGATATTGACTACGAAGTGCTTGGTGCAGATAATGGAATGCTGATGGTAACAGCAAGCGGAACTGCTGTAGTGGTGGATTAAGGCTTATGGCAGCGGTAAAAAACGGACGTGAATACCTTTCACATGTGACAGAGTCATTAAAGCACAGGATCGCACAGCTGGATGAATCCATAGAGGCCGGACAGAAAGAAATCGAAGGTATGCATGAGTACTACTGGGAAAACTATACAGAGATGGACCAGTACGGTTATGAGAATTTTGATAACCAGCAGGCACTTCTCCATGAGATCAATGCCAGCAATGAGAAGATCGAACTGCGTCGGAGATTCAGGAAGATGATGGATTCACCGTTTTTCGGAAGGGTGGATTTCTGCTATGAAGGAGAAGATGAGCCGGAGATATTTTATATCGGAATTGCGAACCTGGCTGAGGAGAACGGCGGACTTCCGCTGATCTATGACTGGAGAGCACCTGTGTCCGGACTGTTCTATGATTTTGACAAGGGACCTGCTTCCTACCAGGCTCCGCTTGGCGAGATCCACGGGGATATTGCTGCTAAGTGGCAGTACAAGATCCGCGGTGGAAAAATGATCTATGAGTTGAGAGTGATGTGAAGATCGACGATGAGATCCTGAAGGCAGAGCTTGGAAGCAACGGTGATGTACAGCTGAAGAATATTATCCGCACGATCCAGAAGGAGCAGAATGCGATCATCCGAAACACTTCGGATCGTATCATGTGATCCAGGGAGCAGCAGGAAGCGGAAAGACTTCCATTGCCCTGCACAGGATCGCTTATCTCCTGTATCATGACAGGAAAAATCTGAAATCTTCTTCTGTGCTGGTGCTTTCACCGAATGGGGTGTTCTCGGACTATATTTCCCATATCCTGCCGGAGCTTGGCGAGGAGAATATCCGGGAGATGAGCTTTGACCTTTTTGCATACAAGAGACTGAAAAATGTTGTTTCTGACTGTGAAGACAGATATGATCTGATCGAGCGTCAGATTGCAGGATTATGCGATGAAAAGCTTCTGAAAGAGAAACTGTCACGGGATTTTCTGGATCGTATGGAAGGATATCTGGTGGAGCTTGAGGACAGCCTTATGAACTTCCGTGATGTGGAACACAGAGGCGTGGTTAAAAAAGAGCAGGAGATCATAGAGCTTTTTTACTTTAAATTCATGGATATCCCGCTGCTTTCCAGAATGGATGCAGTAGCAGAATATTTCATTGATGAGGTGGAGACTCTTAAGGGATTCGATCTTCCGGATGAGGAAAGGGAGGCTGTGAAGAGCCGTTTCTACAGGATGTATGAGACAAGAGATCTCTATGTGCTGTACAACCGTTTCCTGAGACAGGAAGGTTTTCCTTCTCTTCCACAGGTTCAGTATGAAAAAAGAAAGCTGCGCTATGAGGATGTGTATCCGGTTTTGTATCTGAAATATCGGCTGGAAACTCAGCAGGAGGATTCTGGTGTGCGCCATCTGATCGTGGATGAGATGCAGGATTATTCCATGATCCAGTATCTGATCATTCAGAGACTCTTTAAATGCAGGATGACTATTCTTGGGGACAGAGAACAGACTATGGACGGCGAGCAGCAGGATGTGCTGACATTTCTGCCTAAGATATTTGGAAAAGATATCCGCAGGATCGTGATGAACAAGAGCTACCGTAATACTGTTGAGATTGCGTCTTATGCCAATAAACTGGCGGGAATTACGGAAGTGGAGCTTTTTGAACGTCATGGAAAACCTGTTGTGGAAAAAGAATTTCCGGGGCTTGAGGAGGCACTGGAGAGCGTAGTGAGAGAGCTGCGGCTTGAGAAGCAGGCAGTCATAGCTGAGAATGCAGATGAAGGTGTTGAAGATATTATTTCATATGAAACAGCAGCAGTGATCGCAAGAACTGCAGATGAAGCAAGGGAAACTTACTACATTCTGAAGGAGAAGCTGGAAGCAGAAGGCTTTGATACCAAGGAGCGTTTGTCCCTTCTTCACAGAGACAGCACAAACTTCCAAAAAGGCCTGACTGTCACAACATTCTACATGGCAAAGGGGCTGGAGTTTGATCAAGTATTTTCTGTATTTCCTGGGGAAGACCGAAGTCCGATCGTGGAGCGGGCGAGATATATTGCGGCGACGAGAGCTCTTCATGAATTGTATATGTATGAAGTTGTGAAATAAAATATAAAAAGTCATTTCAGAAGCCGGATGCTTTGGGAACAGAGCATAACCGGACGTCGTGAAATGACTTTTTTGTTTATATATACCTGGAAAATTTATTAACTGATCTGCTGGCGCTCTCCCTCATCTTTATATTCCAGAGGGCTTTTCCCTGTATGTTTCTTAAAGATCCTGCTGAAATATCCCTGGTCGTGATAGCCGCACATTTCACCGATCTGTTTTACAGAAAGGGAAGGCTCATGGATCAGCAGCTTCTGTGCATGGCTCATCCGGAGATTGATCAGATATTTGGTAGGGGTGCAGTCATAGACCTGACAGAAGATTTTGGTCAGGTAGCTGGGACTGTAGTTCATGGTTCCTGCAATCAGGTTCAGGTTGATATCCTCTGCATAATTCTGTACCATGAAGTTCTTGAGAAGCTCTGCAATCTGTCCCGGTGACATGCAGGAAGCACCTGGGGCGAATACGGTTTCGTAGTCATCACGTTTGATCTGAAGTTCCTGTTTGATCTTAAGGAGAACATTTTGGAGTTCGTCCGGATCTACAGGCTTCAGAAGGTAATCAGAAACCTTCAGCGTGATGGCTTTTTTTGCGTATTCAAAATCAGAAAATCCGCTGGTGATCACAAATTTCGTAAAGGGAAACTGATCACGGATCCTGGTGAGCAGGGTGATTCCGTCCATGACGGGCATCTTGATATCCGTAAATACCACATCCGGGCTCATCTGTTCCACCAGCGAGAGGGCCTGTGCACCTGTCTGTGCTGTGCCGATCACCTGAAAATCAGGATCTGCTTTTTCAATCTTATGTACCAGATTATTCAGAAGAAGTTCTTCATCTTCTGCCACAATAACAGTATAGTTCATAGTATTATTCCTCCGCATCTGTCTGAAAATACCGTCCAATAGAAACAATTCCGTGGCCGTCCGCTGTATTTCCATACCTGAAAATGATGTCATCTTTGCAGAAGAGTTTCCAGCGGAGAAATACATTGACAGTGCCAAGACCGTTGATCTTCAAAGCAGGCATGCCGGGATTTCGAATGGCATTCATGATATCTGAATTTATTTTTTTCTTGGCTTTTTCAGTGAATCCCGGTCCGGTGTCTGTAACATCGATCTGCCAGCTGTTTTGGTTTATTGTACTGCTGATTGTGATAGTCCATGGCGGTTCGCAGTCAGAACCATATTTGATAGCGTTTTCCACAATAGGCTGGATGATCAGCTTCGGAACCGGCTGATCCAGAAGAGATTCATCCACATCAATGGAATAATTCAGACTGGACTGGTAGCGGACCTTCATGCAGTAGAGATATTTCTGGACATAATCAAGCTCTTCGCGGAGTGTTACAGTTGTTTCAGCAGTATTGGTAATATAACGCATGATCCTGGAAAGATTGCGGCACATTTTTTCCACGGTATCCGTATCTCCGTTTTCTGCAAGCACCATAATGCTGGAAAGAGAGTTGTAATAAAAATGAGGATTAATCTGACTCTGCAAAGCCATGCTGCGTGCTTTCATTTCCTGCTCCTTGGCTTCGTTAAGCTGAGTCATGGAATCTTTTAGGTTATCGCTCATCAGCTGGAATGCCTGATACAGTTCTTCCAGTTCATTGACGGAAACCGGATAGGAAGTGACTTTTTCCTGGCCGAGAGTGTCCAGTTCCATACGCTGGATAATGTGCTTCAGGTGTTTCACCGGTTTTACTACAGAACGGGAAAGCCTGTAGGAAACGATTACTGCTGCGGCAAGAAAAGCAGCAACAACAGCCAGAAGGATCTTCAGCATTTTGTATACAGGGGCAAGGATCACAGATTCCGGCTGGATAGTCAGATAAGTGTAGCCTGTATATGCGGAATTCAGTCTGGAGACGTATTCTTTCTGATCTGTGACGGGACTCTGTACGGTAAGGGTATCCTGGTCAGAATCAGTAAGTTTGTAATATTTTGAAATATCATTGGTATCGTCGGCTGTGATATCATAAGGATAGATAAGATCGCCGGACTCATTGAAAACATAGACACTGGCAGCATTTCCGTGATTTTTTTCTCATAGGAATGATGCTCTTAAAGATGGATTTACATTGTTTGGCGGTTTCAATCACGCCGACACCACGGCCGTACTGGTTGGTGAAGGAGCGGTACAGGGAGATGAACCACTGGGGATAGCGGGCAGATTTGGAATAGACGTAAGTGCTGTAAGGAGCTGTCAGGACTTTTTTTCCGTTGGCTTCACGGGCTTTCTGGATCCATTCATTATGAGAGTCGTCGCTTTTTTTGACCATGGTGGAAAGGCCGGCCTGGAGCACATATCCGGAGAAATCATAAAGATTTACCTGATCAGCTTTCAATTCGGTGCCGCTTAAGGAGATAAAAAGATCGGACATGGCAGAAAGCATTTCATCGGAAATATTAAGGTCAAATTTCTGGTCGAGAACGGATTTCGACATGTTGCTGTAATTGATGTTTACAGATACAGTGTCAAGATTCTGGATTGCAGAGTCTACCTGGGACTGAAATGTGGAATTTAAGGTGCTCATGGCACTGATCTGGCTTTTCTTCAGCTGCCCGGATGCAAAAACATAAAAGAATATGGCAAAAGAAAAAAGGATCAGGCAGGCCATGCCAAGATAGGCGATAAAAAGTTTGGACTGCAGACTGCGTGTTTTCATATTGGTAAGCCCCCTGTGTGTGAAATGGTCGTGCAAAACATTGGCTAAAAGTATAGCACATTTGTAAAAAAAGTACAAACCGTAAAAAATGTAATTCTGAAATAGTGCTTGAAAAATGTCTAATAAGAAGAACTTGTGTATAGTTACGGAAAATATGAAAAAAGTATAATAAACTGTGAAAAAAGTACAAATACAGGGCAGGAATATCCATGGCTTTTAAAATGATCAGATGATAAACTAATATCATCAAGAGAGAACGAAAAATCAGTTCAAAAAAAGGAGGAAACATTAATGAAAAGAAAGAGATTTCTGGCAGTAGCCTGTGCAGCAGCAATGATCGCTTCCATGACGACAGGACTTGCAGTGAACGTATCTGCAGCGGATGAGAAGAGCGATTTCGCAGGCGAGGAGCTCAGCATCCTGGTTTCAGCAGGATGGATGGACAATCGTTACGATGAGACAATTAAACGTTTTGAGGATACCTACGATGTTACCGTAGACCTTCAGACGATTCCGGCTGATCAGTATTCAGATCTTCTTCAGTCCAAACTTGCTACAGATTCCTGTGCAGATATCTTCTGGATCCAGTCCAACCCGTTTGCAATTGAATCTACCATCGTTGATCCTGAGAAATACTGCATCGACTTACAGGAGCTTCCTGGGAGAATGTTATGCCGGAGACAAGAAAAGAGTCCTGCGTATACAATGACAAACTGTACGGACTTCAGATCTGGAACGCATCTCCGGAGTATGTAATGGTTTACAACAAGACACTGTTCGAAGAGAACGGCTGGGAAGTACCGACAACATATGATGAGCTGAAAGAACTCTGCGGTAAGATCCAGGATGCAGGAATCACACCTTGGTTCATGCCTGGTGCAGATGGATGGCAGCATCAGCTGGCATTTTTCCAGATCGGCGGCGTTTATGAAGAAGCAACACCTGGTCTATATGACGAATTAAATGAAAACAAAGCAACATTTGCAGATAACGAGAAGATGCTTGAAGTCTGAATGAGTTCAAAGAACTCTCTGATGCAGGATACTTCGGAGAAGACTGGATCGGAACAGACAGTACAAACATGTCCAACGAATTTGGTGACAGAAACTGTGCAATGGCACTTGCAAATTCCAGTTTCATCAAACAGATCCAGGAAGACACAGGCACATCTGATGAGTTTGGAATGTTCCTTGAGCCACTTGGCGACAATACCTGGTATCCAAGCAGCAACTCCGGCCCGACAATGTTTGGTTACAAGGGAACAGAGCATGAGGATCTTGTAAAAGAGTTTTTCAACTTCGTTACAACAACAGAGAGCCTTCAGGAAATTCTTGACAACTCTCCGGCATACACAAACCTTGACGTTAACGATGACAAGCTTGAGCAGCACTGGCTGCCGGAGGAGCAGGAGTTCCTTAAAACAGTTCCGGATGACAAGAAGGCTGTTGTAACACTTCAGACAGGTACAAAATATACAAACGATTACTGGACACAGTTTGGTCAGGATATGGTTGCATTCTGCCAGGGCGAGATGGAAGCAAACGATGTTCTTAAGAACATGGATACCAACCGTGCTGAGGCAGCAAAAACTGTAGGCGACGAGAACTGGAAATAAATAACAGAACTTAAAACTAGTTGACCCGAAGGCAGAGCCGGTATTTGCCGGCTCTGTTTTAACTTAAAACAGGAGGTGCTTTCTGTGAATAAGAAGAGAATCTATCCACAGTGGTTTCTGATACTGCCGTTGGCATTATATATCATTTTTTTCCTGCTTCCCAGTGTAATGGGTGTTGGTTACTCCTTTACAGACTGGAACTCCAGAAGTGTTCTTAATGGTACTCATTTTGTGGGACTGCAGAATTTTGCTGAGATTTTTACATCAGATAAGTCTTATCTGAGCGGTATTGGCAATACATTGAAGTTTACTATCATTTCCAACATCGTTAAGCTGATCCCGGCTCTTCTGATCGCGATTATGCTTCAGGAGGGACTTAAAGGCAAAGGCTTTACAGAACATTGCTCTACCTGCCGTCTATTCTGCCTTTTGTAATCATTGGTCTTGTATTTAAATCCATCCTGAATTATAATAACGGACTTTTAAACACACTTCTTGATGCATTCCATCTTGGAATTTTCAAACAGAAATGGCTGTCTGATCTGGCTATTGTATGGAAATCCATCTATGGTGTAGATGCATGGCGAGGTATTGGTTATGTTATGACTATCTTTCTTGCAGGTCTGAATACGATTCCGAAATCTTATTATGAGGCTGCACAGATTGACGGTGCAAACTTCTGGCAGAGACTTCGGTATGTAACACTTCCGATGCTGAGTGGTGCTATCATGATCAACCTTGTATTTGGTATTACATATGGTCTGAAAGTATTCGATATTGTTTATGTACTTACAAACGGTGGCCCTGGACATGCAACAGAGGTTCTTACAACTTATGCATTCCAGCTCTATTCCAGAGGCCAGTATGGAATGTCTTCTGCATTGAATACTGTTCTTCTTGTAATTACAGCGATCATAGGTGTATTTATTGTTAAGACATTGAGTAAACAGGAGGTACAGCAGTAATGGCAAAAAAAAGAATTCAGAATTTATTAAAACATGTTGTATGTATCCTGCTTTGCTTATGTGTCGTGCTTCCATTTTATATGGTATTGATCAACTCTTTTAAGACAAAAGCAGAGGCAGCCAGAATGAGTCTGGCACTTCCTACAGAGTGGGTATTTTCCAACTACTCTGAGGTTATTGAAAAAGGAAGCCTGATCCAGGGATTCCTGAACAGTTTTGCATATGCGCTGATCGCTACAACACTTGGCGTTGTACTTTGCTCCATGGCTGCATTTGTTATGTGCCGTAAGAGAACAAAATTGAATGTATTCCTGTATTACTTTGTACTTTGCGGACTGTTCTTCCCGGTCAACTATGTAACATTGGTACGTGTACTCAGTACACTGCACCTGAACGATACAAGAGTTGGCATTATCATGGTATTTACCAGTGCAATGATTCCGTTCTGTGTATTTACCATCCGTAACTTCGTAATCTCTGTCCCGGTTGAGCTGGACGAGGCTGCTGTTATCGACGGCGCAGGCCCGTTAAGCCTGTTCTTCAAGATCATCATGCCGCTTCTGAAACCAACTATGGTAACATGTTTTATCCTTCAGTTCATGACAGTATGGAGTGATTTCCTCACACCTTTGTATCTGTCAAGCAAGAGCCGTCTCTTCCCGATGACAATGGCTGTATATCAGTTCTTCGGAAAGAACAAGAGTTACTGGAACTATATTTTTGCTGATATCGTACTTACCTGTATCCCGGTTATTATTGTTTACATGATCGGCCAGAAATACATCGTAGGTGGTATGACATCCGGTGCGGTAAAAGAATAAAGAAAAATATTATAAGAATTATAAAAAAGCACTGCGAGATGAAAAGTTGGATTCATCTTACAGTGCTTTTTACTATTGAAATCTCAGAAATTACTGCATGTTTTTGCAGAAGATATCCTCCATGGAAGCCTTAAGCGGAACGCCAAGCCTGCGTAAAGTCCCGTCTAGGGCTGCGAAAACTTCTCTTACATTATAGAATGTAGCGTTGTTTCCCATATGTCCGATGCGGATCACTTTGCCAGCCAGGACATCGAAGGAACCTGCCAGCATAATGTTGTAGTCTTTTTTACTCCCTCAAGGTCGCTTCGGCTGTTGTGCCCTCCGGTACTTCAAAAACAGTAACTGTACTGGAATATCCGCTGTGCAGGTAAAGGTTCAGGCCTGCTCCTGTAATGGCCTTTCGGGAGGCTGCGGCGATTCTGGCATGGCGTGTAAGGATCCCAGGATCATCGGCAATGTTGTCAATAGCAGCCCGCAGGCCATAGATATCGCTGATCGGCATGGTATATGGAAACCATTTTTCTTCATAATAATGTGCAAAGGTTGTGAGATTTGCGTAGAAAGAAGCAATGGGTGTCTTTCTTTCAGTCATTGCCTTCTTTGCATCGCTGCTGACTACAACAAAGGTAAGTCCCGGAGGTGCAGATACCACCTTCTGTGATCCGCCGCACATGATATCGATCTGGCATGCATCAATGTTCAGAGGCTCGCCGAAGGAAGCGGAGACAGAATCTACAATGGTAAGGATCCCGTATTTTTTAAGAAGCGGGCAGATGGCAGATACATCGTTGAGCATGCCACTTGGAGTATCGCCGTGTACTACGGTTGCATATTTGTAGTCATGGTTATCCGCAAGGAAGGCTTCCAGTTCCTTTACATCGAGAGTGTTCTGATAATCTCTGGTATAAAGCTCCGGTCTGCCTCCGTACATGGAAACAAAATCGGCAAAGCCTTTTCCGTAGATACCATTGTCCAGAACAAGAACTTTATCTCCGGGCTCAGTCATGGAGCAATGGCAGCCTCCAGTCCAAGGATACCCTCACCGCTTAAGATGAGGGTTTCGTTGGAGGTATGGAGAAGAGTGCTGATCTTCTCGCAGGTTTCTTTATAAAATTCGACAAAATCTTCGTCCAGATCCGGATTTGTGCATTCCATGCTTCTTGCCAGACGGACATTTTCTGCGACCTGTGTAGGTCCCGGTGTCATGATCTTATACATAAGCTCACCTCTTGATCTTTATATTATTTCCGCAAATTACGGCAGCTGTTACAGCTATTTTTTTAATCCGGTTTTTCTTGCTGCAAGGTTTAATGGTGTGATCACTACGAGAACGATGACAGCTGCAACACCGATCTGGACCAGGTTTCCCAGGATGGAAGATACCGGTGCCAGTGGATTTCCATAGATGATAACCTCTGCAATGTAGTATCCCACAACCTTGATCACGCAGGCTGCGGCAATGGCGATCACATACCATTTCATGTTCTGGTGCCGGGGATCCTCTGTGAGCTTACCTACTGTGAAGCCCATGATCCCTACAATAATAAGAGTAAATGGTGCCCACAGGGTCCAGCCGGAGAGAAGGTCAAAGAGCCCCATTCCGATCCCACCGGCAATGGCTCCGGTTTTCTTTCCGAATAAAATGGCACCGATGAATAACGGCACATTTCCAAGGTGGATCAGTCCGCCGTTGGCAGCGATCGGAAGCTTAACATTAATAAATGCGGTGAAGATATAAGTCAGTGCAACAAATGCGGCTGTAATGGTGAGAAACTGAACAGATGAAAGCTCCTGGTCAGTTCTCTGAGATGTCTGAACTGCTTTTTCCATAGTGATAGATCCTTTCTCGAAAACATCGATGTATGGATGTCCTCTTTTCATATATTTTTGGTTGGGTATACTTTACAACATGAGTGTACATGAATAAAGACACAATTATAGAAAAAAAAGAGGGGACAGATTCAAGGAGATATTTGTCATTAAAACAGGAGGCTTACTTGGTGGGGAATAAATCAGAACTTCGTAATGAAGGCGTAAAACGGGAAATACAGGATCAGCATAAGAAGAGAATAAGATAGGTATATCTGGGAAAATTATAATGTTAGAAAAATCCTGTACGGAGCAGGATATCTGCTTACAGGATATTCATAAAGTACAGGGAGAAATCAATTGACAAAGCTGTAATAAAATCGTAAACTATAGCAAAGAGTGTGTTCAGGAGTGAATATTCCGGACACATTTTGTGACTGATGATGATTATGAGGAGGATACTATGAAGAATAAAAAATTTATTGCACTTTTAGCTATGACTGTTGCTCTTTCTGGTGTCATGACGGCATGTAGTTTCGGAGGAGGAAAAGAGGACAGCGTGGTTGTGGAGTCTACTCCTACTCCGACACCGGCGAAAAAAGCGAAGGTTACACCGACTGTTGCAGCAGACGCACAGAATACAACCTATACATCCAAGGATAAATCCGTAGCGATCAAGCTTCCGGATGCAACCTGGGCCAACAAGTCCGATGAGACAGATATGGTAAGCTTCGAGTCTCCGGACCAGGGCAGGATCCTGATCCTTCACGGCTCCGGTGCAGATCTGGAATCTGCAGTGATCCCGAACTCCCAGGATATGGCAGTTTCCATGACACAGGCAGAGAACATGGTAAATGGAACCGATTTTGAGATCCAGGATTACAAGGCAGATCAGAAAGACGGAATCAACATTTATTCCTATACTGTGAAATATAAGGATACGACCAAGAGTGACGGTTATGTATATGCTATCAATAAATACTTTGTAAATGACAGTGAGTATTACAGCCTTGTGGCATCTGTTAAAAAAGAGGATGCTCTGAAAAAGGTTCAGGAGTCTGTCGACAGCTTTGCAATCCTTGGTGATTCCACTCTGAAGAGTGCGGCAAATGGTTCCGCAGCCAAGACTGCCGGTAAAGGTAATGCAGCAGCTTCCTCTGACGGAAGTGCATCTGCAGATGGTAATGCAGCAGCTTCTTCTGACGGAGCAGCAGATGGAACTACAGCTGCCGACGGAAGCACAGCATCTGACGGAACATCTACAGACGGAAGTAGTACATCTGATGGTTCTTCCAATGGAACTGCATCCACTGACAGCAGCTCCTCCGGTGCTATCGTAAATGGCGGATTTACAGATGAGCAGCTTGGCAACACAGATGAGACAAGAACTATTTACAGAAACTCCGATGGTAAACCACGTGTTATCGTTCCGGACGGAAACGGTGCATGGATGGATAACGAAGGAAACCGTTTCACCTTCTCTTCTCAGTATGACTGTGATGTATATGAAGAGGATGGAACAAGCTTCTACTGGCACGGTGAGGCTGCAGACGTATACTATATGCCTGTACAGTAAAGCCTGGAGTAGCAGGAGATTCGGTTAGATAAGAATTCCGGGATCACAGCTTTTGTGGCTGCGGTCCCGGATTTTTTGTGTCATATTATGTCAGAGGCGTATACTTATACAGGAAGACATGGTATAATGTGAACGCTGCGGGCGATGGAACGCCCGGAAAATATTTGGAGGTTTTTATGGAAGCATACAGTGATTTCGCCAGAGTTTATGACATTTTCATGGACAATGTGGAATATGAAAAATGGGCGGAATATCTTATAGGAAGTCTTAAAGAATACGGAATTGAAGACGGGATCGTGCTGGAACTTGGCTGTGGGACCGGAGTGATGACAGAGCTTCTGGCTGAGTCCGGTTATGATATGATCGGTGTGGATAACTCTGAGGAAATGCTTGGCGAAGCATGGAAAAACGTGCAGAATCCGGTCATGAGATCCTTTATCTGGAACAGGATATGCGGGAGTTTGAACTTTATGGAACAGTACGTGCTGTCGTCAGTGTCTGTGACTGTATGAATTACATCACAGAGGAGGATGATCTGCTTGCTGTATTTAAACTGGTGAACAATTATCTTGATCCGGATGGAATTTTCATATTTGATATGAACACCCCGTATAAATACCGGGAAATGCTTGGAAATACGACTATTGCAGAGAATCGGGAAGAGGGAAGCTTTATCTGGGAAAATGAATTTGATGAGGAGGCCGGGATCAATGTGTATGATCTGACTCTGTTTCTTCCGAGAGAAGATGGTCTTTATGAGAGAGACGAGGAAATTCATTACCAGAAGGCCTATGATCCGGAGAAAGTAAGGGAACTTCTTGAAAAGGCAGGCCTGATCCCGCTGGCGGTTTATGACGCATACACCAAGGATGCACCGAAGCCGGACAGCGGAAGACTGACTTTTGTGGCCAGAGAACATGGAAAGGAAATTCCGTCAGACGAGAAATAAAGGAGGAAATTTTTTATATGAGTGATTATATTGTAAGAGCAACAGCGGCAAACAGCCAGATCCGTGTATTTGCGGCTGTTACAACCGATATGGTGGAGACAGCGAGAAAGAATCATAACACCAGTCCGGTGGCAACAGCGGCACTGGGACGTCTCCTTACCGGCGGTGCCATGATGGGAGCTATGATGAAAGGGGAAAAGGATCTCCTTACACTTCGGATCCATGCAGGCGGACCACTGCAGGGAATCACAGTAACTGCAGATTCTCACGGAAATGTAAAGGGCTATGTGGGGAATCCGGATGTATGTATCCCGGCAAACAGCAAAGGCAAGCTGGATGTTGCGGGAGCTGTCGGCGTAGGCTTTATGGATGTGATCAAGGATATGGGACTGAAAGAGCCATATGTGGGACAGGTTGCTCTTCAGACCAGCGAGATCGCAGAAGATCTCACCTATTATTTTGCAACCAGCGAGCAGGTTCCGTCTGCGGTAGGACTGGGTGTGCTGATGAATAAGGATAATACAGTCCGTCAGGCGGGAGGCTTTATTGTACAGCTGATGCCTTTTGCAGAGGAAGAGGTGATCGCAAAGCTTGAGGAAAACGTATCAAAGATCGATTCTGTTACCAATCTTCTGGAGCAGGGACACACACCGGAAAGTCTTCTTGAAAAAGTACTGGAAGGCTTTGACATAGAGATCAATGATACACTGCCCACACAGTTCCATTGCAACTGCTGCAGAGAGCGTGTGGAAAAAGCGCTGATCAGCATCGGAAGAAAAGAACTTAACGAGATGATCCAGGAAGGCAAGGACATTGAGATGAACTGCCATTTCTGCAATAAGAATTATAATTTTACCGTGGAAGATCTTAAGAGGATCATAAGAGAGTGCAAGCGATAAAACTCGGGAGGAAGAAAAAATGAAGCATGGTTTTATCAAGGTGGCAGCGGCAACGCGAGAGTTACCGTTGCAGACTGCAAGGCAAACGGAGAGGAAATCCTGAAGGCCATTCATGAAATGGAAAAGGAACATGTCAAGCTGATGGTATTTCCGGAATTTTGTATCACAGGATATACCTGTCACGATCTTTTTCTCCAGAGATGTCTTCTGGACAGTGCGTGGGATGAGCTTCTGCATATTGCAGAGGAGACAAGGGAGACGGACGCCCTGATCTTTGTGGGACTCCCGCTGCGTCACAGAGGCAAGCTCTATAATGTGGCAGCAGCTCTGAATCATGGCCGTATCGTGGGATTTGTGCCGAAGACGCATATTCCGAATTATAATGAGTTTTATGAGCAGAGACAGTTTGCAGGTGCAGAGGAAGAAGATGTGGAATTTGTGGACTTCCTGAAGTGCGAGAAAAATGAGGAGGATGAGTTCTGGGATGAAATTCCTTTTGGAACAGAGCTGATCTTTGAATGTAAGGAATTTCCGGAATTCACCGTTGCAGCAGAGCTTTGTGAGGATCTCTGGGTCCCTGCGCCGCCAAGTATCCGTCATGCCGTCAACGGTGCGCATATCATCGTTAATCTTTCTGCCAGTGATGAGATGGTAGGTAAGGATTCCTACCGGAGAACTCTGATAAGCGGGCAGTCAGCACGACTGATCTGCGGATATATTTATGCCAGTGCAGGGGAAGGGGAGTCTACCCAGGATCTCGTGTTTGGCGGACAGAATATGATCGCAGAGAACGGTTCCATGCTTGCGGAAAGCAGACGCTTTGAGAACGGCATCATTTACAGTGAGATCGATGTGCAGAGACTGGCTGATGAGAGAAGAAGAATGTCCACGTATCCGGCAGTTTCTACATGCAGTCATACAAGAGTTGATTTTTCTGTAGCAGAGGAGGAAACAAGACTTACCAGAAAATATCCACAGTATCCCTTCGTTCCGTCTGTGAAGGAAGAGCGTGATGAGCGCTGCGAGGAGATCCTGAACATCCAGGCTATGGGACTTAAGAAACGTATGGAGCATATCCACAGCAGGAGTGCGGTGGTAGGACTTTCCGGAGGACTGGATTCTACCTGGCGCTTCTTGTAATGGCACGTGCCTTTGACCGGATGGGAATGCCGAGAGAACAGATCCACTGTGTGACCATGCCATGCTTTGGAACCACAGACAGAACCTATCAGAATGCCTGCAAGTTAAGCCGCTGCCTTGGTGCAAGGCTTACCGAGGTAAATATTAAAGAGGCGGTAAATATCCATTTCCGGGATATCGGACATGATCCGGAGATCCACGATGTGACGTATGAGAACAGCCAGGCACGTGAGCGTACGCAGATCCTGATGGATACGGCAAACAAGGAAGGCGGTGTTCTTGTGGGAACCGGAGACCTTTCCGAGCTGGCTCTTGGCTGGGCAACCTATAATGGCGATCACATGTCCATGTATGGTGTGAATGCTTCTGTCCCGAAGACACTGGTACGTCATCTGGTACGTTATTATGCGGATACCTGCGGAGATGAGGAACTGAAGGAGGTTCTTCTGGATATCCTGGATACTCCGGTAAGCCCGGAGCTTCTTCCTCCTAAGGATGGCAAGATCGCCCAGAAGACGGAGGATCTGGTAGGACCTTATGAGCTTCATGATTTTTATCTGTATTACATGCTGCGTGCAGGATTTACACCGGATAAGATCTACAGGCTTGCCTGCCTGACCTTTGATGGGATTTATGATAAAGAGACGATCCTGAAATGGCTGAAAACCTTCTATCGGAGATTTTTTGCCCAGCAGTTCAAGCGTTCCTGTCTGCCGGATGGCCCGAAGGTAGGTAGTGTGGCACTTTCTCCAAGAGGAGATCTCAGAATGCCAAGTGATGCAAGTGCAAGGATCTGGCAGGATGTGCTGGAGAAGATTGAAATCTGAATGTAGATCACAAAGAGGAATGTGAATGCTGTTACAGGATCAAATATATCTGATATGAGAAAAAAGCGGAGAGCTTAAGTGTTCTCCGCTTTTTTACTGCATCCGTGATAGCTGAAAGGAGTACCTGGGAGGTATATTTCCGGTCTCCTGCATACTGAATGTCTTCCAGGGACTGACTGGAATAGATCTGACTTGCCAAAGAATCCAGAACCGGTTCCATAAGAGGATAGGAAGCTTTTGTGGCTTCATTTAAATTCACCAGACGGATGGCCTTGATCCTGTCAGCATTTACAGTAACTTCCACATCGAAGGTATTCTCGTTCAGGGTGATGGAAGAGGTATAGACGCCCGGCTTGTAGCGGGATTTTTCGCTGGCTGTATGACTGGCATTTTTTCTGGGACCGAACATGAAGAAAAGAACGACAGCCAGAACAACAGCGAGAGCCAGAAAGACAGCTGTGTAAATGATCTCTTTCATATGTAGAACGATGATCCTGGTTTTGGAACTCATGGCGCACGCTCCCAAAGCTTTTTATATAGTTTATTATCGGGAGGGAGGATTTATGCCACAGCTGTGCGCAGGTTATCCGATACTGTGCTTGGAAAAATAAGGAAAAGAGCAGGCAGATATTTCAGAATATAGAGAACGACCGTTCTATAGGAGCAGAATTTGTGGTATGATAGGAATACTTCAGGCGCAGGATGCGTCGGAATGACTGAAAATCTGCAAGTGATCGGGAGGATGAAGATGTCATTACAGTTTATCATAGGAAGTTCCGGAAACGGAAAATCCTGTTATGCTTATCAGAATATCATAGAACAGGCAGGGCTGCATCCTGAGAAGCTTTTTTATGTGATCGTGCCGGAGCAGTTTACCATGCAGACCCAGAAGACACTGGTGGAGATGAGTCCGGGCAGGGGAATCCTGAATATTGATATCCTGAGCTTTGAGCGTCTTGCATACCGTGTTCTGGAGGAAGTTGGAAGAGACAGCCGCATCCTTCTGGAAGAAACCGGTAAGAGTATGGTGCTGCAGAAGATGGTACAGCAGCATGGAAAGGAGCTTTCCTATCTGGGAGGTCAGATGCGTAAAGCGGGATACCTGGATGAAGTGAAGTCTATCCTGTCGGAGTTTATGCAGTACGATATCCGGGACAGTGAGATCCAGGAGATGATCGAGGATTCCGGTGACAGAGCGTTACTTCAGATGAAGCTGAAGGACGTAGCTGTTCTTTACCAGGCATTTACCGGATATCTGAAGGATCATTATATGACAGGAGAAGAAGTAATGGATGCGCTGGAAAAAGCTCTTCCGTTTTCTGAAAAAATGAAAAACAGTGTACTCCTTCTGGATGGTTACACCGGTTTTACGCCTATTCAGATGCGTGTTGTGGGAGAACTTCTTGCTGTCTGTGAGAAGGTGATGGTAACGGTGACCATGGATGCGGATGAGAATCTGAGCATGAGAGGAAAACCTTATCAGCTTTTTTATATGAGCCGTCAGATGATCCACGGGCTTTCGGAGCTGACCAGGGAGATCGAGACACCGGTTCTTTTGAAGGATGTGGGAAAATCCCGCTTTTCCCAGGCACCTGCCCTTCATTTCCTTGAAAAAAATATCTTCCGTTACCGAAAAAATATATATAAAAAAGCGCAGGATGAGATCTGCATGTTTTCGGCAGTGAACCCGCAGAAGGAGATGGAAGAAGCTGCCCGCCGGATCGCCAGACTTGTAAGGGAAAGGCTGCCGTTACGGTGAGATCGCCGTGATCACAGGTAACCTGGAGGAGTATGGAAATCTTGCAAAGCAGGTATTTACAGCAGCAGGGATCCCGTATTTCATTGATGAGAAGCATACGGTCCTGATGAATCCGTTTGTAGAATATTTCCGGGCAGCACTTGAGATGGCAGTGCAGGATTTTTCCTATGAGAGTGTATTCCGGTATCTCCGGTGCGGAATGTCCTGTGTGACCAGGGAGGAAGCAGACCTTCTGGAGAATTATGTGCTGGCTCTTGGTATCCGTGGATTTAAGAAATGGGATGAAGTGTGGGTGCGTATTTACCGGGGAATGCCGCCGGAAAGCATTCAGAGGCTTAATGAGATCCGGCAGCGGTTCGCAGATGAGACCAGAGAGCTTGCGCTAAGCTTTAAAGGTGGGAAAAAGACGGTGCGGGAATACTGTACTTTTCTCTACGAGTTTGCAGTGCGGAGCCAGGTGCAGCAGAAACTGAAGCATCAGGAACTGAAATTCAAGGAACAGGGCGACAAGGCCATGGAAAAGGAATATGCCCAGATTTACGGAATTGTTATGGAACTTCTGGATAATATGGTGGAGATCCTTGGAGAGGAAACCGTGAACCGCCAGGATTTCCGTCAGCTTCTGGAAACAGGACTGAACCAGGCCAAGGTGGCTCTGATCCCGCCAAGTATGGACCAGGTACTTGTGGGAGATATGGAGAGAACCAGGCTGAAGGATATCCGTGCACTGTTTTTTGTGGGAGTAAATGAAGGGAATATTCCGAAGAATACATCCGGTGGAGGAATGCTTACGGAGATTGACAGAGAATTTTTTAAAGATCAGGGGATCCAGCTTGCACCGGGGCCAAAGGAACTGATGAACATGCAGCGATTTTATCTGTATCTGAACATGACCAAGCCAAGAGAACTGCTCTGTCTGTCCTTCTGTCAGTCCGACAGCCAGGGAAAAGCCCTGAGTCCGGCCTTTCTTGTCAGTAATATCCGGGAGATGTTTCCGGAAATGAAGATCCGGCAGTGCGGAGATATGCAGGAACCTATGGAATTACTGGAGCTTCCGGGAATCAGCCTGGATTATTTTCTGAGAGGGCTTGCAGGAGAAGCTTACCAGGATAATGCGGTCTTCCAGGAACTGTACAGCTGGTATCTTCAGAGCCCAGAATACCGGATCCTTGTAAAAAAACTTACAGAGGCATCTTTTTCAGAACGACCGTCAGATAAGATCGGAAAAACAGTGGCAAAGATCCTCTATGGAGAAATTTCCCCGTACAGTGCTACCCGGCTGGAGCGTTTTGCGGCCTGTGCATTTGCACATTTTCTGCAGTATGGCCTGAAGGTTACAGAGCGTGCAGAGTATGAGTTCCGGGCTATGGATATGGGAAATGTCATGCATATGGCACTGGAAAAATTTGCAGCGGAAGTCCGAAAAGAGGGACTGGACTGGGCAGAGCTTACGGAGGAAGAGCGAAACCGTATCATAGACAGCTGTCTGGATCAGGTTTCCGCAGATTACGGAAATACGATCCTTAAAAGCAGTGCGAGAAATGAATATATGATCGAACGGACCAGACGTATTTTGCGGCGTACCGTGTGGGCTTTGCAGGAACAGCTGAAGCATGGAGCATTCCGGCCGGAAGGATTTGAGGTGAGGTTTCAGGGCGGAAGGATCGACCGTGTGGATATCATGGAAGAGCCGGAGAACAACCGGGTCTATGTGAAGGTGATTGATTATAAAACCGGAAATACTTCGTTTGATCTGCTGGCGTTGTATCATGGCCTTCAGCTTCAGCTGATGGTCTATCTGGATGGAGCATTACAGGTGGAAAAACGGAAGTATCCGGATCGCGAGATCGTTCCGGCCGGTGTGTTTTATTATAATGTGAAGGATCCTATGATACAGGAGAAGATCCATGCGGATATGGAGAGCATCAATGAGCAGATGCTGAAGAAAATGAAAATGAACGGGCTTGTACAGGCAGATGATAATATGAGTACCAAAATCGACAGCACTATGGCCTCCATACCGGTATCCCTGAACCGGGACGGAAGCTTCAGCAAAAGATCTTCTGTTGCCTCAAGGAAGCAGTTTGATGCTCTGGGAGCGTATGTGCGGAGAAAGATCTGTGACATCAGGGAATCGATCCTGGATGGAAATGCGGCAGTGGAACCCTATGAACTTGGAAAAAAGAATGCCTGCACATATTGTCCGTATCTTACTGTGTGCGGCTTCGACAGGAAGATACCGGGATATGAGTTTCACAGGCTGTCGTCCATAGAAGAAGATGTACTGTGGAAAAAGATCATGAAGGGAGAGGAAGAGAATGGCAGTGAAATGGACTGAAGAGCAGAAAAAGGTCATCACGCTCCGGGATCGGAATATTCTGGTCAGCGCAGCGGCCGGTTCCGGTAAAACTGCAGTGCTGGTGCAGAGGATCTTAAGTAAGATCATGGATCCTTTGAAACCGGTGGACATTGACCGTCTTCTGATCATGACATTTACAAGGGCGGCAGCGGGAGAGATGCGGGAACGTATCGAACGTGGATTGGATCAGGCACTGGCTGAAGATCCGGATAATGAGCATCTGCAGAGACAGATGACGTTGATCCATACGGCACAGATCACTACCATTGACGCTTTGCGCCTATGTGATCCGAAATTATTTTCATCTGATCGGACTGGATCCGGGTTACCGGACTGCAGATGAGGGTGAACTGAAGCTTTTGCAGGAAGATGTGCTGAAGGAGCTTTTTGAAGATCATTATGCAGAAAGAAAGGCAGATTTTACTGCATTTGTGGAATGCTATGCGCCAGGAAAAACGGATGAAGGACTGAAGGAACATGTGCTGGAGCTTTATAATGCTGCGATGAGTAATCCATGGCCCGAAAAATGGCTGGACAGCTGTGTGGAGAATTATCATCTGGATCCGGAAAAAGGTCTTGAGGGAACGCGATGGTTCCGATATCTGTGGGAGGCTGCAGACTGCGCACTGAAAGAAGCGGAAGAGCTTACAGAAACCGCAATGAAGACCTGTCAGCTCCAGGATGGACCGGAGCTTTATCTGGAGGCTCTGGAAAAGGATATGATACTGATCCGGCAGTTAAAACAACTGTCCGTTAAAAGGGATTATGATGAGATAGCACAGAATCTCCGGAATCTGAAGTTTTCAAGACTTTCCTCAAAAAAAATGGAGGGAGTATCGGAGCAGCTGAAAAATCTGGTAAAAGCTCTTCGCGAAGATGCAAAAGATAATCTGAAGGAACTGGGAATCCGATATTTTTACGGAAATCTGGCTGAGCTGACGGAACTGACAGAAGCATCTGCACCACCGCTGGAGATGTTGGTAAAGCTGACAAAGGATTTTGCAGAACGTTTCCAGGCAAAGAAGCGTGAAAAAAATGTTCTGGATTTTTCAGATATGGAACATTTTGCCCTGGACATCCTTCTGAAAAAGGAAGGAGAAACCTATGTGCCCAGCCAGGCGGCAAGAGAGCTTTCTGAAAAATATGATGAGGTCCTGCTGGATGAGTATCAGGACAGTAATCTGGTTCAGGAGATCCTGATGCAGACAGTTTCCGGCTGGGTCAATGAACGCAAAAATATTTTTATGGTAGGAGATGTAAAGCAGAGCATCTACCGTTTTCGTCTGGCCCGTCCGGAACTGTTCATGGAAAAATATAAGAGCTATTCACTGGAAGACAGTCCGGAACAGCGAATCGACCTGCACAAAAATTTCCGAAGCAGACCGGAAGTCCTTGAAAGTGTCAACTTTATTTTCCGGCAGATCATGGGGGAAGATCTGGGAGGAATTGCTTACGACGAGGCGGCAGCTCTGTATCCCGGAGCTTCTTTTCCGGAAGGCCAGGATCCGGAATTTGTAAAAACAGAGATTCTTCTTGTGGATAAATACAGTCCGCTGCTGGAAGAGGAGGATGAAGAAGTAACGGAGAATGAGAGAGAGCTGGAGGCCCTTGCCATTGCAGGAAGAATCCGATCTATGGTAGGGCATGAACGGGTGCTGGATAAGGAAACGGGAGAGTATCGACCTCTTCAATATGGAGATATCGTGATCCTGCTCCGATCTGCTTCTGGCTGGGCTGAAACCTTCGGGGAGGTTTTGAGTGCAAGAGGGATACCGGTATATACGGCCTCCAGAACCGGATATTTTTCTGCAACAGAGGTTGTGACACTGCTGAATTATCTCCGGATCCTGGATAATCCGCTGCAGGATATTCCCATGACCGGCGTACTGCGTTCACCGATCGTTGGATGTACCACAGAAGAGCTGGCTGAGCTTCGGATCGCATATCCGGAAGGAATGATCTATGAATGTGTGTGCAGGTTTGTGGAGGACTACAGAAAGCATGGGAGCTTTGAGGAAAACCAAAAAATCCTCGGAGAGAAGCTGTCCTGTTTTATGGACACCATGAATACACTTCGTGATAAGGCGGCTTACACGCCGGTCCATCAGCTGATCCTGGAGGTACTTGCACGTACCGGATATGGAGACCATGCAAAGGCAATGCCAAATGGTGAGCAGAGGAATGCAAACCTGAACATGCTTGTGGAAAAGGCAATGGAATATGAGAAGACAAGCTATCGAGGCCTTTTTAATTTTGTAAGATATATCCAGAAGCTTCAGCAGTATCAGGTGGATTACGGGGAGGTAAATCTTTCCGGAACCGGGGAAAGTGCAGTACAGATCATGACGATCCATAAGAGCAAGGGACTGGAGTTTCCGGTAGTGTTTGCAGCAGGAATGGGAAAACGCTTTAATTTCCGGGATATGAACACAAGTATCCTGATCCATCCGGAGCTGGGAATCGGTGCGGATGCGGTCCTGCCGGAGAAGAGGATCATCGCTCCATCCCTGTGTAAGCAGATCATACGGAGAGCGCTCCTGATGGAAAGCCTCGGAGAGGAGCTGAGGGTACTTTATGTAGCGCTTACACGTGCAAAGGAAAAACTGATCCTCAGTGGAACCATTGGAGCTGCATCCGGAATTGGGGGAATTGTCCGCATTAAGGGACAGTGAGGAACCATTGCTTTCTCTGGGCAGGAGGCTTGGCGGGAAGACTTACTGGGATTATGTGCTTCCGGCACTGGCAAGACATCGCTGCATGGCACCATTATTTCATGAATATGGCATCTTTATGAATACCGCAAATCCTCTGTACAAAGATCCGGCAGAATTCAAAGTTACACGGGTCACAGCACGGGAACTGACAGAAAGTGAGGTTATGGAACAGGCAGAGCGGGAAATGAAGAAGGAAACACTGGAGAACTGGAATCCGGGCAGAGTTTTTGACAGTGAGATCCGGGAGGAGATCCAGAGACGTTTTTCCTTTGTATATCCCTATCAATATCTGGAAGATCTTCCTGTGAAGGTGAGTGTATCAGAACTGAAAAAGCGAAGCTACCACAGTGAGCAGGATCTGGAAGAAACGGTGGATTATGAGACGGAAGAAGAGATCCAGCCGCTGGTTCCCCGATTTATCGAGGAGAAGAAAGAGGAAGGGTATACAGGGGCACTTCGTGGAACGGCTTATCATCGTGTAATGGAATGCCTGGACTATCAGAAGACAGCAAACAGGGATGAGATCCGCAGACAGCTGAGAGAATGGGTTGACGCCAGGAAGATGGAAAGAAAAGAGGCTGAGTCGGTCCGGGTAAAGGATATCTGGAATTTTGTGGAAACACATCTCGGACAGCGGATGAAAGCAGCTTCAGAGAAGAGACTTCTGTTCCGGGAGCAGCCTTTTGTGATCGCAAGAAAAGCTTCGGAGCTTGATCCGCAGTGGCAGTGCGAGGAAAATGTTCTGGTACAGGGAATCATTGATGCGTATTTTATAGAGGATGAAGAAATCGTTCTGGTGGATTATAAAACGGACTTTGTGAGACGTGGAGAAGAACAGAAGCTGATCGACCGTTATCATGTACAGCTGGAGGATTACGCCCAGGCGCTGGAACGGATGACAGGCCGGAAGGTGAAGGAACGGTATATTTATTCGTTTACTCTTGGAGAAGCGTTCAGTCTCTGATCTGAAAATGAAATGATATGTTAATGTGGGCAGATATCCTGCGGCGGAGAGATTACACTCTCCAGCCAGCAGGATATTTGTTTTTCAGGATCCCGTTTACAAGCTTTCCGAAGCCGAGAGGATAACCGTCCACACAGAGAAGGTGCCAGCCTTTTTTGTGAGCGGCCTCTTCTGGCTCGATCATAAGAGTTTCGCCTTTCAGATAACGGGTAAGCCGCTCGTCGGAAACCGGCAGGGAGATAACTGCTTCCACATCTCCTTTGTGAAGCGCCAGCGCCAGAGGTTGAGACGGCTCAAAACGGTTTTTCTTTAGATCACCCAGGTAGAGGCCGTTTCGAAGAAAGGAGATTCCGCGGAGATCCAGCGGGAAGGGCAGCTGATAGTATACTTTATCTTTGCGGACTTCCACACGGTTCCAGTCAAATTCCTGACCGCCAATGGTTTTCAGGCCGATCTCAGAGAAAAATTCCTCCAGCCATTTCCGGGTATTTTTGTCCGGTCCTTTTGCGGAAAAGCGGAAAACGGGTGGAAGAGAGTCACCTTTTTTGCGGAACAGGGCGAGAAAATGACCTTCGCCATCCATTTTGTGTGGAAAGATTCGAACGCATTTTTGAAGTTCTTCCGGATTAAATGCATTTAAGCTTAACGCGATTTCGGAATCGGAAGTGTCTGCTGTGCCGGCATATTCCGGGCGGCCGCTGGAGAAGCCTTCATATCCTGGCATTTCCATAAGTTCCATATCCGGGCGTTGTCTGAGAAGATAGGCTACCACTTCTTCGTCTTCACATGGGGAAAAAGTGCAGGTGGAATAAAGCAGCATTCCGCCCGGACGGAGCATATCGGCAGCTTTTAAGACCAGGTCTTTCTGGATATCAGAAAGCTCAGCAGATTTTTCCGGTGTCCAGTCGCGGGCAAGGGCTTCCTCTTTTCGGAACATGCCTTCCCCGGAGCATGGAGCGTCCAGAAGGATCTTATTGAAGAAAGCAGGAAAACGCTGGGCAAGTTTGGCGGGCTTTTCGTCGGTGACGAGCATATTTTTCATGCCAAAAAGCTCCAGATTCCTAAGAAGGGCTCTGGCTCTGGAAGTACTGATATCGTTGGCAAGGAGAAATCCGGTGTCATTTAAGGCTGCACCCAGGCAGTGGCTTTTCCTCCGGGAGCTGCGCAGAGATCCAGGACAAAATCTCCAGGTTCGATGGGAAGCCTGGAAGCCGGTGTCATGGCACTTGGTTCCTGGAGATAATAAAGACCCGCCTGGTAGTAAGGACATCGTGCAGGGCGGCTTTCCTCCTCGTAGAAGTATCCGGTATTGATCCACGGGATCGGTCGGATAGGGAAAGGGGAAAGCGCCTGAAAATCCTGGCAGGAGAGCTTGGCGGTGTTTACACGTAGACCGTAGGTGCGGGGATTTTTGTAGCTTTTCAGGAAAGCATCATAATCATCTCCCAGCATTTCTTTCATACGCTCCAGAAAAGGAAGCGGTAATGTCTGTATTTTATCTGAATCTGTCATAATTTCCTCCATAATATAAACTTGACTCTCTCGGATATTGTGTGAAAAGAGTGGTTTCCGAAAAATATTATAAAGTATAGAGGGATTTTTTCTAAATACTATTGACAAAACTATATTATACGATATATAGTATTATTCACAGAACAATATTACATGACTTATCATGTGAGCGTTGGATCGTGAAGTGATCGCGCTCATCAGCATGTAGTAAGACGGAATGTGAATGTCCGTTTTACAGGTCATAGAGAGGTGAGCAGATGGTATTTAATACAGGAGCAGCCCTCCTGGATGCAATCGTCCTGGCTGTTATTTCCAGAGAGAAGGACGGTACCTACGGGTACAAGATCACCCAGGATGTGCGAAGTGTTCTGGAGGTTTCAGAATCTACGCTGTATCCGGTCCTTCGGAGGCTTCAGAAGGATGAATGCCTGGAAGCCTACAATATGGAATATGCAGGCAGAAACCGGAAATATTATAAGCTGACAGATAAGGGCGCAGCGCAGCTGAATCTTTACAGAAGTGAATGGGAGATCTATTCATCCAAGATCACCAGGATGTTTGAGGAGGGAGTTTGATTATGAACAGAAAGCAGTTTATGGAACAGCTTGAACGGCTGCTTTCCGATATTTCAGAGGCAGAGAGACAGGAAGCACTGGAATATTATGAAGGATATTTTGATGATGCAGGTCCTGAGAATGAAGGAGAAGTGATCCGGGAACTGGGAAATCCGGGGAAGGTTGCTGCGATCATTAAGGCAGATCTTCAGGAGAACAGTGAAGATTACGGGGAATACACAGAGAACGGATATCAGGATACCCGTGTGAAAGAGAACGGGGAAATGCCGGACCATTATACAGAAGTAACCGTATACGGAAATGAACAGGGAGAGGCCCATCGTGATACGGGAAATACAGAAAATTTCGAAGACCGCAGGAAAAGACGTGCCCAGCGCGGCTATCACGCAGAGAAAAAGCAGAATAAGGCAGGAATCATTCTTGCGCTGATCGTTCTTGTTTTTGCGGCTCCTCTGATAAAAGGATTATTTGGCGGAGTACTGGGGATTTTGGTGACACTGGCATTGCTGCCTTTCCTGCTGACATTTTTTGCAGGAGCGGGATCGATCATCCTTGTGATCTGTGCAGCTACGTGCATTGTTGTTGGGATTGCCATGACGGTGTCTCTTCCGCCGGCCGGGATCCTGACTATCGGTATCGGATGCCTGATGATGGCACTTGGACTTTTGTTACTGTTACTGACAGTGTGGTTTACAGGTAAGATACTGCCGGCGATCCTGCGGAAATTTACGGGATTCTGCAGCAATCTCCTGAATGGAAGAAAGGCGGAAAAAGTATGAAACGTTTTCTGAAGGTAATTCTGATCCTTGCAGCAGTATTCGGTGTAGCAGGCCTGGGACTTACTGCCGGCGGAGCTGCATGGGAGCGACTATGGGAGATGTGAGTGTCTGGATCATGGAATCACGCAGGTGCTTCGTGTTCTGGATCATGAAGACAGCTGGGAAGTGGAAGATTCCGAGGAAGATATGGATGAGCAGGAGGACGATTTTCAGGCAGCTGCAGAGAGCGCGGTAACTGAGAAGGGCGTTCTGGCAGACAGTGCAGACAGTTCCGCATATACGAAAGTATATGAGGCCTCGGCTGTGTCAGATCTTTTCTGTGATCTGAGATACGAAGAACTGGTTTTGAAAACATGGAATGAGGATAAAGTTCAGGTGAAAGTTTCAGGGAAGGATCACAATCGCATTCAGATCAGCAATGACAACGGTAGTCTGAGAATTGCAAGCAATCAAAAAGTGAGAAACCGTTCCATAGAAATTTTTTGCCCGGAAAACTTAAGCTTTCATAAGATAAAACTTCAGATGGGAGCCGGAACCATCGAACTGGATGGTGATTTTAAAGCGGAGCAGATGGAAGTAAATGTGGGGGCCGGAACCATTGAAAATTCCGGCAGCCTGGATATAAAGGAAGCAGATTTTACAGTCGGAGTGGGAACTGCTGACATCAGTGAACTTCAGGTGGAGAATTTAAAAGGAAGCTGTGGTATGGGAGATATGGAGCTTACACTTACAGGAAAAGCTGCTGAGTATAATTATGAGCTGAAATGTGGTCTTGGAAATCTGGAGGTGGATGATTCTCTGGAAACATCCATTACTTCCGGAAATAAACAGATCACAAATGAAGGTGCCACGAAAAATATAAAACTGGATTGCGGAATGGGAAACGTTCAGGTTGAATTTGAAGAAGACTAAAGGAGGAAGCATTATGAGTAACAAAAAACTATACAAATCATCAGTAAACCGTATGTTATGTGGTGTCTGCGGCGGAATTGCGGAATACTTTAATATCGATCCGACTCTTGTCCGGCTGGTATGGGTAATCATCACGCTGATGGGCGGAGCTGGAATCCTGGCGTATATCATTGCGGCGATCATTATCCCGGATTAAAAATGACAGTACCCATAAAGGACGGACATATTTTTCAGAATGCATAATTTCTCCGGAAATTGTCCATACTCCATAAAAAAGATGAGGAGTGTGGAAGATGAACAGGGAGAAAGAAGTAAAAGCATATCTTGAGGGAAAGCTTTCCCAGGCGGAAAAATTGAAATACGAGATTGCCGATGAGATGGGAGTTCTGGATAAAGTGATCAAAGACGGGTGGAAAAGCCTTTCTGCAAAAGAAACCGGACGGATCGGTGGTCTTATGACAAAAAAGAAGAAACATAAAAAGTAAAATACAGCCTGAAGGAACAAGGCGAAATGACGCCGGAAAAGTCCTTCGGGCTGTATTGAATTATAAGAATATTTTTCTGGAAAAAAGAAATTTTTTTGACGGTTCAGGGTGGACTGACCAGTGGAAAAGAGCTATACTGTTGGAATAACAGAGGAGGTATGAAGGAACATGGGTGAAAAAATCAACAACATTCTGAAGGGTGAGATCATCTCCTCAGTATTTTATATACTGCTGGGACTTTGCCTGATCCTGATCCCCACGCAGACGGTGGACGTGATCTGCAAAGTAGTATTCGGGCTGATCCTCATCGGAGCTGGCATTTATCATATCTATATTTACATACGTGGAAAAGCGAAAGCTACGATCATGGATCTTCTAAGTGGTGTGGTTGTTTTTGTGCTAGGGGTGTTTCTTTTTATGACACCGTCCATTGTGATCAAACTGCTTCCATGGATGCTCAGCGCATTTGTATTGGTTGACAGTCTGTGGAAGTTTAAAGGAGCCTTCCTTCTGAAAAAAGGAGGAAACGGAGCATGGAGCGTGCTTCTGATCGGAAGTCTTGTTTTCATTGCACTTGGAATCGTGATGCTGTTTGGAAGATTTCCGAAGATCATGACTCTGCTGATCTTTTCTGGCTGGGTGCTGGTGTGTGATGGAGCTGCGGATATCGTATTCTATATTATTATGAAGCTGGGGCTTCGAAAGATCGCAAAAAAAGCGGAGACAGAGGAGGAAGATTCTGTTGCAGACAGTGCAGATGCTGTAAATGAAACGGCAGATATGGATGTGCCAAATGATACAAGAACCCAGGATGAAAATGCGCCGAGTGAGCAGCAGAGTGGGAAGGAAACAGAATATCCAACAGAAACTACAGCAGAGACTACAGTGGCTATGCCGGCGCAGGATGCAGACGGATATTCTGCGGACAGAAAAGAGACAGAAGAATCCACAGAACCGGAAGAAGAGCAAAAGCAGAAGAATTCCCGATGGGAAAAAGAACCGGAGAATGTGGAGATGAAGCTCTGGGCTGTAGGCAAAGACCAGGCGGAAACCGGCAGCCTGAAGGATCTTCTGGACGGTTCCGATGAAGAACTGGAAGAGTGGAAGGACTGACCCTTCTCTTGCATCATCTGCCATTCCGTGGTAAGATGTGCACATGAAAAATACAGATAAAAATATAAAGATACTGATGATGGATTTTTCCGGAATATATGAGGATCAGCAGTTCTGGAGGGGAAAAGAAGTATCCCGGGTGGAGGCCAGGGACATTCCCGGAACCAACTGCTACTGTGATGAGGATGCGATGAATGCCATTCGCAGCCGTATTGCCCCTTATTCTTCCGGAGGAATCCATTTTATTGATTCCGGAAACTATCACTATATGACAAGGATCTGGCTGGAAAAGATATCGGAGCCTTTCTCGCTTCTTGTATTTGACAATCACACGGATATGCAGCCGCCGGCATTCGGAGGTCTGCTTTCCTGCGGAGGATGGATCTACGATTCTGTTATGGAACTTCCATTGCTTAAACGGGTGATCCTGATCGGCCCGGATGAGGAAGCTTTTTCCAGAGTGGAATCGGAGATTCAGGAAAAGGTGGAATTCTTGAGCAGAGAGAAGCTTCTGGAAATGGAAGAGGCGCAGGTGTGTGCGTTTGTAAGCAAGCATGTGGGAAAGTTGCCGCTGTACATTTCTGTGGATAAAGATGTTCTCTGCAAGGATGATGCGGACACGAACTGGAGCCAGGGGGATATGCGCCTGGATACGATGCTGGAATGTCTGAAGAGAGTCAGAGAAATATGTGCAGAGGGGATCCTGGGCGTGGATATCTGTGGTGAATGTGATGTAGCAGAATCTGGAAACAGCGCCTTGAATGACCGGGCCAATGCTACATTGCTGGAGTGTTTTCTGTCCGCATACGGGAGCGAAGATCATGACGGAAATAAGAATGAGATAACAGGAGGAAACCGATGAAAAATGAACTTCTTACCATCGGGCCATTTACGGTATACGGTTATGGTCTGATGATCGCCATTGGAATTTTGGCAGGTTGCCTGACTGCAGAATATAGAGCCGGAAAACAGAAGCTTGACAGTGAACAGATCTTTCCAATGATCCTGTGGTGCCTGGTGGGTGGATTTTTCTGTGCAAAGCTTCTCTTCTGGATCACAGAGTGGAAATCAATTGTTCAGGATCCGGGATTTATAATGGAAACTTTAAGCTCCGGTTTTGTGGTGTTTGGCGGTATCATCGGCGGGATACTGACGGGGCTTCTGTATTGCAGGATCAGAAAGCTTGTATTTTTTAAATATGCGGATGTGATCCTGCCATCTGTGGCACTGGCCAGGGATTTGGACGGATCGGATGTTTCCTGGCGGGCTGCTGTTATGGAAAAGAGACAGAGAGTGTTTTTTCTGTGATATTTCAGAATTCCGAATATGCGCCCAATCACGTGGCGCTGATCCCGACGCAGTTGTATTCTAGCGGACTGGATTTTCTGCATTTTCTTTTGTTGTTGCTGATCGCACGGAACAAAAAAGAAGATGGTCAGGTTACTGCCTGTTATCTGATCTTTTATAGCATTGGACGGTTTGTGATCGAGTTTTTCCGTGGGGATATTATCCGTGGAAGTGTGGGAATTTTGTCGACTTCCCAGTTTATCAGTATTTTTACAGGGATTGCGGGGATCGTGCTGCTGATACGGATCAGGAAAAAAAGAGATAGCAAGAGCAGTGTTTAAACGGATCAGGGAAGTCCCATGTATCAGGAAAAAGTTGGACAATAGTGGTATAAGGACAGGTTTTCGCTGCATACATCTATGAAAAAGGCGAAAGCAGGCCTGTCATGCTCAGAAAAGAAGATTTTGAACCAAATGTGAAAACAGAGGATAAGATCCCCGGAGCGCAGACGGAAAATCCGGCACAGAGTCAGCGCTTCGGGGATTTTATCGTGAAATATATGCAGAATGTCCAGGATACTATGGAACTTTTTCCGGGGGCATCTTTTCGGGCAATCAATGAAATTTTCGGGGTTCTTTATGTTCCGCTGGAAAGTATGGGAGAAATCGAGGTCACGGGAACCTCCTATAATTCGATCCCGAAATGTTATACCTACATGGATATGGAGGCAGCAGGGGAATCAGGGATCAACAGGCTGCACGATCACCCTTATCTGAAGCTGCGTGGAAAAGGTACTGCGGTGGCGGTGATCGATTCGGGGATTGATTATCAGAATGAAGTGTTTCGAAATGCAGGCGGCTCCAGAATCGCTTATTTATGGGATCAGTCCATAGAAGAGGAAGAACAAAATCAGTCTGGACGGGAGTTGGAAGCTGAAAATGGAGATGCAGATAATTTGCCGGGGGATGATATAGCAGATACAGAAGTTCCATATGGCAAATTATTCCGGAAAAAGGATATCGACCGGGCACTGGCTTCCGAGGAGCCGTTTGCCATCGTGCCATCCAGAGATACCAACGGCCATGGCACGGCACTGGCGGGTATTGCTGCCGGAAATATGGTACCCGGAGAAAATTTTACCGGAGCAGCGCCGGAGGCAACCTTGATCATCATCAAGGTAAAGCCGGCAAAGCAATATCTCCGGAATTTTTATCTTTATCCTCCGGAGGCAGAAGCTTTTCAGGAAAATGATGTGATGATGGCCATTGCTTTTGCGATTTCCCAGGCCAAAAAGCTGAAGATGCCACTTTCTATCTGCCTGGGGATCGGAAGCAGCCAGGGCGCGCATCTGGGGACCAATGCGTTAAGCCAGTATGTGGACTATGTGGCAAATTTTTCTCAGGTATCCGTATCTGTGGCAGCAGGAAACGAAGGAAATACAAGAAACCACAGTACGGGGATTTTTTCTCAGGGAAGGGAACAGATCGTGACAGAACTCCGTGTAGCGGAAAGAGAGCAGGGCTTTACCATAGAATTCTGGGGAGAACCGCCGGAAATCTATGAGCTTTCCATCCAGTCACCAACCGGTGAGATACTGGAAGTCAGCAGTTCCATAGGTTCCAGAACCCAGGAGCTGTCATTTGTTTTTGTGGAAACAAAGGTGTATGTGAATTATATCTTGATCGAGCGTCAGACCGGATATTCCCTGGTGTATATCCGATTTTCCATCCGGCGTCCGGTATCTGGAAAATTTTTACCCAGGCAAGAAATCAACAGAACGTACAGTTCCATATATGGCTTCCTGTGGAAGGCTGATCTCCCAGGATACCTATTTTCTGGAACCATCTCCCTATACCACGGTGACAGCGCCGGGAGACGCCAGGAACAGCATTACGGCAACTGCCTACCAGCATCGTGACGGAAGCATCTACATTGCAGCAGGCAGAGGCTATACGCCAGATGGCATGATCACTCCACATCTGGCAGCTCCTGGCGTTAACGTAAAAGTGCCGCTGGTACGAGGCGGCTTTGGAACCCGCTCCGGAACCAGTATCTCCGCCGCACAGACCGCCGGCATCGCGGCACTTCTGTTTGAATGGGCGATCATACGGGATAACCAGCCGTTTTTTACAGGAAGCAGCGTGAAATATTATCTGCAGAGAGGCGCAAGAAGAGAAGAAAACATGCAGTACCAAACCCGGAGTGGGGGTATGGGAAGGTGGATCTGTATCATACCTTTGAACTGCTGACGTGAGATGATGAGAATTGGAAAAAATATGAAAAGCAGAAACAGATCATTTCCTTTGGAAAGAGTAGATGCATAGATATTACATTTGGAAAAATAAAAAAAGGATACGAAAGTACTAATTTTGGAAAAAATATTCATATAGATAATTCACTTTGTATCGTGTACTATAAATATATGGAAAAATTATATAATGACACAACAGGGAGGAATTTTACTTATGGAGCTTTCAACTTTGGTAAAAATGTCAAACACTTACGGAAGCAATCCGGCCTATGTTCTGGCAGGAGGCGGTAATACTTCTGTAAAAGACGATACAACACTGTATGTAAAGGGATCCGGTACACAGCTTGCTACCATTAAGGCAGAGGAATTTGTCAAAATGGACAGAGCCCGTCTGAATGAGATCATGAAAACGGAATATCCGGCGGATGATGTGAAGCGTGAATCTGCATATCTTGCAGATGTAATGGCGGCAGTGACCGATGAGGATAAAACCAAACGTCCCAGCGTGGAAGCACTGCTCCACAATCTGTTTGCTTATACGTATGTCCTGCATGTTCATCCGACACTTATCAATGGACTGACCTGCGGAAAGGGCGCAAAGGCTCTTTGCGAAGAGCTTCTTGGAAAAGATGTACTCTGGATCGATATCTGCAAACCGGGATACACACTTGCCCGTATCTGCTTCGAGAAAATGAATGCCTATAAAGAAGAAACAGGAAAAGACGTGCAGGTTCTTCTGCTTCAGAATCACGGAATTTTTGTTGCGGCTGATACTGTAGAGGAGATCGGCGTTTTATTCGATGGTGTGATCGGAAAGCTGGAAAAGCAGGTAAAGAGAACTGCGGATGTAAGTGATGCAGTTACACCTGAAAAAGAGCAGGCAGCACAGAAGCTTTCCAGTCTGCTCGGACATGCGGTGGAAGTCGTACCGGCTGCGGAGGCGGATCATTTTGTAAAAGATAAAACTGCTGCGGCACCTCTTCTGAAGCCGTTTACTCCGGATCATATTGTATATTGCGGACCTTATCCGTTATTTGTAGAAAATATTGATGAGGCGAAAAATGCGATGGATGCATTTATGGCAGAGCATGATAAAGAGCCAAGACTGATCCTGGTACAGGGCGTTGGCGCATTTATCATGGAAGATGACAAAGGAAAGGCAGCAAAGGCACAGCTTCTGGTAAAGGATGCGATCAAGCTTGCAGTGTATGCAGAGAGCTTTGGCGGCCCGCTGCAGATGACTGATGAGATCACATATTTTATCACACACTGGGAAGCAGAAGCATACCGCAGTAAGAAATAAAAAAGAAAAATATATAGAGAGAAATAAAGAAAATGCATCGGGAACTATTAGGAAATTCCCGGTGCATTTTTTATCGAATGACGGATAAACAGTTACTCAGGACAGAGTTACGCAGCAAATGTGGATATTTTTTATCCGCATTACCACAAATCTTATTTCCGATACACGAACGCCGCAGTCCATCCTCACCAACCGGAACATTTACAGTTCCCTGGATCAGCGGGCGGGCATAGCGGATAAAGTCTTCGGTGACATCGGAGCCGTCTTCTGTGATCCATTCCACAGGGACCGTCTTTTCTTCGTTACAGATAACGTTGACATCCTCCAGTGTACATTTCATGGAGTACGGAGAATCACTCTGACGTTTAAATGCGATCATCTTTCCGGTTTCGCCGTTCAGGGCAGCCTGTACACCAAATTCACCGGCGAGGATGCCTTCTTGCTGGTCTGTTCCGGCGAGCATAGCTGCAGAGCAGCGCTGGCTTACATTGAGCTCTACGGAGCGGGCTTTGACACCAAGACGGCTGCGTACAAGATTCTCAAGATATTTACCGCAGCCAGCAAGCATCTTGTGACCGAAGGCGTCGGTTCCGGCAGCGCTGTCGTATTCGCAGATGAAAGTGCCGTCTTTATCATGGATTCCCTCAGATACACAGACTACGACGTTGCAGTTTTTCTCGAAGGCAGCATGAACTTTCTGGAGAAATTCTTCTACATCGAAATCGGTTTCCGGAAGATAAATGAGAAGCGGATTGTCTCCGACGTATTTCCGGGCAAGGGCAGCAGCTCCGGTGAGCCAGCTGCGTGACGTCCCATGATCTCGATGATAGTGACGGATTTTTTCTCGTAGACACAGGCGTCCAGGGTGATCTCACGGACGGTGGAGGCTACGTAGCGGGCAGCACTTCCGAATCCGGGAGTATGGTCGGTGTTTACAAGGTCGTTATCAATGGTCTTCGGCTCACCGAGGATACGGATGTCACTGCCAATCTTTTCGGCATAGCGGGAAAGCTTGCTGACGGTATCCATGGAATCATTGCCGCCGATATAAAAGAACCAGCCGATGTTCATCTCCTCGAATTTCTGAAAAAGCTTCGGATAAACCGGATCCTCCAGGGATTCCGGAAGCTTGTAACGGCAGGAGCCGAGATAGGCGCCGGGTGTCCAGGTAAGAGCGAGAAGCTGCTCTTCCGGAAGTGCTTCCTGGAAATCAAGGACTGTTCCGTTTAAAAATCCCTCAATGCCGTTGACCATACCATAAACATGGTCGATCTCCTCTGTATGTTTAAGTGCTTCAGATACCACACCGTAAAGACTGCTGTTGATAGCTGCGGTCGGTCCGCCGGATTGTCCTGCGATAAGGTTCTTTTTTGACATTTTGATACCTCCTGGGTGTTGTTTTTTATATTGTAACAGAAATAGGAGAAGATAACATCTAAAAAAATCACCTTTTTTATAAAAAAATTACTCTAGCAAATGTTTATATCATAGTAATATAATAGTATAAACAGAGAAAAGAGGTGAAAAAACGATGACAGTAAGAAAAGTACAGTTTGAGAGCATGGATGAAGTGAACCGTTTTCTTGATGTGACGGAGCATTTTCCGTTTGCAGTGGATCTGAAAAGGGGAAACAGGACAGTAAATGGCAAATCCATTCTTGGAGTTGCATCTATTGGCCTTGGCAGAGAGATGGACTTTTGTGCACATGTGCCGGAGCTTGCGCCGGAGATCACATCCAGTCTTGGTTTTTGCATGAGGTAGGTTTAAGAGGAGAAAAAATAAATAATGGTTGATCGATGGTGAATGAGGATATCGTAAGGTCGCAGAGGCGATGCTCGGTATCCTCATTTTTGATATATGACAAATACAAACTATTTAGAAAAAAATCTAAATAGTTATTGACTGGAAAAGCCGAAAATGATATATTCTATTTAGAAATATTTCTAAATACCATCCGAAAGGAGGAAGCCATACACGATGGCGTTTGCAGAAACCTTCAAGGCACTTTCGGATCCTGTGCGGAGAGAAATCCTGCAGCTTCTGAAAAACGGGAAAATGTCAGCCGGTGAGATCGGAGGACATTTTGACATGACAGGTGCAACCATATCCTATCATCTGAAAATTTTGAAGAAAGCAGATCTTGTGTGGGAAACGAAGGTAAAGAATTTCGTGTATTACGAACTGAATACCACAGTTGTAGAGGAGCTGCTTCTGTGGCTCAGTGATCTGAAAGGGGGAAAGAATGATGAAAGGTGAAGAAAGAAAAGAGTTTCTGAAGGAATATAAAATGTCCCTGATCTCCGGGAGTATCCTTACGATCTCACCGTCACTGGCAGGGATCCTGCTGTGGGACCGTCTGCCGGAGAAGATCGCAACACATTTTGATCAGCACAATGTGGCCAACGGCTGGAGCAGCAAGCCGATGGCAGTTTTTGGAATTCCGTTTCTGCTTTTGCTGATCCATCTGTTTTGCGTGTTTTTACAGCCAATGATCCAAAGAGAAAAAATATCAACAGGCGTATTTTTACCATGATCCTGTGGCTGGTTCCGGTGGTGTCTGTGATCACCTGCATGGCGATCTACGGACTTGCTCTGGGAATGGAACTTGATATAGGTGTGATCGTGAATATCATGGTAGGTATCATGTTTATCATTCTCGGAAATTACGTTCATAAGGTGAAACAGAATTATACAGTGGGAATGAAGCTTCCCTGGACTTTGAACAGCGAGGAGAACTGGAACCGTACCAACTGTATGACAGGCTGGATACTGATCCTGTCAGGGCTGCTTTTTCTTATGAATTCGCTGCTCCTGAAAACGGAAATTGTTTTTGCGGTAATTTTGCTGGTCATCCTTGTGCCAATGATCTATTCATTTATTCTTTATAAAAAGGGAATCTGAGAAAAATCTTCAGACCGTCATTGTCGTAAAAAGGCAGTGGCGGCTTCTTTTTTACCAAAAAATAATGTTCAAACAAAACGGTACGTGATATGATAATGTCATACAAAAGCATTTTCTCGAACACTATAAACCGACAGCAGACAGGAGGGATCACTATGACAGAATTAAGCCGTTTTCAAAAAGATGTGGAAGTTGCTGCACTGCTCTTGAAATGCGGGGAGGAACTGCTGGACTGGGTGGAGACCTATGTCAGACCGAGGGCGAAGCTGGCCTTTGAAGGAAAAGGTGAGCAGGTTCCCGGTGACTGGTGCCGGTTCTGCAGGGCGAGGACTTCCTGCAAAGCC